>JGI11772J19994_1000334_pt1 | contig 10435 bp, 10 predicted proteins | sample Etolagsurwater0m_FD_19994 | JGI IMG/M metagenome (IMG submission 19994) | reverse complement strand
GACCGCCCAAAAAATTAAAGTTTTAATACTAATGCAGTTATAACACCACCCATGCCTACTAGTAAAGCACCGGCACAGCCTATTAGAATTCTTTCTATTCTCTCAATAGATGTTTCTAATTTTTCTATTTTTTCGTGTGTTTGTTTTTGCATAATACGACAAAGCTTTTCGTGAGATTCTATTTTTTCTAGAGCTATGTCTTTTTTAGTCATTATATCGTTTGAGTTAAACCTAAACTTCTTAGGTAATCGTTATATTCTTCTTCTGTAGTTGGTTCTTGTGCTCCGAAACCAAAAGTACCAGTATCGTAAATACCTAAATCAGGATTTGTTATAGTATCATAAACAGATTTAGGAGAAATTAAATTTTCTTGTAGAGGAAATTTTTTAGAATCAATAAATCTTTTTTGTTTATTAGTCAGTTCAGCCACTAATTCACCAACGTCAAGATTTCTGTTTCTAGTATTAAAACCAGTTGGATCAAAATTAAATAATTGTGTATCATATTCTTCATTATCTTCTTCATCCACAAATTCATTATATATATCAAGATTGTTTGGATTTGTACTAGGGCCTAATATATTTTCATACACTCTAGTGTTGTTAATTCCAGACATATCATAAGTTGGTTGATTATAAGTTTTACCCAAACCAAAACTTTGTCCAAGACCTCTAATTAAATTTCCTAAAATTCCACCGCCTGTAATTAAATTCATGAGACCTCCTCCCCGTGTTGCATTAAAAGCTGCAGGGTTAAATGCTCTAGCTCTCGCTAACTCAGCTGGTGATATTGTATTTCTACTATCAAAAAAACCTGGATTAACTCTTTGACCTGCACCTGCAGCAATAGCTGCAGATCTTATATCTTGTGCTAATTGTGAAGGTTTTCTATCTACTCCAGGAGGTAATTGTGGACCTCCTCCTCCGCCTGTTCCACTAAATCCACTAAAGTTACCAGATTCTGCTGCACTCATTTGAGATCCAGATACATTTTGACCTGGGTCTGCGGATCCAAAACCATTTAAACTCATAATACCTGATGGTCCTCTGTTAACACCACCTTTTAGTGAGCCATGTAGATCTTTTTTAACCAGTAAATCTTTTTCTGCTTTTGTAATATATGCTAATTCTGTTTCAGGATGATCTGGACTAGACTTCCATTTTACAGGAGCTGTAACTTCTTTTTGTTTGCCAAGATAGTTTTTTACACCACCTTGTACATCATAACTAATTCTCTTATCAATTGCCATTATGCTAGTCCCCTTTGTCTAAGACGTATTTGTTTCTCTTCTTCAGATAATAAAGCATTTTCTGTTGCAGTCAATCCCTGATTCATGGCCCCTGGTGCCTGAACCGCTGCTGTTTGTATCACTTCTTGACTAGGCATTACTTGTGGTGGTAACGCTGATTGACCCTGTGGATCTGTATCAGGTAAAAAGTTTTCTAATTCAAGTTGGAAATCTTGATATAAATTTTGTCCTTTTAGAGCTCCTTCAATGGCTCTCATAGATCCTTGCGCACCTAAGAATGGATTAGGTTGTCCACCTTCTATTGAAATATCCTGGAATCTTTCTTCAATTTTTTCTGAAGGAAAGAAAGGTTTAAACTGACCTGATAATAATTCATCAAGTTTAGATTTTGGTATACCTCTTTTTTCAAATATATCTTCTAGTTGTTTAGGATTAACACCAAGTCTCATTGCATTTCTTATGTGAGTTAACATTTGTTTTCTAACATCAAATAATGTTTTGTTAGCAACAAAATATCTTTCAATAACATCTTTAGGAGTCTTTGGCTCTCCTGATAACACACCATATTTACCACCGGTAAATAATTTAGTAGCATCTGATTCACCTGTTCTTAAATCATAAAGATAAAAACCAAGTGCTTTTTTAGGATCTACTTTTTCTAATCTAAAACCAAAGATACCTGCAAGTTCATAGGGTACTTCGTATACTGTAGGTCCTTTACCTGGTTCACCTTTGATTGCTTTTACAGTTCTTTCAAAAGGAGCTATAGTTGGTTTTAATGTCTTAATTATATGTTCAAGGGTAATTCTAATTTTCTCTCCTTCAGGTGTATTTTCATTATATAGTTCTTGACCTTCTCTTGTTCTACCACCTCTTAAAAATATATCTGCAAATGCTTCTGTGAAAATAGATTCAGAAATAAAAGGTGATGCAGTTTCACCTGCTGCCTTACCTATACCTTCCATGAAACCTTTTAATAATACTTCTTCGTCTTCAATACCTTGTTGAATATTAGTTAAAACACTCTGAAAAGGTCTAGTTAAAGTGTCATACACATTGTTTTTAGACCAGTCTGTGTAATACAATTCATTTGTATCCGGATCTCTTGTAAATATTAACTGTGAATTTCTAGACCAAGGAGCTACAAAATCTCTACCTGCATCTGCTTCTTCATTGCTTACACCAAAAATTGCTTGTGAACCTTTAACAATTCCATATGGTATAGCTGCAGTTGCTGCTGTAATACCAACTAATCTTTTCATACCTTCACCTTTCATAGGATTGGTACTAGTGATTGGATTTATTTTACCGGTAATAGGATCTCTAAGATCTTTCATAATCTGTCTAAAGATTCCGCCACCTGTTCTAAATACTTCAGAAGGCCAAGACATAAAGTTTCCTAAAGGAGATGCACGCATCACTCTTACAAACTCACCAACCTTTGCATAGTTTGGTACAGTGTCTTGTACTATTTGTGCTACTTCTTCTTTTAATTCTTGTGAAGATTTTTTAATACCTGCTTTGGCATATTTTTCACCTCTACTAATTAACTGTGTTTCATAGTTTACTATTTTCCAAATATCATCTTCTGCAACATATAAATCTTGCATAAACTTACCTGCTTTTTTAACACCTCTAGATGTTTTTTTACCTAAACTATTTAACATAGGTCTTAAAATACTATCTGTTGCAAGATTACCTTCACCGAATCTAACATCTTTCATTAGATTACGTAGATCTCCTAATCTTACGTTTGTGTTTACAATACCAAGTTCTAAATATTCTCTATATTTTTCTTGTGCTAAAGGTTGTCTTGGTCCACCAACTTGAACTGTACCGAAAGCATTCTTCATTGCTTTTGCAAATATTCTAGGATCATTTAATATTACTCCGTTACCTATAGAAAAACCTGCAGAACTTAAAAAGTTTCTAATGTGTGTAGGTACAGATAAAATTGTTTTAGCATATTGTGCACCTGCTTTTGGTGTTAAAATTAAATTTCTATATGCAGCAGAAAAAGTTTTACCTAATGGTCCACCAGTATCCCCTCTTAAAAAATCTTGTATCTTAGATGTGTTTGTAAAACTTTCAGCAATCTCTCTTGTAGTGTAAGTTCCAGATAATCTATTTACTAACACACCTTCTGTAAAATATTCTTGTACATAATCATCTATTTTTACAATGTCGGCATTAGGACCAAATGCTCTTTTCGCAGATAATGGACTGTCGTGAAAAAATCCTCTTTGACCAAATGGTGTATCTGTTTTTACATTTGCTTTTGCAATATCATCTGCATCTAGTATTTCATCAAACAATTGATTCTTTCTTGCGATAACAGATAGTCTATTCATTCCTTCAAATATAGAGTGTCTTGCATCTTCAATCTCACCAAACAATTCTCTAAATATTTTAGAACCTTTACCTATAACTCTTAAATCTTTTTTACCACCTGGTAAATTTTTTTCTAATGTTTGTGCAAAGGTTTTAAATTTCATAGGATCTTTTGCTGATTTAGATAAATCAGGAAATTGAAATGTGGGTAGAGTATCTTTAGATGGGTCCATCTTTCTAACTTGTTTTATGATATCATTAACCATACCTTCTGCTTCTAAATCTGTAATTGGATTATTATTTTTAGCTGCATATCTTTTAAATAATTCTTTTGTACTATCTACTGCACCTCTAGTTGGTTTATATTTTTGAAAGAAACCTGCTTCTGAGTTTTGAAATATTTCAAATGTATTACCAATATAGTTTTTAACTCTGTTACCCATTATTTTTCTTAAATCTTTGGTAACTCCTGTTGGTAAATCTACTTTACCTCCTGGTCCAGCTGCAGTTATTTCTAACAATGAGTTAAATTCTTTTCTTGTTTTATCTAATATATCTAAAATTTTATTTGCAGAAAGAGCACCTTGATCTGTTCCTAATCTTTTTGTTACTGTTTGAATAACCTGTTTCTTTAAATTATTATCTAAAGGTTTTGTTAAATCACCTTCAAATAAAGTATCATCCAATAGTTTTAAAAATTGTTTTCTTTCTTCAACACTAGATGCATTAAAAAATTTTCTAAATTCTGGAAATACTTTATCAACTTCTGTATCGATTCTTGAAACCATTTCTTCAGAAAAGTTTGTATCTCTCATACCTCTTCCGGTTTGAATTTGTTTTGCTTTTGCTATTTCTTCTGGTTTAGTTCCTCTAAATCTAAACGTTGATGCAAGTCTATCTAGTCCTCTTGCTATCATAGAATTACTGTAAGCTAATTCTTTACCTCTTGTAGCTAATGCTTTAATAGCTTGACCTCCTCCATATACAAAAGGTGCAAGCAATGCAGACTCTGTTCCAAACTTTAATCTATTTAATAATTTTCTTCCTGCATCTTCTGATGGATCTACTTTAACATCTCTATCTAATTCAGTAGGACCTCCTTCAAATATATCACCAAACGTTCCTATCTTTTCATTATCAACAACTAATGTTTCACCTGCAGCACCACCTGTTGCTATAACGGCATATCTTTTTGCTCCAGTAATTCCATTATATTCATCAGCTTTGTCCATGGCTTTTTTAAGATTTTTATTTTTTGGATTTACTAATTTATTTGCTTTCTTTGCATTGATTAATTTTTTAGCTATCTTGTTAGCAACACCTAAAGTAGCTTTTGCACCTATCGTGCCAAACGTTCCTATCTGTCCTAATGCCTCTGATATTTTACCTGCAGCTCTTTGTTCTGCTAATTCTTCAAAAGGATTTAATTTATCAAAAAATTGTTCTACTTCTGTTGCATAACTAATATCTTTTTCTGAAACGTCGGGTATACCTAATAATTTACCCCCACCCAAATCAAATAACTCTGCAGTAACAGATGCAAATCCTTCTGGTATTTTTATAGCTGCGGATAAAATCCCTGCAGTAACTGAAGTTAATGCTGATACTTCATTATTATCTTCTGCTTTTGGTTTTTTGTCTTCTTTATTATATAAAGAATTATCTATATCTAATCTATTAGATTCTTTCTCTTTATCTTTATCCTCTTCTCCTACTTTAAGAGGTTGGAATCTAGGATCGTCTAGGCTAATCTTAGCCATATACTACCTCTCTTCTGCTTCGTATGTTAACGGATCTAGTCTGTATGTATTACCTTGATTATCAAGTATTAAAAAGTCTGCAGTTTGTGGATCATAAAATATATCTCCCGGTTGTCCTGTAGGTTCAGCTCTTACAATATTTCCACCTGTACCGTATCCATAGTTTACAAAACCTTTAAATTTAGATTGTATTTCTGGAGATGCATTTACTCTGAATCTTACCACGTTGTTAGCTGTTAAATTAGGATTTCGTGCTACAGCTAAGTTGTCACTTTCTGCAAATGTTTCAGTTAAATCTAATACTTGTGTTTGAGGTGAAGGAATAACACCTTTCTTAGCAGGATCTGCTTCAGGGTTATCTATTTTAAATTGTAATTCAGCTATTTCATTTTTACCTTCTTGTATTTTAACAGCTATTCTATTTTGTCTATCTGCATCACCTTGTGCAGCTTTAAAATCTCTATCTAATTTAGCAAGTTCTGCTTGTTTAGCTAATTTAGCTTGTTCTAAATCTGCACCGATGTCTGCTTCAACACCTGCAAGTGCTACTTCTCTATCAACATCTTTTTTAGCTTGTCTTGCTTTAAAAAAATCTGCTGTTGGTTCTTCAAACGCTTTTGCTAAATTAGCAAGAGTGCTTCCACCACCTGTTTGTGATAAACCACGTAAACCACCTTGAATTAATAATTGTGATACAGGATCAAATGCAGGTTCTTCAAATTTTTTTAATGCTTCTTGTATTCTTTCAGATGGACTAGGTGTACCTTCTTGAAAATTACTTCTTATACCAGTCATGATGCCACCACCAACTTCACCACCTTTTCTAAACATAGGTCTTCTAAATACTCTGCTCATTATAGATCACTAAACCCTTTGTATAGTCCAGCAAGTGTAGCACCTGTACTTAATGCAGTTTGTAATGGACTAGGTGTAGGTTGTATTTTTTGTTGAATTTCTCCAGGGTATCCTGAGATTAGACCCATGATGCCTGATCCAAGAGTCTGTGCAGCTTGAATAGGTTGTTGAGCTTGTGCTTGAGCTAATTGTTGTTGAGCCGCTAATCCTGCTTGTGTTTGCGCTTGTTGTAATCCACCTAATGTAGATAGACCTGCAATTTGTTGACTAGCAAATGCTGGAGCAGCTTGTGCTAAATTCATTTGTTGACCAAAAGCTTGACCCGCTAATTGTTGAGCTTGACCAAAACCTTGTTGTAATAATTGTGCTTGTAATGCAGCTCTGTTTCTATCTGATGCTGTTTGATATTCTGCTCTTTGTACACCTTCACGTCCACCACCAAATGCACCAGCTCCGATTGCTTGTGCTGCTAATTGTGGTAAACCTTTTGCAGCTTGTACATCGTATTCAGCTAATGTGGTATCAATTACATCTTGTTGATATGGAGACATGAACTGCTGATATGCAGTTGGTCCCGATAAACCTGCAGCAGTTTGTAAATAAGGTTCATATGCACCTAGTCCACCTGCTTGTGAAATGGCTTGTTGTTGTAATGGAGAGAGTCCAGCAACAAACTGCGGACCCATAATTTGTGATAAATCTTGTTCTTTAAAACCACCTACTGCTTGTTGTAATTCTGTAAGATACGGTTTTGCGGCCGCTTCTATAAACTCAGGTGGTTGTGTTATTTGTGTAATAGTTTCAGCCATTAAACTCGTCCTCCGTTTTCTAATTTTTTCATCATAGCGTACATACGTTCTGCACCTTTGTTGACATCACCATCTCCAAATTCTCTTACAGCATCTGCTGTCATTACAAATTCGTTGTTTGATAACATCGCAGGAATGTCGTCAGCCTTTTCTTTTACACCAACTGGAGGGATAAATCCACCTGTTTCTCTAAGATCTAATTCTGTAACCCCTGCAGGGTTTTCATTTAATGGAAGACCCATGATCCCTGAAGCCTGAATCGCGTTCTCTTCTGGACTACCCATAGCGTAATTTACACGGCCTCCTTCTGCATATGCACCAGCACCTGATGTATATTCAGCTAAATCAGCTTCTACTAATGCAGGTATTTGTTCTTCTGGATATCTTAATTCTTGATAGGCTTTAGTTAATCTTGTTCTAAGTGCTTCAACATTTCTTTCACCACCTATTGAAGATGCTTCTTCTTCACCTTCCATACCGGCTAATGCACCACCTAATAAAGTTCCATAGCCACCTACTTTTAATACATTACCAAGTAGAGCATCTTTACCTGATTTTAAACCCATAATACCTCCTACATTAGGAAGTATATTACCTAAGGAAAAACCACCACCTTGTCTTAAAAAAGGTAATGATTTTCCATAAAATGGAATTTTTCCTCCACCTAATCCATAAGCACCAGCTGCAAGTAAAGCTGCTTTACCTAAATCAGATTTAGCTATACTTTTAATACCTTTAGTTACACCTTTTACAGCTTTTTTTACAAAACTTCCTAGGCCATACATTTGTCTTGGCATTTGTCCTCTTGATATTGTCATATATTATATATTTAAACTAGTTTAAGGCAGGTATATAAACCTGTAAATGCTATACTTTATTTGATTTTTTTATCAACGTCAACACGTTTTAAAGCTTCCAATTGATCGTAGAATCTACCACAATATTGATGATCTCCAACGTGTGTTATATAGTCTAATGCATATATAAATACCTTACCACCTAAATCAGTCCATCTTTGACAAAAACCAAAGTCTTCACCAAAGTACCTTTTAGTCTCTACATCATGTAAAGTATCAAATAAATTGTAAAAGTTTTCTTTTTCTACTTCTTTACCATTAATTACAGTCGGCTGATATATCTTTAATTCTGGATGTTTTTCTATAAGCTTTTCTATAACTGTTCTTTTAATTAACATACAGCCTGTAGGAGCATGAGTTACTTGCATAATACCCTTATCTAAAATTAATTCATTCTTACCAATTTTAATTGGATACATATAACCTGCAGGTAATAAATCTTTTTCATTTTTTACCATATCTGTTTTATGTATTTTTCTCCACATTCTGTCTGTATCAAACATTTTCATTGGATAAGGACAGGCTATAATATCTTTGTCTGCTTCTAACATTTTAAATATAGTTTCTGCGTTAAAATCTATATCAGAATCAATAAATAATAAATAATCGTAATGATCTTTATGGTTTAAAAATTCTGCTACACATAAGTTTCTACCTTGTGTAACCAAAGATGATTTTAATAAACTAAAACTTACCAATATATTTCTTTTCATACATTCCAATTGAAATTTCAACACAGCTTGTGTGTAGTGCATAGACACATCACTATGACAAGGAGTACATACCATTATTTTATACGGTATATTTTTTTTACTTAAATTTACTTCTGTATAATTAGAGTCTATTTTACTGTGTTTTATAGTTTGATAAGTATCTTCGTTAGCAGTCGTTGTTTTATCTTGATTGAACCAAATAGGTTTATTGTTTTGCATTTAATGCTCCTTGTAAAAATCTAGTCCAACTTATTGATTTAGCATTCCAGTTATAAAATCTATTCACATAATCTTTTTGTACTTTTAGATGATCATTGATTCCATCTACTTCTAAAGATTTAGCAGCGACTTCTATACCTTCTGCAAATCGTCTAGCTAAACTATGATAATCATTTGAATATGGAATATACATGGGAAACTCTGCGCCTGTTTCATATAAAGCACCAAAGTTTGTAGTCACACAATATAAACCTGCAGCCATTGCTTCTAATAATGATATGCAGAATGTTTCTTCCCAAATACTTGGATAAACAAATAGTCTATAATCTTTTAAATGTTTTTTAATATATTCGTTTGGCTTGTAGCCAATATAATTTACATTTGGTAATTGTCTTGCTTGATCGTAAAGTGGTTTATATTGATCATCAGTTTGATCATGGAATCGTTTACCATACACTTCTGTTGAAGAATAAACATCTAAAGTAATTAATGGATTCTTTACTAATTGCATTGCACCTAACAATACAGATAGTCCTCTCCAAGGTGTACAGTGATGAATAATTTTTATTGGATCACCTTTTTTATAAGTCGTTGAAATAGGTTCTATATCTCCTACACCATTTTTAATTACTAAAGATTTGTTTAATGGTATATTAAACATCATTCTAAATTTTTCAAAGTTCCAGTTGGAATTAAATACATACCAATCATACTTATCGTGATTAGATTTATCCTTGAACCATGGAGCCAGATTCGGTTGATCATATGAATTTTTTTGCCATAGTACATTTATCTTAGTTAAAGATAATGGAATAGATTCTGGTACCGATGTACAGATCTGAAATTGATCTAATAGTTTTGAATCAACGTGTTTTCTTAAATATTCAAATTGAAGCTCTGTCCCGCCTCTAGGATTTTGGTTTGTCATTTTTTTGATTCATTACTTTCTGAAATACTTGTAGACCTTTATTAGTAACTTGCACTGTAACGTCTTCTACAATGTCAGGTCCTTCTATCTTATCTTTTGATACTTCTCCTGTCTTAGTATTTCTATAGGTTGTTATAGTTGTACACTCTATTTTTGGTATGTCTTTATCCATTCTGATCTTCTCTACTAATTTCTAATATTGATAGTGTAGCACTTATAGCAGATGTTGTAGAAGATTCAAGAGCAATTGAGTCACTTTCTTCTAGTATCAATGGTCCTTTTGCTACATTACATATTGTAGGCCCAGAGACCGATGCATACACTACTTGGTAACTAGTAGATGCGGAATTATCTGTGATATGAACTCTGAATGTTTTAGATCCAGATTCATTAGTCATTTGTACNTTTTGTATAATCGCATTAGCATTACTTGGACAAGTATAAACTGTNGTAGCATTTGTAGTGCTAGGATCATAGAATGCGTTTTTATAAAAGTTTGCCATTATGTTAAATCANCCCATTTTAAATTACCGAGAACATCATCCCCATTTGATGCACCTTTGGCACAAAGTGTCAGTGTATCAGAAGTACCACCAATTGTCTGTCCTAATTGATAGTCAAAATTAAATCCATCTCCAAACTGAATAGAATTAGATGCTTTACCTGAAAGATAAGCTTTACCAATAATAGTCCCTCCAGTAATTGTAGTTGTTC
>JGI11772J19994_1000333_pt1 | contig 10447 bp, 12 predicted proteins | sample Etolagsurwater0m_FD_19994 | JGI IMG/M metagenome (IMG submission 19994) | reverse complement strand
TAAAGTTAATAAACACATCACAATATGTAATGCATGAATCCTTTTTACTAAAACCGAATACCTATGTCAAATAACCCACCCATACCCCACCAACCACATTACAACAGATGGGACCCACGCTACGCTACGCACTAAGATTTACACAAATTACCAGACAAAAATTGAAATACTAGACCCCCCACCCCCCTTACTTTACAAACACCCCCCGTCAAGGGGACCCAAAAAGATGTTGCAAAATAAAATATTTGGCATATAATGAAATTAGGTCAGTGAGGGTTCCTTACTTACTCTCTCCTCTCGATCCTTACTGATTCCTATAAAGTTAGTAACACAGCCCGGTTTCTCTCGCCGGGCTTTTTATTTGAGAGTGATTCTCGTTTCTGCTTTGTTAAATGATGTGTGGTAACCTAGCCTTTTACTAGGAGAACATTATGCGAGAAAAGTTATTAACAGCGTTAGAAAAGCACGCCCTTGGTCATATTGAAAAACATAGAATTAATGTTGAAATATACTTGACAAGTCCTGTAGGAATAGGAGAACATAGTGACATCGTTGAAGCTGTGGAGAAAGAGCTAGACGAAATAGCCAGGTACCAGGACCATTTAGATATTATTAAAAAGTACTTTGGTTAACTACAACTCTTTGGGGTCAAACCCATACAAGGAGGCAATATGTCTGATGATGCTTTTAAAACGTTTGTTGTCATGGCTGTGGTATTCTTCATCTCGTTGTTTGTACACGGATAAGTGAGCCATCTCATGTAGAAGTGTCTTGCAGATTGTGTCGAAGTGAGCATTGCGAGCACTACTAATATAGATAGTATTTTCTTCAGGGGCAAACTCTCCCATAATATCTTTGCGTCGAGTAACCTTAAGTTTGATTTGGTGTGCATGAGGCATATTAAGTTTATTAAATGGTTCCATACGACAGAAGGTCTTATATAAGAGTTTCAAGTTTTCGTCTGTGAGTAGAGTCATTTTTCCATCACCAGCATATAAGCACCAATGTTTGCAAAAGCATAACCAAAATACATATAACCTAACGCAGCATTACCTTTTAGAAACTGTTCAACACTAACAGCAAAATAAATTAACCCAACTGCAACTATTAAATACCAACTCACGAACGAGCCCTACCTAAAGACCATAGGTTGACTGGACCAAATTCTGTATCTTTCCATTCTATAGACATGTTGTTGGTTGTACTGGGGTGAAGCCTTCTGGTAAATATAAATAGTCTTGATGAATGCAAGCGGTTGACCATTGTTTAAGTTCACCTTGTACGCATTCTTGAAAATATTGATGAGCATGGGCACAGGATTCGAAGTTACCTATGTACTGTCGATCATTATCTAAATACAGATATAGAACCCACTCAAACATTTTAACATTATACCCTTTTTTATATATTATGTTACAATTCAATTTATTAGCTGCAATTTCAAGGTGTAAACAGCGACACATGACAGAAAATAGAGAACCAATAGTACCTCCAGTCGAAGAAAATATTCCTTTACCTAAAGGAGCTAGAGATGCTTTGCCTGAATTAACTCCACAAGAAGAATTATTAGCTAGAAGTAAAACAATTAAGTTGATTGCGGACCTCAATGGAGAAACTATTGAGCCAACTAAGGATCAAGTTGATGAAGCTACTAAAATGGCTAAGGAAATGATGACTGATAGAGACCTAAAACACGAGTTTGACAACTATCCTAACGAAACTATAGCATTTTTGACAGGGTTAGTAGCGTCAACCAGCCATATGGTAGTAAAAGACCTAGCAGATATTAAGTTATCAGTGCTAAATGGACTATTACAAGAGGCAGCAACGGCTAAATCAGCCCGTGAACGTATCTCAGCATGGTCTAGAATAGGTGAAATAGACGGAGTAGACGCATTTAAGAAGAAAACAGAGGTTACACATGTCACTAAATCAGGTAAAGAGCTTGAAGAAGAGCTGAAAAAGACGATTGAAGAGCTAAAAGGTAAGGTAGTTGAAGGCGAAGTGATAGAAGACGATGACGATCAGTAAAAAAGACCTTGATTTACTAGAACAAGCACTACCAACGATGTCTGAAAAAGAAAGGCAACGTAATTTAAAGCTATTAACAGAATATAAAAAAGAAATAACTAAGGAACGCGGAGCAAAAAGGTTCTTAGACTTTATTAAACATGTATACCCAAACTATATTATAGGAGAACATCATAGACGGCTGGCTCAACTCTTTGAAGACATCGCTAACGGAAAGAAAAAACGCATTATTGTCAATATTGCTCCTCGACATGGAAAGAGTGAACTCATCTCGTACCTCGCTCCCGCGTGGTTTTTGGGTAAGCACCCGGCTAAGAAGGTTATCATGGCATCGCATACAGCTGACCTTGCAGTTAATTTTGGTCGTAGAGTCCGTAACCTCGTGGGTAGTGACTCATACAAAGATGTGTTTCCAGAGATTGAGCTCCAAGCAGACTCTAAGTCGGCTTCGCGATGGGGTACTAATTATAATGGTGAGTATTTTGCCATTGGTGTGGGCGGCGCTCTTGCTGGACGCGGGGCTGACCTCTTTATCATCGACGACCCTCACTCAGAACAAGATGCAAAACTCGGAAAGCCAGACGTATTCTTACCAGCCTGGGAATGGTTTCAATCGGGTCCCTTGCAGCGTCTCATGCCTGGAGGAGCAATCATTGTCGTTATGACACGGTGGTCTAAGCTAGACCTCACAGGACAGATAGTTAACCAGATGGTTAAGAATGATGAAGTAGATGATTGGGAGGTAGTGGAGTTCCCAGCCATACTAGAAACTAAAAAAGGTGAAGAAGTACCGCTTTGGCCAGAGTTCTGGTCATTGGAAGAATTAAGAGCTAGACGTGCTGCACTAGATGTTAGATATTGGAACGCTCAGTATATGCAAAATCCAGTATCAGAAGAAGGTGCATTGATAAAAAGAGAGTGGTGGAACATATGGGAAGAAGATAATCCACCGTCATGTGAGTTCGTTATTATGACATTGGATGCTGCTCAAGAGGCTAATAATAGGTCAGACTATAATGCCTTAACTACTTGGGGAGTATTTTTTAACGAAGAAACCAATAATTATAATATAATACTATTGAATGCAATTAAGAAACGTCTAGAATTCCCAGAGCTAAAGCAGCTTTGCATAGAAGAATATAGAGATTGGGAACCTGACTCCTTTGTTGTTGAAAAAAAATCTAACGGGGCTGCACTTTACCAAGAGTTCAGAAGGATGGGTATACCCGTTGGAGAATTTACCCCAGGAAAAGGTCAGGACAAGATCAGTCGAGTCAATGCTATATCTGATTTATTTAGTTCAGGTATTGTCTGGGCTCCAGAACATAGATGGGCAAATGAAGTTATAGAAGAGTGTAACGACTTTCCTTCAGGTGCCAATGATGACTTAGTTGACGCAACGACGTTAGCTTTAATGCGTTTTAGACAAGGTGGGTTTATAAGGTTACCAAGTGATGAAGAAGATGATATACCTGGTTTTAGGAGTTCTGCTCAAAAGCGTTTATATGCTGTATAAATTTTTTAAGACTTTACACCTAATACTTTTAATACTACTGAATTTAATTTTAATACAAATAGGAAAACTTTTTAGGAACTAACTATGGCAGCGAATGATATAGATAAGGGAATAGCTCAAGCACCTATGGGTATTGATGATATGATGAAAGACATGGCTAGCATGGAGCCTGATCTTGAAATTGAAATCGAAGACCCAGAAGAAGTTACCATTAGAGCAGGTGGTATGGAGATTGAAATAGACCCAGATGATGACGAAGATGATTTTGGTAAAAACTTAGCAGAAGAGATAGACGAAGATTCTTTAGCAAAACTAGCTGATGAATTATTAGAAGATTATGAGAGCGACTTATCAGCACGTCGTGATTGGTTAGATACTTACGTTGACGGTTTAGATTTATTAGGTCTTAAATTAGAAGACAGATCAGAACCATGGGAAGGAGCATGTAATGTATTTCACCCACTCATGACAGAAACTCTAGTTAAGTTCCAAGCAGAAACAATGACCGAAACATTCCCAGCTGCCGGTCCAGTCAAAACACAAATCATTGGTGACCTTACAGAAGAGAAAGAAGAAGCTGCTAAACGTGTACAAGACGACATGAATTATCAGCTTACACAGAAAATGCCTGAGTACAGACCTGAACATGAGCGTATGTTATGGGGTTTAGGTTTAGCTGGTAACGCATTTAAAAAAGTTTATTTTGATCCATCACTAGACCGTCAGGTTTCTATGTATATTCCTGCTGAAGATTTAGTTGTGCCTTATGGTGCTTCAGATTTAGAATCAGCAGAACGAGTTACACATGTAATGCGTAAGACAGCGAATGAATTACGTAAACTACAAGTTGCAGGTTTTTACCGTGATATTGAATTAGGTGAACCATCACATAACTTAGAAGAAGTTGAAAAGAAGATTGCAGAAAAGATGGGATTCAATGCAACAACTGATAATAGGTTTAAGATTTTAGAAATGCACGTTGACTTAGACTTAGAAGGTTACGAAGATGAAGACGACGGTAAGAAAACAGGAATTGCATTACCTTATGTTGTAACTATTGAAAGATCAACACAAGAAGTTTTATCTATTAGACGTAACTGGAACCCAGATGATAAGACTAAACAGAAACGTCAACACTTTGTACATTATGGATATGTGCCAGGATTTGGTTTCTACTGTTTTGGTTTGATTCATTTAATAGGCGCGTTTGCAAAATCAGGCACAATGCTATTAAGACAATTGGTAGACGCGGGTACATTATCTAACCTTCCTGGTGGTTTCAAATCACGAGGTCTTAGAATTAAAGGAGATGAAACCCCAATAGCTCCTGCAGAATTCCGTGATGTGGATGTACCTTCTGGTACTATCCGTGACAATATTATGGCTCTACCTTATAAAGAGCCAAGCCAAGTTTTAAATCAGTTGATGAACCAGATCATTGATGAAGGAAGAAGATTTGCTTCAGCGGCTGATTTAAAAGTATCTGATATGTCAGCTAACGCTCCAGTTGGTACTACACTAGCTATTCTAGAACGTACACTTAAAGTTATGTCAGCTGTACAAGCTCGTATTCACTATGCAATGAAACAAGAGTTTAAACTCTTAAAAGGTATTATACGTGACTTTACAGACGCATCATATACATATGAACCTGCTGACGGAAGTAAAAGAGTTAAGCAAGCTGATTATGATACGGTAGAAGTCATACCTGTGTCTGATCCTAACGCAGCAACTATGTCACAGAAAGTTGTTCAATATCAAGCTGTTGTGCAGTTAGCACAAGCTAACCCACAGATTTATGACATGGTTGAACTTAATAAACAAATGTTAGAAGTATTAGGGGTTAAGAATATAGATAAACTAATTCCACAATCTGATAAGGCTAAGCCTCAAGACCCTGTATCAGAAAACATGAATATACTTAACAGTAAACCTGTTAAAGCATTTATATACCAAGATCATGAAGCACATATCACAACACATATGGCATTTATGAATGATCCAAAACTAAAACAAATGGTTGGACAAAGCCCAAATGCACAAGTATTACAAGCAACTATGGAAGCACACATAGCAGAACATTTAGCTTTCCAATACAGAAAAGAAATAGAAAACCAAGTAGGTGTACCACTACCAGCACCTAACGAGGAAATGGACGAATCAGTCGAACTTGATCTATCAAGAGTTGTTGCAAAAGGAGCACAGCAGTTACTACAAAAAGATATACAAGAAGCTCAAGCACAAGAGATCATGCAGAAACAACAAGACCCTATCTTGCAAATGCAACAAAAAGAGTTGCAAATTAAGGAACTCGAAGCTCAAACAAAAGCTCAGAAGATGCAAGCAGATACAGCATTAGATCAAGCTAAACTTGAATTAGAGAAGATAAAACTAGAATCTGAAGAAAGAATTGCTGGTGCTAAGATTGGCGCTAATGCAGTGATGGATAACAGAAAGATAGAATCACAAGAATTAATCGCAGGAACTAAAATAGGAGTTGACGCAGTAAAAAATAAAAATACACGGAAGGAGTAGTAAATGATAGATGGAACGTTAAAACTTTTAGCTGAAAAGATAGAAGAAGAACGCAAAATTATTTTAGAATCATTAGGTGATGGGCATGCTCAAGATTTTGCTCAATACCAAAACAGTGCAGGCATTATTCGGGGTCTCATGATTGCACAAAGACACATTGCAGACCTTGCAAAAAATATGGAGGACGATGATGAGTGAGATCATTACGCCAAATAAAACTATTGTAGACTTCAAGGGCAAGAACATTAAAGCCGACGAAGAACCACAACAAAAACCCACACAACTACCAGAAGTCAGAGGCTACCGCATTTTATGTGCAGTGCCTAGCGTTGATGAAGCGTATGAGAGTGGGATAATTAAAGCAGGTACAACCAAACACATTGAAGAACATTCAACTGTGGTTTTATTTGTTATTAAATTAGGAGATATGGCTTATGCAGACAAAGACAGATTTCCTACAGGACCTTGGTGTAAAGAAGGTGACTTCGTTATTACTAGGGCATATTCTGGAACTCGTATCAAAATACATGGTAAAGAGTTTCGCATTATTAACGACGATACCGTTGAAGCAGTGGTCGATGACCCACGCGGATACGAACGCGCATAAGGAGTTAAAGTATGGCAAATATAATTAATGAAATACCAGCAGAACTTGAAGAAGAGGAAACAACGGAAGTTGAACTTGAATCATCTGAAGATAAAGCTGATTATGAAGAAGCTGTAGAAGCTAAAAAAGAAGCTAAATCAGAACCTGAATTTGAGATTGAAGAGGAAGATGATACTCCTCCAGAAGACAGGGGACGTGACCCACTACCAGATAAAGTAAAACAAGAATTAGAAGAAGATAATCTGGAAGACTATTCATCACGAGTCAAAGAAAGAATGGCTCAGTTGAAAAAAGCTTGGCACGACGAAAGACGTGCAAAAGAAGCACTAGATAGAGAAAGAGCAGAAGCAGTTAAGTATGCTCAAAGTATTATTAGTGAGAACCAAAAACTAAAGAAAACTTTATCTACTGGTGAAGAAGATTATCTTAAAACATTAAAAGAAAAGTATGAGTCCGACGTTAATTATGCTAAACGCGAATACCGTGAGGCATATGATTCAGGAGACCCAGATAAGATTGTTGAAGCTCAAAGTAAACTAAACGAAGCTCAGTTCAAATTACAGAACGCTATGGGCATGAAACCTCAATATAATACTTTACAAGAGGAACAAAATAGTGTACAAATAGCACAACAGCAAAATTTTACACCTCAAGCACCAAAACCAGACTCAAAAGCCGCTGCATGGCAAGAAAATAATGCCTGGTTTGGCAGAAACAAAGTGATGACTGCCACAGCTTTGGGGTTGCATGATGAACTTGTTAGTGAGGGTATAGACCCAACATCTGACCAATATTACCGTCGTATAGATGATACGATGCATAAATTGTTTCCAGATCATTTTGGGGACGCTGAAGAATCGTTGGAAGGACAACCTGCCCAACGCACTAAAAAACCTTCTACTGTTGTTGCTCCTGCAACTCGGTCGACCGCACCTAAAAAAGTGAGATTGACTAAAACACAGTTAGCTTTAGCTAAGAAATTTAAGCTAACACCAGAGCAATATGCAAAAGAACTTTTAAAAACGGAGAACGCAAATGGATAACAGAAAAACTAGAGAAGCAGTAACTCGTGAAGAAACAGATATGAGAACAAAGCAATGGGCACCGCCTTCTTTGCTCCCAGAGTTTAAGAAGCAGCCAGGTTGGGCTTATAGATGGGTTCGAGTCACTCTTGCTAATGAACCTGATGCCAGAAACGCTTCTTCGAAAATGCGTGAAGGCTGGGAACCTGTGAAACATTCAGAGCACCCAGAAATTAAATTAACGTCAAACCCAAACAGTCAGTTTAAAGACTCTGTTGAAGTAGGTGGTTTGATACTTTGTAAAATGCCACAAGAAATGGTAGATCAAAGAAATGCATACTATAAACAAAAGACAGAAGGTCAAGCGCAAGCTGTTGATAATAGCTTTCTAAAAGAAAATGACCCACGTATGCCATTGTTCTCTGATAAAAAATCTACTAAGTCTTTTGGTAAAGGTTAAAATCTTTAAGGAGATATTATTATGGCAACAACAGCCGCACCTTACGGTCTTAAGGCCGTTAACTTGGTAGGAGGTCAGCCTTATGCTGGTTCTACTCGCCTAGTAAAAATTGCGTCTGGGTATGCTGCGAACATCTTTAATGGCTCAGTAGTTTCAGTTGTAGCTGCTGGTACAGTAGAAATCGTTGACGAAGTTGGAACAAATGCATCAGCATTTCCAGCTGGTACATTAGGCGTTTTCGTTGGATGTTCTTACACAGACCCAAGCACAAAACAAAAATTATTCTCACAATATTGGCCTACTGGTACAGTAGCTTCCGATGCTGTGGCTTATGTAATTGATGATCCAGATGTTGTATTCCAAATCCAAGCTGACGAAGCAGTGGCTCAAGCCTCTCTTGGTTCAAACATTGGTGTTGTGAATCCTACTGCTGGTTCAACAGTAACAGGTAACTCAACAATGGCAGCAGATCCAACAACTATTGACGTGACTAACACTATCGCGTTTAAAATTGTGGACTTTGTAAGCTCAACAACATCTGAAGTTGGTGATACATATACAGACTTATTGGTTAAATTTAACCCATTGTCTCATGCGTACACTAACGGTACTGGTATTTAAGGAGAATAAACCATGGCAATTTCAAGAGCTCAGTTATTAAAAGAGTTGCTCCCAGGCCTTAATGCTTTATTCGGTATGGAATATCAGCGTTATGGTGAAGAGCACAAAGAAATCTACGAAACAGAATCATCAGAAAGAAGTTTCGAAGAAGAAACAAAATTATCAGGCTTCGCAGCTGCACCTAATAAATCAGAAGGCGCTGCAATCGCTTATGATAATGCACAAGAAGCTTGGACAGCAAGATACAATCACGAAACCATTGCTTTAGGTTTCTCTCTAACAGAAGAAGCAGTTGAAGATAACCTCTACGACACTTTATCTGCTAGATACACTAAAGCATTAGCTCGTGCTATGTCTTACACAAAACAAGTTAAAGCTGCTAACGTTTTAAACAACGGCTTTGACGGTACTAACTATCCAGGTGGCGACAGCAAAGCTTTATTTGCTACAGATCACCCATTAGTTAACGGCGGTACAAACAGCAATACTCAGTCAGTTGCTGCTGACTTAAACGAAACTTCATTAGAAAACGCAGTTATTCAGTTAGCTGGTTGGACAGATGAAAGAGGTTTATTGATTGCTGCTAAACCACGTAAATTAATTATCCCACCAGCGTTACAATTCGTTGCTACACGTTTATTAGATACTGACTTAAGAGTTGGTACAGCTGATAACGATATCAACGCATTACGTACAAATGGTGCGATTCCAGAAGGCTATGCAGTAAATCACTTCTTAACAGATACTGATGCATACTTCTTAACAACCGATGTTCCTAACGGTATGAAGCACTTCGAAAGAACTGCATTAACTACTTCTATGGACGGCGACTTCGACACAGGTAACGTACGTTACAAAGCTCGTGAGCGTTATTCATTCGGTTGGTCAGATCCCCTCGGTATGTGGGGCTCACAAGGCGCTGCTTAATTAATTAAGCGGAGTCTGACTCTCCTCCTAAGACCCAGTTTCGGCTGGGTCTTTTTTTATGTATAACTCATGGTTTTCTTGATGAATGTTATATCTATAGGCTTTAAACTGTGAACTGTCATATATGACACTTTATTAATTTAAGGAGACACATTATGTGGACTAAACCATCAGCAACAGAAATGAGATTTGGCTTTGAAGTAACAATGTACGTATGCAACAAGTAATTTATGTACGTAGATTGTTAGATACACTCGACTGTGTCTAATTTAAAGTTCGCGAAATTAGGGGCTATACAGCCCCTTTTTTGTTGTATAATGTCTATAAAATGTGTATCATATAATTATTCGGGAAACAACAACTTATCTAACTGCCCCGACAGACGCATACACGATAGATAAGTTTAACTTTGTATGGAGAATTATAAATGGCAAACACAACCTTTACTGGTGCAGTCCGTTCAGAAAACGGTTTCCAGTCAATCACAAAAAATGCAACTACAGGCGCAGTAACAGTAGAAGCAACTTACGACGCACGTCCTAACTTTAGACAAACAATTGACAACGCTACATTAAACACAGGCGCTGCAGTTACAACAACATTAACAACAGCTCAATCAGGTACTTTATTTGAAGTAGACGGTACAGGCGATATCGTTGTTAACATGCCTGCTTTATCTACAGCTAACGTTGGTACAACTTATGAATTCTTAGTAACTACTGCAGTTG
>JGI11772J19994_1000332_pt1 | contig 10468 bp, 10 predicted proteins | sample Etolagsurwater0m_FD_19994 | JGI IMG/M metagenome (IMG submission 19994) | reverse complement strand
GTTGCGCCGGGGTCAGTAGAGAAGGGGCCTTGTCACCGTGGCTGGTGACTCTCCATGTAGCGGAGAATCGCCTGCATTTCTTCCAGTGTGGCGTCATTCTTTAGAAAGTTCGCCCTAGCCGAAATGACCATGACGTTGCCTTTGGTGTAGCCGCCATTGGAATCAATGCGATCCAAGGTCGGTGCGTTCCAGTTGTCTTTCATAGAAACCCTGCCTTGACCGACTGTTGCTTGAAGCGGGATGCCAAGCACAGGGCANAGTTCAGGGATAACGATGTCGTCANCGGTCAGGTCGCAGNCAAGCCCTCGATCCTTGGCTCTGTTGTTCGCGTTGTACAACAGCTTTTTGCGTGGNTCAATCTTGATGTATTCCTTGTTGCGNCATTCCTTGCAACGTGCGCTGCGACGATTGCCATCTGGACCCACGCGGTATGCGCCTGCGTGCTTGTCTGGCCAAAAGCTGTCAAACGGTAAAAACTGTTGACAGCCACAGCACCAGAGCTTGCTTGGATCAGGCGATTTAACTGGCGCAGGCATCAGGTGTAGACGATCATCAAGGTGCCATCCGACTTGCGGTACACGTCACCGTCTACCAATCCACCGGCTTTGGCTGCTGTGTTGTCAGCATAAGTGGGCGTGTTGGCAAAATTAAGGATGCGGGAGTTCTTGATCCGCATCGCTTCGGTAGGTGATGACGCGCCATCAGCAGTAACGGAGAACACTAGGCGAGTTGGCTCACTGGAGTCATGTGTCCAAGTACCTGTGTCACGGTAGGCACCAATAGAAGCGACATTGTCAGCATCTTTGTCGCCAAAACTTAAGAGCCCCAAGCCACTACCGACTGCAACAGGATCATTGCCACGCTTTAAGCATACGATTGCATACTCATTAGTGGAAGTTGAATAACCTTGGAAGACAGCGCGAGTGTTGGGGTTAGTGCTCGTAGACGTACCAACTAAGAGCCTGCCGCTGGAGTCGATGCGGGCGCGTTCTCCTAATGTTCCTCCACTGTTTCTTGTTTGGAATGCTAACGAAGATTCAGTAGATCCAGTTCCTGCTCCTATAGCTTGAATTGCGGTTCTAGCAGCAACAGTGCCATCAGAATTGGTGGCGTCAATGCGAATAGATGCATTCGCAGAAGCGCCGGAAGACGCAATATTTAATAGCTCCCCAGGGCTCGTAGTGCCAATCCCTACACGCCCTGAGGAGTCAATAAAAAGGCGTGTAGATGCCCCAGTAACTAAACCTAATGTATTAGAACCACTGCGGTATATCCCAGTGTCTGTATCATTTAAAAACCGTAGACCTGGCGTCGCGACCGACCCATCCGGAATCAGAAACAGATTTTGCTGCTGAATTTTTTTATTCGGCGTAGTCGGATCACTAGCGTCGACCAACACAAACGTGTCATTGGAAGCCACGCTGGTTCCAATATCACTCAGAGAACTAATCTTGGTCATAACTAACCGAACACAAAAGCGTTATCAGATTCGTCATCTAGATCATTGCCATCCTCAAGTTGTAAGGTTTGAGTCAAGGAAGGATCGTAGACAAATCCAAATCGCCAAGCAAAATACTCTTCTATAGTAGCTAACTCTTGGTCATTTAAAACACGATCAAAGAGACAAATAGAATAGAGATCACCGGTAAAAGAGTTTGCCGTTGATCCTTCAACAGCGCGACCAACAACAAATGTACCCGTAGGGTCATATACAAAACTAGTAGGAGCTTCGTAGTCTGTCCTAAAACTATTTAATCTAAACTCAAGCCCATAGTTCTCATCAATGCGAATACTGCTGTAGTAAGTGCCAACAGCAGGCATATTAATAGGAAAGTCAGACTCAACACTCTGAGTAAACAAGCCCAAATCACCTCTTCCATCGCTTTCACGCCAAGAAATAGTATTACTATTTACAGTTCCTAAAATGTTGTAACTTGTGTCTGCGACACGAAATATTGTGACAACTGTAGCTCCGTAAGGAACAAAAGATTCAACTCCAGATGTCGTTAAAAATTGATTTCCGTTAAAGACAACGCCAGGTTTACTATTTAAAAGACCAGAAGTTAAAACAGGCTGATTAGCTCCCGTGCTTTGAGTAAGTAAAGCTCGATTACTAACGTCATACCACCCAGACACATTATTCGATCCGTCCACAGCAAACGAGCTGTACTCAGAGTCGAACCACAGGGCGTTGCCCTGCATCACGGTCGGCGGAGCTAAATAAGTAGGGATAAATTGAGTAAGACTACTACCTTCATTTTTAATTTCAACATATTGTTTGTACTTAACAAATTTATTGTCCCAATCAACAGCAGAAACCGAATTATTAAAAACGAGACCACTGGCAACAAGCGTCGTGGCCTCAACGGAACCAACTTTATATTGACCCCCTTGAGAATAATCCCCAGAACTATTTAAGGTAGAGAAAAAAGAACCGCTAGAAGTGGAATAAATATTTTCATTTAAATCGACAAATCCTCGATCAGAATTAATAATGTCATAAAAAATGTCACCTATATTGGCATCGCCAGAATTAGCAATGTATTGAGTACCTGACGTTAGGATTGTCTGAGCTCGCGTTAAAACAGCACTTGTTTGATCTTCTAAATAATAAGTAAGCCCTGAGCAGTTAACGTAATCAACAGAAGTAACTTCCGCTGCACCCGCTCCTTGCAAGATATAAAGATCTTTAACTTGAAAGCCTAAGTTTTTAAGAGACTCAACATTATCTTCAGCATCAGAAAGGTTGTTGTCGGATGCTAAGCCGTACTTCCTAACCATGATTACTCCGCCCGTACATACAGTATAAGACTGCCGTAGTCGACAGGAATGCCTTTAACTCCTGAAGCTAAAGTACCAGAAGCAAAAGGTTCTACAACACGAAAGTCATTGGTTAAATTTAAATTTTTGACGTATATAGGAGCAATTGCACCGGAACCTACAAAAGGTGATCCTCCAAGAAAACCTACTTTGACTTGATTAACCGCAAGGAGAGAACCACTTAAAACACCCTGATTAATAATAAAATTTCCACTGGAAGAAGGATCTATAGATAAAAGACGTGTGCTATCGACAAAACCACCGCTGGCAACGAGCTGCTGCGTTTGATTTAAACGTGGTTGAACATCAGAAGTTAAACCCCGCAGTTGTAATAAATCGTCTCTATTAACAAAATATACACCACTAATTTGTATAATATCCTCTCCTGTTACATTAATATCATAATCTGTACCACTAACAGTAAACGTTACACTATTACCAAGATTGTCCCAAGTCTTGTCGACACTTGCGACATCGCTTAAATTGTTAATAACAAGTAAACCGTCAGCCATTATTGTTGTTCCTCCCAATCAAGTGATGCTAAAATGTAACCAGAACCATTGCGAGCTGATGCTGTAACAAACAAAGCACCAGTGTTTTCGATAGTTCCAGGAACACCTCCAATAAACATTCTATCGGGTCCAAAAATAGGACTTAAGTCATACTGAACAGCTTCTCCACTTTGTACGTAATAAGTTGCTACACGATTTGGACTTTGTAGAACTCGATAACCTTGTTTATCTACCACGGCTGCCGGATTTAATTTGTTTTGTGCATCTTCAAATTTACTAGCTCGATAAGTATCTCCTCCAGCTAATGCGTCCGATTGAGTCACACCGCTAACGGTCCATAGTGGGAATGTGGTGACAGAACCGCTGCCAGGTATTGTAATATTCGACTCGGCTGTAGTTGTAAAAAGAATATCTTGTACAGACGCACTATTTTGTAACTCAGCTACAACTTTAATGGGATAAGGATCAACGCCAGAAACAGTAATGGACTGTCCTCCAGCGCTGATAGTACTGGTTGATGACCCTGTAGCTACAACAAAACTCTGACGAATGTAAGGTTCAAAGGGGAACACAGCTTCGCCAGTTACAGAACCTAAAGGATTAAAATTAAGCCCAGGATAATTAGAAGCAAACCAGCAAACTTCATCATTATATTGATCGTAGTCCACACCAGAAGCATTAGGAAGCAGACCTAAGCGCCAATAACCTCCATTAGTGTTGTAAAACAAAGAACCTGAGTCAACACCACTAGAAATAACACCGCTGCTCAGAGCCCAAGCGTCAAATCGAGAAAGACGAACAGAGCTAACGCCACCGGGGAGCTCTCGGTCAACAGTAATTTGAGAGAATGTAGGATCGTATGCCGTAACGTGTGTTCTGAAAATACCAGCACCTTCAACCTTTACTCGACGACCGTCAAGATAGTTTAAAGTTCCACTAAGCTCAGCAGATATATCTGGAAAATTCCCACTTAAGGTAACGTCGTCAAGACGTGTAACGGGAATCGATGCACTAGTACCACGGCTGAGGATGGTTCCGTAGCCTGGAGTGTAGTTGATGTTATTAGGCAAAGACTTAAAAGCCATTGTGACTTTTGCATCAACGTCAGAGCGCAAACCAAGGTTAATAGGATAAAGATTTTGTTGGTTGCGAACACCATTAACAGTTGGTTTTAACTGAAGCCCTAAAATTGATCGATCAGTAGAATCAATCAATTTAGGTTCATCAAGAGAAGCACTTCCAGTAGATAGCGTACCGTCATCACCGCCGTCAATATAAACACTACTACCATACAAGTTAATAAAAGCAGGTTGAGTTGTACCAGCCGTAGTACGAGCTTGAAAAAAAACCTTCATAAAAGGTGAGCGCAAACTCGGATACTCATACTCATTAGAAGCAGTAATTGAATGAAGGCGGACCCACCGGGCATCCCTAAGTCCAATCGGGACATAAGCTAAAAACTCAGCTCCTATGGCACCGTACCAACCGAACTGCACAGCAAACATCGTGACCTTACGTAGATCTAATGTCCAATTAGTTGCGCTGTCAGGACCAATGGTTATCGGGTCTCCGTTCCAAGAGTCACGAGAAATCTTAAGTGTCCCTAAATCAGGAGATTGCCTAACGACGTAAAGATCCGTGCCCCGATCTAATTCAAAATAGTAACCGTCACCAACACCATTACGTACGCCCCACGTAATTACTTCTCCTGTGTGCTGGCTGTTAGTAGACATACGGACACCCATCGTGACGCCCGTAATACGTCCAGGTTGATAGCGGAACGACCGTTTGGTTTCCCAATACTGGGTCATCACACCATCGGTATAACCACCTGGGAAACGACCTGTACCGTCATCAAAGGGAAACTCAAAACTCTCAGGCTTAGGAAAACAATAAGCCTGAAGAGCACTTTCAGACTTTACTTCTCGTTCAAAATAACCATAGTCACCATCAAAAGTATACGAAGTAGGATCCTGAGAATATGTATAAGAAGAAGCTCCTCCAGTATTTGTGCGCCAATTCTGAGGGTCAGCACCATAACTATTGACGACAGAAAATAAACCTAACTGCCTTTCTTCTTTAGGAATACCTAAAATTGTTTCCGATACCTCAGATTGATTTGATTCTCTTTGATCAACAGTAAGTACTTGAGTATCACTAGCAACGACAACAGGGTAAGCTGTTCCAGAACTCAGAACAACCTCGTCAACGGGAGCAGTAACAGGTTCATCGGTTCCCGAAGCATATAGGAGCTGGCCATCAGTAAAATCAAGCAGGTCAGCCTCAACTTGAGTTAGGCCAACCCTTTTGGCGTCCTCAGGGAGCTGGTAGTAACCACTTAAAGTTGTCATGAAAAAATTTTAAACTTGCTCTTCCCAAGTTAGGGAACTGCTGACATCCATAGTACCACCGGCACTTTGGGCGAACACATAGAGAGCGTCACCAGAACTAGCGGTTAAGGGATAAGAAAGGTAGTCTTTGTTATAGGCAAAATAAGGGGACAGGTCAATGTCGGTTCCGCCTTCTCCGACGTAGAACGTTGCCACGGTTGTGCCTCCACTGACGATAGGCACAGTGCCCGAAGGGATACTTGCATACTCAATTGGACTTAAAGAACCGGCACTGGTAAAGGAAGCAACGCCTGAGACATAAACGGGATTTTTTATAAGTTTGACTGTGCCACGAGACCCAGCACCAACGCCCAAACGAGTTGGGTAAACTTGCATACGGTTACGAACATCGTTAATGTCTTCTTTAACTCGAAGTGCCAATAAAGCTTCACCGTCAGTATCTACGCCACGGTCAACGGTGTTGCTTTCAGAGCGTGCAACAACAGTGCCTGTATCGCCTCCATCGATATAGTAGGAAGCACCATATTTGTATACAGCAGATTCATTGCTACTGTTATACTTTTGCGCAACGTAAGTAATAGGCAGAGTCGGATTAGAGAGACTCGGGCTGACTAACTGGTTAGACGTACGGATATCATGGACACGGACCCACTTAGCATCACCAGTTGTCGCGGAGTCAGGAACATAAGCAAAGAAACGAGCGCCGACAGCTCCATACCAGGAGTAGTCGACTTTTAACATCGTTACTTTTGTAAAGTCGTAATCCCAAACTGACGTATCGGTTTGAATATTGCCATTACCGTCAACTACAGTAGAACCATCGATATAGGAAACGAGAGGAGTATCTGTAGTGCCACTAGCGTGCAGAGTAAAGCTGGAGTTACCAGTAGTGCGATCAGAATAAAAAAGAGTTGCGGTACGAGCGTCTAAACGATCGCCAGAAAAATAACGACGAGGAACGCGATACTCGTAAGTGTATTGATTACCGCTAGCGACAGTAAGGAAGCTAGAGGAAACAGTAGTAGAACCGTCAGAAGACGCATTGCTACCGATGTTCACACCACTGGATGGATCGCGGAGACTGCGATCATAAAGAGCACCGTGAATATAAGTCAGGCCGCCACGCACGATGACGAGATCAGAGCCTGCGGTGCCGCGATCACCATCGCTGGTGTCAGGAATGCGAATACCACTTGCATTTGTCTCAAATGCGCTGCTACGACGAACGCAAAGAAAGTTATAGTCTTTTGTAAGGCGAGTATCTCCCGTGTAATCTTGACCTCCGCCTTGAACTTCCCAGTAATAACCGTCTTTGCTGTCGAAAGAACCGGCTTTTTTAAGGTCAGTATTGTCCGTTGATTCAGAAAAACGAACACCAAAAGTTGAAGAGGAGACGCGACCAGGCTGATAGCGGAAAAAACGACGACTGCTTAAAGTCTGGGTGCTACTTCCGCTAGCTGAGGGAAGATATATTTTTGCAGCACTTTCGGACGCTAGGTGTTCCGTAACACCACCACCGTTGCTTTCCCACTCATTTGGGTTGACGTCATAAGTCGTTACGTCCGAAAAGACTCCGAGAGCAGTTTCAGTACGGGGGATGCCAAGCAAACTTAGGCTAACCTCCGAGATTTGGAGGTTTTCGACGGTTGTAGGGATAGCGGTCTGATCGCTGGCAATCGCAACTGGCAGACTATTTTGCATAGTCTGCTGACCCTGAGGTACAGGAGGGGTGCGCCCGATTGTGACTACAGTAGCGCCCGCGACCTGAGCCATTTGTAAAGTCCTCCTATTAGGGCAGGGCAGTAAAAACTATGCCCCTAACTAGTGTATCTATTCTACGTGAATAAAGGGAAATTCCACTAGCATACACACCAGTAGCTTCGACATTTGTTCCTGAAGTAGAAAGTTCTGGAATAGCAAACTGATAAGGAAAAGTAGACGTAATCAGATTTAATTGGTCCTGACCGCTAGTAGTTGTCGGATAGACGACGTCGTAAACATCGGAGGGCAGGCCAGAAACCACGGTGCCGCTGATGATGACATTGTCATAACGAGAGACACCTGGATAGGTTTCGGTTACAACAGCAAGTGTGCCAGATGCACTGTTAGTAAAACCAGAAATTGTGGCAGCAAACGCATCGGATGTGCGACTTACCTCCCAGAAAATTTCTTGGCCAGAAGTCACGGGCAATTGAGCTGTTTGCGCAGAGGAGGCCCACACGCGGATGTAGCCAGACGCAGGCCCGACAACGGTTGTGTTCAGGTCAGTAATGACTGCGTAAGTTGAAGTCCGAGCGGATGAAGCTACTGTTGAACTAGAAAGATCAACAGGAGTTCCATCAGCTTCTTGCAGATATAAATAGATACCATCCCAAGTATCACCTTTAATTAATTCGAGATTGATCTCGGGAATTGACCGATTAACAAGAGTTGTGGTGTCCGGAAGCCCAGTAACCGAAGCACCATCGAGAATAGTCAGCGACCCGCCGCTAGGAATAACAAGTCCACTAGCGGTTAAAGTGCCATTAACAGTATCACCGTCAGCATTAACGTAGCGATTATCTAAAACACCAATTTGAACACTTTTATTTTTATTAGCATCTAAAATTTCTGAAATATCAACAACAGGAAAGTAGTCACCGCTGGCAACGGTTGTTAATGAACTAAATTGTGAAATTTTTTCTGATGCCACGGTAATTAACTCTCTTGCTCAATTATATCGCCATCCTCAGTGAGAATGGTATAAATACCTTCAACAGGACTATCTTCTGTAGCAATATAGGAAAAACCTACATCAGCTAAAACAGAAGTTGAGGGCTGCAAAACAACACCTGAAGAAGAGATAGCACGTGCAAAAGGAGCAACGTTAGCAAACGGATATAAAGTATCCGAAAGTCCAGAAGGAATTGGTGGATAAGTTGTGTAATAACTTCCATCTGTGTTGCTCAGGTAGAGAAAATCACCAGGAGTAAGTCCAGTAAATGTATGCACTTCGCCATCCACGACGACCTGCACCGGGTTTCCTGCATTACCAGAGGTAAGTGCTACACCGATAGCTTTCGAAGTCGCTGGGTCACCAACAACAGCTTTTTTAAGGACACTGTCTTGTGTGACAGCAACAATATTGCCGATGTCAACTGGCTCACCGGCACGAAAAATGGTTAAGCTCATTTACCCTGACCTCGTGACTTCTTACGTCCATGGTTTGGCTTAGAGTGCTTACCATCACCCTGACGAGTTTTCTTAGGTTGTGACTGGATGTTGATGTTGGTTTTAGCCATAGCTTAGACGGACTCCCATGTAGATCCGTTCCAGATTTTAAGCGTAGATTCGGTCTCTGAGTACCAAAGGTCACCCTCTTTTTCAGGAATCGGGGCACCCGTACTGTACTCAGCACCTTTAACTCCGGGAGCGGTTTCATACCAGCCACTTGTGCTGGCATCGTAAATTAGTAAGGAACCGATTGATGTGTTGTACCACAGTGATCCGTCTCGCGCGGGACTGTCGAGACCTGCTCCAGAAGGTGGATATGCACCTTTAAGTGCAAGGGCTTCAGCATTTGTTTGGTACCAGCCCGCAGGATCCGCACCAGCCCCTGAACCATAGACAAACAAACGTCCTTGATTCGTGTCGTACCAAAGAGTTCCGTTAATTTTAGGAGGTTCAGAACCTTGTACGTTGACAGCAACAACACTGCCGCTAATAATAGCTGCTGTATTAACTCTGAGTTTACCGTCTGCGAGATAATCAAAAGCAACGTTGGCGCCAGGTACTAAAGCGCCAGATACAATTACACCGTAGTCAGCATTTATAATTGTATAAGCACCACTAGGCGTTAAGTAAATACCAGAACCCGCTCGAACACTAGGTGAAATACCGCTAATAGAAGCATTAAGATCTTCTAAAACGCGGACAACCCCTTCAAAATTACTGCCGTATCCGTAAGGACATCTTGTGTAACTTATAGTGCCCACACCAGAAATAGTTTCGATAATGGATTCGGCAACTGCGACAATACCCTCAAAATTGTGAGTATGCAGTGCCCGAGGAGGTGCCCCATGGATCGCACAGGGCGGAACATTTAACTCAGGCATTCTAAATTAAGTGACCGCTACCTCCTAATTTAAAGTTTAGCTTACTTCGATTCGTGTTTTCCAGAAACACTCGACAATGGCTTGTCATCTAGTTCATGAAAACCAAGCTCCTCAGCCAACTTCCAAGCGGGGATACCTAAAGAGTTAGCTCGAAGCCTTAGTGAACTCCAGGAACAATCTGACAAAGGCTTGCTTTTTGTGTTGGCCATAAGTTTCTATACTTTTACGAATACTAACATTCTGACAACAAACTGTCTATACCACACGCTTGCGGCCCTTGTCTAGCCGCACTCAAGAAAAAAAGTCTTTTTATAAATCGCGTTTTTTTAACAAAGGTTCGCGTTGCTTCGAGTCTTTAAATTAGTGGTAAGCTTCGAGTGCCATTATTATATTAGTATTATATTATTAGTTTTTACAAATACAGGGTTTAACAAAAGTTCGCGGCCTAAGCACAATGTAAAAACTTTGAGCAGCGCGAACCTTTGTTAAGAACAGCCCTTCTTGAGTCAAAATAATTTTCTAAGCAAAATTGAGATCACGTGCGCACCCTGCGCTAGACTCACGGCATCACATCACAAGAACAGTGTCACCCTCTATAGACTTCGCCGTCCGAGCCGCGTCGCTACTAGGGCTTCTCGACCCAAAGCCCATCAGCGAACCGAACAGGGCTCCCCTACGAACTGAGACCAAA
>JGI11772J19994_1000330_pt1 | contig 10479 bp, 19 predicted proteins | sample Etolagsurwater0m_FD_19994 | JGI IMG/M metagenome (IMG submission 19994) | reverse complement strand
TACTCAAATAAATAAATGGCAAGAACAAAATAAGAATATTGATTTACAAAGTTATTTTTGTTCTGAATGTGCAAATAAAACTATTCAAGCAATAGAGGAGACAGAAGATGAATGATTATACAGTAGTGATTAAAGTTAGGATACCTGAATGTAAAGATAAACAAGAAGCTATTGATTTTGTAGCAGATAATATTGGTTTATCAGAATTTAATTTAGAAATAGATGTTATGGAGAACGAAGATGAAAGTATTTAAAACCAAAACAGAAGATCATCCTATTACAACAACAGTTAATCTTGTTGCAAGACCATCATCTATATGGTCGGTTGATTATGATATGTTTAAAGAATTTTTTGTAAAAGAAGGATTTGATACAAAAGCAGATTGGGAAGATTATCTTAATTATTTTGAAGATGCAGACTCAGACTGGATTAATGATATAGCAGAGTTTTATAACTTAGGTTGGGATTATATAGACCCAGACAACGGAAGATGTAAAGGCAACGATTATTTTGTTTTATATTTAAAGGAGAACGAAGATGCTTAACCTTTTAGAAATAATGTTTGAAATTACAACCCTTTTAGTGCTTGTAGCAATTTTATATATGATAATAACTGAAGATAATAATAGGAGATAACATGACCCAATATTCAGACCAAGTAGAAAAACGCAGGCAGGAAAGCCTAGAAGAAAGAATGGATAAAACTATTACTTCTTATTACTTTCAAAAGCATGAAAGTAATGAAGATATAGAAGATTACCAACAGATTGATTATGCAAGTGGACGCAGAGTCATAAATAATATCAGTAAACCTGGCAGACCCAAGACAACCCAAACAGAGCCTATGCGTAAATGGTTATTTGAAACTTTCTTTGCTAAATGATTGAGATAATTGGATATATATTTGGCGTAGGCTTTCTTATTTGGCTAACCATACTGCTTGGTATTTTTATCGCAGTTAAATACTTTGAGAACCTATGAAAAGATACCGTTATGTTATTGTCAAACAAGACAAACCCAACACTTTGCTTCCATATGGCGTAGAAGTTTATCTAAATCAAGACAAAGAACCCATCCGATCTTATTGGTTTAAAACACCCCAAGACAGAATAGAGGGATTAAAGATTGTTGCTAATTATGATTAATCTCGATACAATCCGAAAGTGGTGCTTGTTTGATTTGATTCAATATATCTTCTACTCTCCTAAAGTATGTATCTTATGAGTGCCACACTTTCATGAGTTTCTTATTTTACCTAGCGCTATTCTTATACATCCTTGTATTTATTTTGGATAGACCTAACCAAAACTAATCAAAACTTTCTTCTTCTTCTAAATCCGTGGCTTCATCTATTGCTTTTTGATCTATTGCTTCTTGTTTTAGATCTTCCTGTTCCAACCTTTCTAAACTATCAGCCTCATCTTCCAGCTCGCCTGGATCCAGAAGACCGTCAGTTTTATTGGCTAAGACCACATTCCCCATCAGCTGCTCAAGTCGTTTCTCTACTTCTTCCCGACTCATTTGATCTACCTTCCCGAACATAACCTCTTTTCTATCCACCACAAGACCCCCGACTTTTAACAAACTATTTTGTGCCGATATGGCAGCATTAAAAGACCCAGCTTCGAGGGCCTTGTCTCTAATATCATATAAATCCTGGACAGCTCTATCATAATTTAACTCATACTTCTTTTTAGCTTCATTCATCAGATAGTTATATTCTTTGCGAATAGTAGGATGATTCATGAGCTTATTAGCAGATTGTCGAGCATCTTTATACCCAGCCTTATGTGCGCATTCTACGAGAGATAAACGAGGATTATTGACAGCTTGCCAAATAAAGTTTCTTTGTCTGCGATTGAGTGAATTGTCTAGATTAGCGAATTCAATGGGGGCTTCTTCTTCTGGAGAAAGGATAGGTTCATATTCTAGTTTATTTTTTCTATAACCCATATTTTTGTAAGCATATTAGAGCGGGATAGTTATTAATACCTACCCCCACTTTACCCTAAAGTGTATTGAGAGGATACCTTACAACAAATTACTTCGTCAAGATATTTATTATATTTTTATCTGTATTTCCTTCTTTCCTATGACAAAAATGAAAAAAATAAAATAATCGTCAAACCCGCATTCTTATCATGTTTTCTTGCGTCATACATTTATGACAATAATAAGACAATAATAGATTAGTCATTATCTGGCGTAAATTCTATGACAGTTTCACCCAGTTCTACATACTGATTGAGGATCTCATCTACTAAATGCAGCAGCTTATCATCATCTTCTTCTACAAGCTTCTGTAGACTCCACACACAATAGCTCAATGAAGTTAAAACAACGCTTAACTTATCCTCGCCTCTTAGTGTGTAATTATTAAAAAGATTCTCTAAACGCGAAACCACCTCAGCTAGAGTTGGCTTTTTCATTTTGCTTTGAATTGGTACTACTTTAACTGTCATGAATTAACTATAACTTATTTAGCAGAATTATCTAGGTCTTCTTTTTTGACTTCATTTGCAACATGACGCATCAATATATCAATAAGTTCTAGCTTTTCAGACCTGGAAAGACTATGAAACTGGCTTACGATTGTTTGTATTAACTCTGTACTACTCATATTTTTATTCCTTATATTAAAGCGGGGGATTGTTTCGCCAAGCTCCCCCGATACTTATGCAGACTATCCAGCTTAATTGCTGAATTACGCGAACTAAACTATTTGAATGTTCTCAAACTCTTCGTTATGAAACATACGGACCTCTTCTTCTGGAAAAGATGACTCAAAGTTTAAGTTTTCTTTGTGATATTTTTTGTAGGCCTCCACAAGATTATCCGTTTTCTTATCAGCCAGATCGTTTTCAGCCTGGTCATAAGACAAACGCATTAACATGTACATATCGCTTGTTCTACCCATTTGTAACCTCCTAAAGTTTCTATATGTAGACATTATAGACTTTTTACTTTAAAATGCAATGAAACACATTTACTTAGGAGAGTAATATGCAAACAACTAAAGAACAGATAGATGCAATCTTAAATGCATCAAACGAAAAAGAGATCACCAAAGATCGTCTTAACTACACTTTGTTTGAACTGAAGGCTAACATCTCAGATCTAACAGAGATTGTTAATAAGCTTACAGATGCCGTTGATAGCATGAAGGAGGCCTCATGAAAATAATGCCAGAAATCTTAGAGAACGAAGAACATATGGTCCTTGGGGATGCTGTCTATTTCCCAGATATGGAACATAACTTCTATCATTCAGTACCAGGAATCTCATCATCAAACATTAGAAGGTTTGGTGAGAGTCAGCTTCATGCATTTGAGGAAGAGCATGAGACTACCCCAGCCATGAAGTTTGGAACTGCCGCTCACTCGCTTATTGTTGAGGGAGAGGAAGCTTTTGTGAATGATGTGGTGTGCTTGAGTGGATCTCCATACACCAACGCTAACAAAGAGTTAAAGAAGGAGTATGAAGACAGAGGATTAACCGTTATTACTGCTAAAGATAAAGACACTCTTTACAGTATGAAGGAAGCTTTGATACCAGAAGCCATCAAACATCTATCAGCTGATGAAGGAGAATACCCAAGTGTGTTCAATTCTCCATTTGAAAGAGCAATCTTTTGGTGGGAAAAGGATCTATTGCTTAAAGTTAAGTCAGATGTGCTTAGACATCCTGTTAATACACCTCATGAATCTAACTCAATTATTCTTGTTGATTATAAAACTACGACTGATTGCTCAGTTCGAGGCTTTACTTCATCTATCAAGAAGTATCAGTACGATCTTCAAGCAGCTTGGTACAAACGTGGCTTTGAGAAAGCTGGCTTTCATGTAGCTGATTTTATCTTTGTTGCACAAGAAAAGAAAAAACCTTTTGCAAGTAAGATTTTTAAAATGAATCATGATGACATGACTGCTGGTTGGCTCAAGCTTGAACATTTGTTAGGCGAATACAACGCTGTATTAAACGGCAAAGAAGCTACGATCTATAACTCACCTAATATTGTGACTGTAGATCTTGGAGATAGGAAGTGAGCAAAGTCAAAAATGATCCAGTAAATCACCCCCCTCATTATTTGCAGGGGGGTCTTGAATGTTTAGATGTGCTTGAATCTATGCTTACGGCTGAAGAATTTAAAGGCTACTGCAAAGGTAATGCCGTTAAATATATTTGGAGAGAAGATCATAAAGGCGCAAACATTCAAGATTTAAAGAAAGCAGTTTTCTATTTAAACCGTATCATTAAAAAGTTGGAGAACATGTAATGATTAATTATCCTTGTGGTTGGTTTGATGTAGAACAGTTGCCTAATAATTCTGAAGAAAAGAAGATGACTGAACTAAAAAAAGAAAGAGAGGTCTTGGTCCAAGCAAAATTTTATGTTGATGCTGTAGATCCAAACGCTGCAAACGTTCCAGATTTATTAAGAAAAAAGTTTGAAACTGAGGTAGATAAAAATAAAATATTCTTTTCCATTTGCATACCAGGTGATAATAGCAAAATAGATTTAGAAAAACTTGTCGAAGAAAACAACGATCTTTTACATAAGGTTAAATTTTGGCAAGAACTTTACCTAAAAGCTATAAATCCAAATACCCAAAAAACGTGATAACTTCGTTAAGGGTAAACCCTAGGGTAGGGTAAGAAAACGTCACCAGCGGCCTCTCAGAAGGTCGTTTTTTTTTAAAACACAAAAAAAAGGGGCATATAGCCCCCTTCTTTCTTTTACACCTAGAATGGAGGTTTATCTCCAGGTGCAGCTGGTTTCATTTCTGAAGGTTCCATCTTAATGATTTTAGTCTTCAACGAAGTAACAGCTTGGCCGTCATTATTAGTCCAGTTATCTTCATACTGTCTAATACCAACTTTGAGTTGCTTACCAATAAAGTCTTTTGCAANNTCTGGNAGCTTNTTNAATCCACAAACAAGAGCAAGCCGACTAAATATCTCGCTTGCTATTCTTTTTGAATCTTCGTTAGCAGACCATAAGTTATACCATTCATTATGATCTCGGTATTTACCGCCATCAATTTGAAAAGTTACCTTCTGCGTCCAATTACCGCTGTTAGATTTATATTTCTCAGCAGCAATAATCTTTGCCTCATACTCACCAGTTGGAGCAACCTCTGGACCTTTCGATTCCATTTGCTCCACATTCTCAAAAAAATCAACGCCATCAAAATCTGACATTACGCACTCTCCTTATTTTCAATATTAATATTAAACCCTAATTTTGTAATTAGAGCAGTTAGATTTGGTTCCTCAAAGGCTTCTAGCTTACCGCTACGATCTTTGGCTGTGTAGCCTTGACCTATCCTTGTTTGTAACCACCTTGCAGCTACGGGATTACCGTCATCATCTTGATCTTCGATAACTCGTAGTGCTAAAACCTCATCAAAGAAATACGTAATTGCATCCCCCAAAGGTTTACTTGCCATCTTAGGACCAAAGAAAAATACACCATCATTATTTTCTTTACCTTCTTTGCAAAGAAATAAGACATGCATATCTAGATCCCTAAATGATCTCATTAGACTTGTAACAGCTTCACTTACGTTTTGATAAGCCATTCTTCCGTCTTTGTTTCTACCTTTCTCATGTACCAACAAGATCTCAGAGATCTCTGATACAGAGTCTAAACATACGCTATCGTAGACTAATTCACCAGATTTAAGAGCAGCATACACTTCTCTTAGATCATCATAATTAGATACTTCAATAGCAGATACGTTAGGCGCATCTTTAATGGAAAGCAAACCAGCTTCCGCACTAATAACTAAAACCTTACCTGGCATACTTTGTGTTGAAAAAGTTTTACCAGCTCCCGCTTGACCATATACAAGAAGCTTGGCCCCTTGTTGGTCCACCAATTTATCAGGTGTTTTTATCTTATCTTTTAAGCTCATGATCTACCCTCCTATAGTTTGTGTAAAAATGAACTTGATTATTATAACCCAAGAAACTACAATATGTAAATCATATTATTTAGGAGAAGTATATGAGCAAACAAAACGATATAACTTGGCTAGCTAATTACTATTTTAGGTCCAAGGCTATTGCAACAAAAAAATTAAAGGAGTTAAGTACTATGGGCGTTCAACCAAAGCATAAAGAAAGAAAAGTAGATCAATATACATTATCTGGTTATATAAAGTTTTTAGGTCATAAAAAAGCAGCAGAAGATTTTAATTGTTCTGAAGCATCATGCAAATCCTGGAGGTATGGATACAGACAACCATCTATAGCGCAAGCTAAACAGATCATCCAAGCAACAGAGGGAAGATTAGACTTTGAATCTATTTACGGTTCTATATCTGAAATTTTAGAAGAACAAAAATAGTATGTTCCAACTCAATATTACCGAGGATGACTCGTCCTTGGATATTGCGCTGGCTTATTATGATGATGGATATAATGTAGTACCTTTACAAAGATCTAACAAGAAACCTCCATCATTTTTAAAAGGCTGGGAACAATATAAGGAAACAAGACCCAGTAGGGAACTTGTAGAGTCTTGGTTTAAAGATAGAGACAATTTAGTTGTCGCATTAGTTTGTGGCAAGTTTGTTGTTGTTGATGCAGATTCACCAGAAGCTATGGATTGGGTAGAAAANAATTTACCCGCTTGTCCATTTAAAGTTATAACTGGTAAAGGTATGCATTACTATTATAACAATCCAGAAAACTATACAACCTTTGCAACAAGAAGGACCAACGAAACACCTATTGAACGACTAATAGATATTAGAGGGGTGGGTGGTCTTATTATTGCTCCATATAACCGTCATGCCAATGGCCAAGTTTACAAGCCTGTTATGTTTCCAGATTGGAAAATACATGACCATACAGATCTTCCAGACTTTACTGAAAAAGAATATTTACAGATTACAGGAGTTCCTAAGATTGATAGCAGTAAGCAAACGGCACCTTTCTCCTTGGATGGTGTGTTGGAAGGATCTAGAAATGATGGAGCTGCTAGAATTGCAGGTTATCTCATATCTAAAAATGTAAACCTAGAATTTGTAAGAGTCTTTTTACAAAACTGGAATAAGAATAATAATCCACCACTACCGCAACAAGAAATAGATTCAGTTGTTGATAATGTCAAAAGAACACATGACCGTAAGAATCAGATAGCTCCACTATTCATTCAGTCAACTGAAAGCATTACACCACCTAAAGATCTATTCTCACCACCTGGACTGCTTAAAAGTATGTTTGACTTTTGTGAGGATATTGCTCAAGTTCCACAACCAGAACTATCTCTTGTAGGGGCTTTAGCATTAGCAAGTGTTACTTGTGGCAGATTGTATAGAACAAACATGAATAACTTTTCTAGTATGTATTTTATGGGTGTTGCTAAATCTGGACAGGGTAAAGAAAACATCAAAACATTTATTGAATCTGTATTAAATGCTTCAGATCAAGACAAGTTAATTGTTGGTGATGGTTACACATCAAGTGGCGCTGTTCATTCTGTTTTAAAAATAAGACCAACTCAAATAACAATTATGGATGAGTTCGGCAAAAGACTTGAGGCTATAAGTAATGCTGGTAACACAAATAAAGAAGATGGCATACAAACACTTATGGAAGCTTGGGGTCGTTGCCATGGGACTCTACGACCAGACAACTATTCTCTTATGGCAGTACAAGAAGAGTACAAAGAAAAGATGATGAATAGAGTTACACATAAACCAGCTATTACATTAGTTGGATTATCTGTACCCAAAAACTTTTACGGCGCACTTAACAGCGGAAGGATAGCAGATGGTTTTCTTAACAGGTTTGTAGTTGTTGAATCTAATGAACCAAGACGTGTTGGAGATCTAAAAAGATTTAAAGAACCACCTACAAGTATAGTTAATTGGGTTAACTATGTTCGTAGAATGAAAGGTAATTTATCTGATGCAGCAAGAGATAATGCAGAGTTAGATATAAACCAAACTGTACTAGAGTTTGATAAACCGTCAGAAGAACTTTTACAAGACTTTGCAAGGGAGATTATTAAAAGGCAAGACATATTAGAAAAAGATAACTTAGAGCCTTTGCTCAGTAGATCCAGAGAGAAGGCTATGAGATTGTCTTTGCTCGCTACTTTAGCTTCTAGTGCTGATGCAACAAAGATTACAGCCGATATAACTAAGTGGGCGATTGATTACATTAGATACTATGATCTTATGTTTATTGAAGCTTGTAGAGATAAGGTAGCAAGTTCTGCAACAGAATCTAAAATCAAGCAAGTCTTATCATTTATTAGATCTAGAAATGGAGAAGGTATATCTAAAAGAGAAGTAGATAGGCATGAACTATTTAGAAGTATGAAGTCATACGAAGTTAAAGAAATTATAGAACGATTAAAAAATGCTGGAGAAATCCAGGAAATTGAAATAAAAGTTGGGGGCAAAGGTAGACCAACCAAAAGGTTTGTTGCCGTAGATCCTAACTTCTTTGAGGAATAATATGAAGACACCATCATTAGAAAGTAGAGAAGATCAGAAAAGAGAAGAACGAGTAGCAGGATTCTTAGAGGGCCTTTGGGGGGTTAGTTGTCATAAGTTACCCACAAGTTATTCATTAGATTATTGGATAGAATCGCAAGAAAAAAACTATTGGTGTGAAGTCAAGTGTCGCACCTTTGCGTATGACAAGTATGACACTTTAATAATCTCTACGAATAAATTAAGAAAAGGATCTTCGTTTAGATTAGCAACAGGCGTACCGTTTATTATTGTTTATGCTATGACTGATGGTATTTATATGCATGAATGGAAGAAAGACTTTGTTTATGATGTCAGAATGAATGTAAGTGATAATCCTACTTATGACGAAGATAACGAGCCTTACATACATATACCTTTAGAAGATTGGATCTGTTTATCAAACAAGCCTTTGGGTATGGATCGTAATGAAATAGGTTTCTAATGAGAAAAAATGCACCAACAACCAAACTTACCAAAGAACAAGAAGCTTGGATGAAGAAACAAAAGTTATATGCAACTCACCCTATNTATAATAATCCTTTAATTAGAAAGATNTGTAATGATTTTGATGGAAAAGTAATTGAANTAAACGGTAAAAGTATTACCCAAGCCTAGAAGGTCTACCGAATAACTGTTCGTCTAGATCTAATCTTTCTTGTGATAAAGGATCTAGGTTAGGCATTTCAATTGATGAAATATCTGGAAGAGGTATGTTTTGAACAACAGGCGCTTGAGTTGAACGTAAGTTTTGCCTTGCTTCTTGTTCTATATCCTCTACTCCAGTAACTATTTCTTGTGCTGCTTTTTTTGTATCGTTTATTATTTCGTTCAACTCCTACCGCATCTATTGCACCATCCATAATATCTCTAGCCAACGATCCTGCTTGCTCTGCTTCCATTCCTAATTGTCTTACAAGAGTCTGTCTGATTGCTTGTTCTGTCATATCCAAAGAGGTCATAATTGAACCTTTATCTGTTTTAGCAAAAGCAGCTACTGCTCTAGGAGAAGAAAAAAGCTTTCTTGCAACTGCCAATCCTAAAACCGTAGGCAATACAGCTATTGGATTAAGAGCCAAACTAGCACCAATACCAGCAGCAACCAATCCACCAGCTGCGCCTCCACGACCAGCTTCTTGTTTAGTTAAAGTGTCTATTGTTTTTTGAAAGTTTTTTAAACCCTGTGTAAGTTCTTTTCCAAACATAGCATCTAGAGTCTCATCACCATATGAATCTAAAGCTGTTTTTAAGTTTCCAGGTTTAAAAAGATCTGTGATTCTGCCTTTACCGTTTATGTCTATAGATTTAGACAAAAGCTTCTGCATACTTGCTTGCTGTATGCTAGTAAACACTTCATCACTTACGGTATCTTTTAAGATTTGAATGTTTGCATTAGCGTTAGGTCTAAAAATTATATTAACCGTTTCGTCTATTCCTTTTAACGGTAAATCAGATATTGCTCTATTAGCCTCTAACTTTAATCTATCTTCAGAAGCTTTAGCTAATTGTTTTAGTCCTTGTACAAAAGCCAGGCCTTGATTGCTCGCATTTAAACCAACTTGTCTGCTTGGATTTGTAAAGTCTGCTACTAAGTTTTTTATTTCTTGAGGTTTTAATCTTGGATTAATTTTATTAATTTGATCTATTGTAGTTCTTACAAGGTTGGCTGTATTTTTACCTGTGGCACTATCAGTAAATAAAGAATCAAATTTTCCAGGGTAATCTCTTTCAAATTTTTTAACCTCTCTTGCAAATTGAGTAAAGTTAATTGATTCATCTACAACATCCGTTGATGCTCTAAATGCATCATTAAATAATCTTTGTTTAATTTGTGCTTTTAACCTTTTTTCTGTATTACCAACTTTTCCTGCTTTTGTTAGGTACTCATCATACTGATTAAGTGCTTTAAATATGTCATCTAACTCTGCTTTGTCTCCATTTAAAATAACTTTTTTATAAATTTCATCTGCATCAAATGCACCTTTCT
>JGI11772J19994_1000329_pt1 | contig 10481 bp, 11 predicted proteins | sample Etolagsurwater0m_FD_19994 | JGI IMG/M metagenome (IMG submission 19994) | reverse complement strand
AAGTCTATGAGACTTCGCTTTGAGTCCGAGGCAGCCAAGGATTTTGTTTTATAGGGTACGGTATCATTCATGCAAAAAATCAAAGGTTTTAATGTAAGAAAAGCAACTCACGACGATATTTTCCAAATTATGGTTCTTATCTACAACTTTTCAAAAGAGCTTCCTGAATTATACAGGTCTTTTAACAGAGATAAAGTCGAGAGGTCTGTTTCAAACTTTATAGACTCAGATTTTTCAGAAATATTTGTTCTTGAAGATGACGGTGTTATAATTGGTATGTTGGCCTGTATGGTTGTTGAGTTTTTATTTTCTCAGAAAAAAACCGCAACTGAACTTGCTTGGTACATCGACAAGGATCACAGGGGCGGCACCAAATCTATTAGACTCATAAAATCATATGAGGAGTGGGCGAGGAAAAAAGGTGCTGATTTAATTTGCATGGCAGACGTTCCAGAGATTCAGGATCTTGGTGGATTATACAAGAGACTTGGTTATCAATTAAATGAGTCAACATATGCTAAGGAGGCATAGATGGCAGCAATTTCAACAGTAGCAGTGGTAGTAGGTGCAGCAGCCACAGTAGCAGGTACAGCCTACAGCGTTACACAACAGCAGAAAGCTGCAAAAGCTCAGAAGCAAGCCGCGGCTAGACAGCAAAGGCAACAGCAACTTCGCGCACAGCGTGAGCGTCGCCAGCAAATTAGGCAGGCTCAGATTGCACGTCAACGTGCTGCTGCTGGTGCTGCTGCCGTCGGCGCTGGAGCAGGATCTGGTATTGCTGGTGGCGTGTCATCATTAAGTTCTCAGGCCGCATCTGGCATAGGTTACGCTGGTCAAATGTCTGGATTGAGTAGAGAAATATCTATGTTCTCTTCTCGTGCTGCGCAGGCAAGAGGCCTTGCTGGAATTGGTTCCGCCATTGCTGACCTTGGGACTTCAGCCGTTGGCTTTGGCATACAATCTATGCCATCTTCTCAGCCAGGCTCAAATCTTTCTCCGACCCTAAACCCCTACAATAGTCCAGGGTTTAACATGGCGAGATATGGTACACCATGAACCCAGTAGACAAACCTACAAACACTGTTCCCGTCGACATCAGAATTGATGGTGCGAAACCTATCCGTAGTGAAAAAGATCGCAAGGAAGATATCATTGCGTCAACTGGCGAAGACATAACAACGGATGAAGCAAAGGCAAAGACGGCGCGGTTTCAGTCGGAGGCTCTGGCAGAGGTTCTAAATCAAGGTAGACTGTACGAAAAATCAGCAGATCAGATCCTTGAAGAGGCTGATCAGCTCGCAAGAAAAAAGGCTGAGTTTGATGAGAACCCAGACTTTGTCTTGGAACAGGCACTAACTGTAAATGATCCCAATGTTTACGATGTTGATGCTAGATACGCGACCAACATGCAGATCGCCAATGAGATTGTTCAGCAAAAAATAACCGAGGCAAGCACTGACAGGACTTTTTTAGGCTATGGTGGTGACTTTGTTGACAGGTTTCTTCTTAGACAGGTTGCAATTGGTATTTTGGAAGACTTGACTGCAAGAACAGAACGAAAAGGTAAAGAGGTTCTTGACAGGCTAGTTTCTATGCCACCAAAAGATTTTCGTAAATGGATGCAGGATTATGCTGATGAGGTTTCTGCTGAAGGCGTCGTCAATGAAGATAACTACTTCGCAGCTTTGAACCTTCAAGAAGAAGTGCAGTCAGCAGGTTTTGATCCTGACAAAGAAACAAAGCAGATCCTTGCCCTCACTGAAGCTGCACCATTTGCACAGTCAGCCGTAAAACTTGTATCAAAAACAGCACTCAAGGCTTCCACGGTTCTTGGCAGGACTGCGTCTGTGAAGGGTCCAGAGGCTGCTGGAGAGGTTGGCGAAGTTTTGCTACTGACTTACGACCCAGATGCAAAGACTATCGGTAATCTTGCACCTAATGTAGTTGATTTGAACCCACAACCAGTCAGGGCAAGCTTCAAGCAATTCGTTGATAGGTTCAACAAAAACGACATCATCAAGAAAATGGACAATCTTTGGCGCAAGGGTTCGTTCGGTAAGGTTGCCACAAAAGCTCAAATTAAAGACTTGGCCGAGAAGGCCGTTGCAAGATATAAGGCAAACACCATAACCCCAATTTATGATTATCAAATTGTAGACGAGGGACTCGGTAATTACACAGTGAATGTTCGCATAGGTAGGGCCGAAGACGGTCAGCCTTTCAGAAAAGCAACAGCAACAGATAAGCCGATTATGGATTCTGAGACTGTGGACAAACTGACGAGGGGTCTTGATAACGCTAGGGTTGTCCCTGTTGATGAGAATGACCTGACCAAAGGGTATGTGATCGAAGTCTCTGAAAGGATTGACCTTTCAGGGGTTTCGAAACCATTTGAGATCGAACTTGCTGCTGCACAAGGTATTGTCAGGTCGACTATCGGTAAGCTTTTTAACAACGAATTGATGGGGTCATCTGCACTTCGAGACGCAGACATACTGTCCACGCTATCTCAACGTGCAGAAGCTGGTCGCGCCGCGGTTAAGGAAGTTGTTCAGCCATATTTGAAGGCAATGGACAAGCTTGGCCCCAAGTCTCGGTTCGCATTGAAGGCTGTGTATAACGAACTTCGTGACGGAAAAGACTCTTATCTTCGTGTTAGGTACACCAAAGAAGAGTTTGCGCGTAAGTTCAAACAGTTTCACCCAGAAGGCAAGGCTCCAGAGCAAAAAGACTTTGACGCATATGAGGCGCTGTCTACATTTGAAGAGGCTGATTACCTTCTTAAAACATCTATGATGGTGCAAAGGTATGTTCAAAAAGGGTACGACAGCTCTGTTGAGATATTTGACGGCGTATTCATACCTGCCAAAAGGTTAAGAAGTCTGACGTTAAAGTTGCGGACAACGCCGAAGAAGTATTTGACATATCCTCTGGTGACTTTGTCAAGCTTGCTGACCTACCAGATGAAATACCTGTGTGGAAGCTGGACAGGCGGCACCCAGATGGACACCAATATATTGTAAAACCAATCAGCAAGCGTATCATCGAACCAACGGATGTCATGGGTTACAACCCTGGTGGCACACGCAGAAACCCCAACGCAAGATATTTCCTTGTTGCTGGCGGAAAATCTGGAAGGCTCAAGGCTTTGATGAGTGCGTTTAATGAGAAGCAGGCTAACACTGCTTTGACTCAGATCACAAGGATTAGAAATGCCATAAGAAATGGCGAGTCTGGTATCGACGAAATCATCAAAAACAACAACGATTGGAACCCAGATGTTGAAAACTACGACGACTGGGTGAAGTTGGTTGAGCGAGAGGGTTGGGATCTCAGTGAAGACATTGGCATCAAGGCTCGTGACGGTGACATCATTGCAGGTGAGGTTGAAAACCCAGACATATTCACTGGTATGAAGGTCGATGACTACATCCAAAATGAAATGCGTCGCAGTGACAGGGTTCTCATGGACTTCGGCGGTGGTCGCGCTTACAACGAAGACCCTGTAAACTCTGTTTTAGCCCAATTTGGGAACAGCGTATATACATATTCAAACAAAGCATACACTCAAGCTGCAATGGTTGGGTGGGTTAAGAAGGCACAAGCTGCTGGTCGCAATTGGTTCCCAGATGGTGTCAGTGAAACCGACTATGAAACGCTATTTCGAAACGCTCAAGTGACGGGTGATGATCAGTTCGCACGTCGCATGAAGGAATTGCAACGCATTACCTTCCGCAGGCTTAACATGAAGGACGCAAGCGGGGAGGCGATGGAGCTTCGGTGTCGCATCGCTGATTTTGTGTTTGATACAACTGACGTGCTATTTAAGCCGTTCGGAAAATCAGGAGTCAAGGTCTCGATCCCCGATCCAGCAAACTCTTTTCTTAAAATAGGCTTTCAATCTGCGTTTGGGTTTCTTAACCTATCACAGTACATCATGCAGGGTTTTCATGTCACCACTATCATGGCGATCAGCCCTAAACACGGTTTTAAAGGCGCTGGTATTGCCACTGCTGTTCGTGGTTTACTGAGGGCAAACGACCCAAAGACTATTGATCTTGGTATCAAGCGCCTATCAAAGTTTGCTGGCATGAGCGAGAAGGATACAAGGGAGCTTTTAGAGTACATCAGAACATCAGGTCGTCAGGTCGTTGACGGTGACGCTGTTGAGGATGGTACTGGCATTGGCTTTGGCTTGTCCAGCTTTAATGGCGAGGACATGACCTATGGTGCGCTGAAAGGCAACTTTGACCAGATCAGGAAGCTATCAGGCAAGGGTCTCGACATGGGGCTTATGCCGTTCAAGTCTGGTGAAAGACTGACCCGACTAACTTCTATGGCAACCGCTTTTCTTGAATGGAAGGCCAAGAACCCCCGTGTATCGGCTTTGAGTGAGAATGCTAGAAACTGGATTTCAAGACGCGAACAGGATCTTACTTTTAACATGAATACTGGGTCTCGCGGTAGGATTCAATCTGGCCTCATGAAGGTTCCAACCCAATGGTTGACTTATTCAATGAGAGCTATGGAAGCGGTTTTTGTGGGGAGAAATTTCACCCCAGCGGAACGTGCAAGGTTGTTTGCTGTACTCGGCCCAATGTATGGTTTAACGGGTTTCGGTCTTGACCACTCTGCGGCTTATATAGGCGAAAAGATTGGTGTTGAACCAGATAGCAGTTTGTATGTTGCGTTGAAATATGGTATACTGGACGCAATAGCTGATTATGTGGGTGTCCCAGTTTCTCTAGGCCAAAGGTTGGCACCTGTTGACGCTTTCTTGGATACCTACGAGAAGATCTTCGAAGAAAAAACAATAAGCGCCATTGGCGGACCCTCTGGTGAGATTGTTGGCGGTATCGCTTCTGCTTTTTATGACGCATTAGGTTCACTGATAAATGGTCACACCGTATCCCTTACAGAGGATACGCTAAAAATTCTTAGGCAACCCTCTGGACTTGACAACCTAGCAAAGGGACTGGGTATTCTTAACAACGGTATATACAGAAGTAAGAATGGCGTAGTTGTTGAAAATAAACCAGGCAAAGAAATGGGCATTGCAGAGGCTTTGGTCACTGCGTTTGGGTTTACGCCACCACAGGTTGTAGAGTTTTACAACCTTACAGGCAGGGTATACAATGACAATGAAAGCCTTAGAAAATTTAAAAAAGAGGTGAACAGGGATGCAGAGCTTATGTTTAGTCTTATTGACGGTGGATCTGATGAGGACATCCAGCGTGGCATCAAGTTGATGAAAGAAATTCATGAAAGGATTGCCCTTTCTGGCTTCAGCTTCAAGGACCAACAGTCTTTACGTCGTGCGGCATCCTCTAGGATGCAAGCGGAGTGGCCTAAAATTTCAAAGTACTTGATGTCACGAGACAGGTTCTACGAGCTGAAGGCATCAGAATATATTATGTTTAATACAGGATCAGATTAATGGCTGATTTATTTGCACCGAAACTAAGAGGCGAACCTTCTTACGAAAGCCCTATTCAGGCACCGCAGGAGGCTCCAACTTATCTTGAAGGCATCGCAAAGCTTGGCGAGTTTGCCTTCGATGCGTTTACCGCCTATGAAAAAGCAGAGGCTAAACGGCAAAAAGCAACAACATCTGGTATTGACCCAAACCTTGCAGTGTTTGCACAGGACGTTCAGACTATTGAGAAGATTCGTCAAGAGCAGGGTCAGCAGGCTGCCAATCTTTTTGAGCGTCAGATTGCAAAAAAGTATGCTGCTGTTGGTATCGAGTTCGACACGGACTACGAAAATGTTTACGAAAAAATAACTGGTCGATCTTTTGATGGGTACGGCAGGGACATGCAAGCCTACATGATGGAAGAGACTTTCAAGACAAAAGAATTTCAGCAGAATTATTTTGCCTCTTTCGTTGACCTTCCGCCTGATGCCACAGAAGAACAACGAACTCAATATGCCATCGGTACTCAGGCTGAGATTGATTCTGCTGCTCTTACTGTGGCTAGGTTTAATGCTGGTGAGCAAAAGAAATGGACTTTACAGGGGCAGGCAGGCTACGACTCAATAATAGGTGGTTTTTTGAAGCAAAACCTTGGGATGCTGCGCCAAATGGAAAAGTCTGGTCAACCGATTGGGCCTCAAAATATTGACAATGTCCAAGCACAGTGGGCACAGGCGAAGCTTAGTCTTTCCCAACCGCCTGGCGTAACAGATGAACAGTGGAAATCGACACAGGAGAAGATTGACAATGTCGACAAGATGCTAGCTACCTTCGAAAAAGCCACCTCAAATAAAGCGGCATTGGAACAGTTAACATTCGGATTAGTGAGCATGATTGACCAGCAGGGTGGGGGCACTGACTTTTCTAGGGCAATGGCTAAGGCGGCTCTTTATGAAGACGTGACATCACTCATAGATTTTAATCAATCAGAAATAACAAAGATCTTTGCAAACCTAGGCAATGCAGATGAGCGTTTATTTAATTTCACCCTGCCAAACCTTTTTGGGACTATTATAAATCAATCTGAAGCAGGTGGGGTAAGCGCAAATACCATCGTACAAGAGTATCCCGAAGAGATTACTTCAAAGTTTTCGAAGCTGACACAACAAGAGCTGCTTGATAATCTGAAGGCGGGCGAAACTCTGGCAAGTGTCGTCACGCCCAACTCGCTGAACAGGCCCGAAGCTAGAAACCAGTTTAAAAGCGCCACAGCGGCCATCGGTTTGCTTTTATCGCAAGGTGGCAGTGATGATTTCTTGTCTTCTGGGTTCCTCGAAAAACTTGTCGGTAATAGGGGATTGAGAGAAAATGTAAATAGGTTTGCCGAACTCGATCCAGAGGGTGGCGTGATAATCAGATCAACACTTCTCACTGGTTTGGCGACAGAGTCTTTACGTCAAAGCAAGAACCTTGCATCTATTGAGAGATCCATCAAAGGCGCCAAGTGGGATGGAAGCAAATATATTGTAGACCTAGAAGGCATTGAGGGTGTAGATGGTTCTGTTAAGCAAGCGTTCCTAGACGCACTTGACAGGCGCTATGACGGGAGCTTGGAAAAGGCAGCGGATGATGGGTTCAGGCGTATGCGCTCGGTTATGGCTGCCAGATCCTCGTTTATGAGAATGGGGGGCGAACAAGATATTCTCTATGCTGGCGGATTCTACGACCTCGACGAAGCTATTGACCGTCGCAAGGCTATCAGGGTTTTGGAAAACGCTAGCGTTGGATTACAGGAGGCCCGTGAAGGTGATGAGATTGGCGGCCTGATCCAAGAGTCATTCACTGAAGAATTGCCAGAGCAGACATCAGATACTCCTGTAGAGCTTGACGAACCCGCCATCAGGGGTGGCTTGCGGGGAAGTGATACTACTAGATCTGGTGAGGCTGGTGTTGCTGAAGTCGAACAACCTAGCGTGGGTGATGTTGTCCTTGCTTTGGGAACTAATGATTTCAGTAACCCAGAGCAGGCTGCCAATAACACAAGAGAGCTTATCAGAGAAGTTAAGGCTCGTGGTGGCAACCCTGTTATTGTCCCGCCTAACGTGAACTCTGAACAGTTCAGGGCAGTTGCGGACGCTATCATTGCTGTTGCCAATGAAGAAGGTGTAACAATTGAGATGGCTCAATACGACCCCAACGACCCTCTCCATCTAACCATGAGTGAGGCTGAGAGGATTAATCAGAAGTATTCTGGGGCTCAGGTAGTGGGCGACAGTAACGCTGTTCGTATCATGGGTATGAAGGAGACTGACCTTACTAAGACTGGTGCAGGTACTGGTGCGATTTTAGAAGCTTTTAAGGGTACCTCGCAACAACCTGAAATGCGGCAAGGCGACGGACAAAGTCCGTCTGCAGGTCAGGGAGCCCGACCGACTGGTGGGCAGATCGGGGCTGATTTGTTAGAGTTTGTTGCTAGCGTGGAGAGTGCAGGATCTTACAATGCCTCAAATAGGGGGACTGTAAAAGGAGAGTCTGGTGACGATGAGATTGTCGGAAGCACTATAAATACCACAAGGGGCGGTAAACCCCTGACAGAACTTACTATCAAGGAGATCATGGATTTACAAAGTATAAAATCTCCTAGAAATCCTAACAGGCTTTTTGCGGTCGGTAAGTATCAAATCATACCAGTCACCATGAAAGAACTGGTTGATAATATGAACATTGATGTAAACCAAAAGTTTACTCCAGAGGTTCAGGACTTGATGGGTGCTGAATTGCTTATCGGAGGATGGAAACGCAAAAGCCTTTCCGATTACTTGTTAGGAAAATCTGATGACGAGGATGAGGCACTGCTAGACTTGGCTAAAGAGTTTGCTTCTATGCCAGATCCAAATACTGGATTAAGCCGTCATGGGAAAGGCAACAAGGCTCTGGTAAGTCTTGAAGAGGCTCGTAGGGCGTTGAGGCAGGCAAGGCAAAATAGATGATCGGCTTTATCGTAAATTCAAAGTTAGGTCGTTATACTGCGTGGCTAGTAGGTTTTCTGGTCACGGTGTTTGGCCTTATCCAATACGGTAAGATGAAACAACGCAAGGAAGACGAGGTTCAAGACCTAAAAGACTACGTCGAGACAAAGGAAAAGATTGATGAGGTTACTACCAGTAATGACCGCAGCGCTGCTATTGACAGGTTGCGCGGCAACGGTGTCATCAGAAAAAGCGATCTGTTCAATTAACCTTCCGACATTTACCGAGTCGGAGCTGATCTCTCTTAGCGACAATACTCTAAACAACCTTGATGTGTTTGTTGAAAAGTTTAGGAGGGCTTGTGGTAGATAAATCAAAGATGGCTTGTAACAAGCCAAAGCGCACACCTAAGCACCCAAAGAAATCCCACGTGGTTAAGGCTTGCAAGAGTGGTAAAGAGAAGATTATTCGCTTTGGTGAGCAAGGAGCAAAGACTGCTGGCAAACCAAAGGCTGGTGAGTCTGAGCGTATGAAACAGAAGAGAAAGTCATTCAAGGCTAGGCATAGGAAAAACATTGCCAAGGGGGTGATGTCTGCTGCATACTGGGCAGATAAGGTCAAATGGTAAGGAGGCCATTATGTGGGTTGCAGTTATTTTACTATGCTCTTCTTTAAATTTTTCTTCATGCTATCTTACTGCAACGTCCGAAGGATACGTCACTGAGGAGTATTGCAGAGAGGCCATTGCTAAAGTCAGCAAGGATGCGGAGAAGAAAAAGCTTGGTGGTTTAGGGCATTGCGTTTTTGTTAAGGTAGACGGCGAAAGAGTCTAGTGGGAAAAAATCCAGTAGCAAAAGATCTTAGGACACCTAAGTACAGGGAGCGTGTTGTTGAGACTAAAAGGCGAAAGTCGAAAAATAATAAGAAGAAGCTTTCACCAAAGGAGATTGAAGATGCCGTTAACTACGAAGGGAACTAAAGTCCTTGGCTCCATGAAGGAAACCTACGGAAAGAAGAAGGGCAAGAAGGTATTCTATGCGTCTGTTGCTGCTGGCAAGGTTAAGGGTGCCGAAAGGAAAAAGAGAAATGGCCGCAAAACCAAATAACCCGTCGCTCTGGTCAAGGGCAAAGTCGGAAGCAAAGAAAAAGTTTAAGGTATACCCATCCGCATATGCTAATGCCTGGGCTTCTAAGTGGTACAAATCCAAAGGCGGCACTTGGTCAGGCAAAGATAACAGGGTGAAGAAGCGTGGCTAAGGGTGGATTGGGTAAATGGTTCGGAGAGAAGTGGGTCGACATCAAGACTGGTAAGCCTTGTGGTCGTTCTGGGTCTTCCGATAAGCGTGGCTANCCTGCCTGTAGACCAGCGTCGGTAGCTGCAAAGATGAGCGCGTCAGAGAAAAGATCTATGGCAAAGAAGAAGACTGGGCCAAGNAGAAAGAAGTGGCCCGTAACAGCATCAGGCAAAAGGAGAAAGAAAAATGCCAGCTAAAGGACAACCATACAAGAAGCCAATGGCCAAGAAGCCAATGGATAAGAAAAAACCAATGGCTAAGAAGAAGCCAAAAGGAATGAAGTGATGAAGATCGCTCGTCAAATGGAAAAGACCAAGGAGGGCAAGAATTCTATGTCCCCTGTCGAGATTAATCGTGATCAGGCAAGACGGTCAATGGAAATGAATAGGGGTAAGACACCACCAGGTGATGACATGACACCTATGCCACGTCCCAGACCTTCTCTTATGGATGGATACAAAGGCTATCCAATGCCAGAGAAGCGGCCAACAAAACGGTCAAAGAAATAAAAAAGGTGAGCTTCTTTGACTACCAAGCGACCAAAGAAGTGGCCAAAGAAGCGGACAAAGAAAAAAATAAGGGGAGCTTCGGCTCCCCTTTCTTATTCCAACTTGCATCATTACATCAGGATGGTTTACCGTCCAACTCACTGATTAGTTTGTTTAAGTACCACTGTGCCTTCTTCAGATCCTGCACAGGCTTTTGTTTGTAACGCCATCGGTGCAGATATTTCTTTACGTTCCCTTCAAGATAACCGTGAAACACCTCGGTTGGTAGGTTGTCTTTCAGGTAGTCGATGCA
>JGI11772J19994_1000328_pt1 | contig 10493 bp, 11 predicted proteins | sample Etolagsurwater0m_FD_19994 | JGI IMG/M metagenome (IMG submission 19994) | reverse complement strand
CTTACCTTCCATTTCAGCAAGAATATCTGCAGCTTCTTGATCAGCAGCTTCATCTTCTGCTTGAGCAGCTTCAGAGATAGGCTCAGGAGCTTCTGTAGGCGTTTCTACGGGCTTTTCTGCCTTAACCTTGGTGTTGGCCTTAGTAGAAGGTTTACGGCCTCTAGGAGCCTTTACGGGAGCCTCAGCAGGCTCTGCACCTTCACCAATAGATACAATGATCTCAAGATCATCAGATACATCAGCTTCAGCAATACTACCTTTCTTCAAAGTAGCTGATACGTAAGCTTCAACAGCAGCTTTAATTTCACTTTGTTCTAATACAATTTTCATTTATTTCTCCGATTAATATTCAATAATAAGTATTTCTACTCTAGGATTTTCTTTATCTACACATCCAAATTTATAAATAACTTCAGGTATCCAGTAATAATCATCATCTTCTAGTTTTCCTAATTCAACCAAAGCATCACAGAAGAACTTATCATGGATAGATAGTACATTTGTAAGATCAGTTCTTCTTTTGCTTTTAGGAAATAAAGTAAAGGTAATGGATACTGGAACATCTATAAATGGAAGGTTCTCAATTTGAGAACTCATCCATTGTTTATAGTTTTTCTTTACATTATTTAAAGTTTGATAATGCGTATTCCTATAGGTATTAAGATTAAGAATAAACTTACTACTCTTAGTCTTAGATACCGATAGGGGGGATACTAACATTTAACCAAACATTTTCTTCTTGCTAGGAGCAGCTTTCTCTTCTTCAGGTGAAGCTTGTTTGCCTTTACCTTTAGTCTTATCAACTACTTTACCAGCGTAGGAAGCAACCCATTGATCCATAAATACTGGATCTACTGAGTTAGCCAATTCATCACGAGTTTGATTGGTTTCAGAACTGAATACCTTAACAATCTCATTTTGGCTACGAGTTTCAGTAGTTTCTACGTATTTACCATCTTGGTTAACTGTTTTAAATACCAGTTGTTCCTGTACACCAAGTTTTACTTTTTGTTTCAACAAAGCAGGTACTACTTGTTTTTGAGTAGGTACTTCTTTCTTGGCTTCTGGACTGTAAGCATTAACAAGCTTACCTTCGGTTTCCATTTCAGCCAGTGGAGTACCCATAGTAACTACTTCATGAAGATCACTAGCTAGAATAAATCCCGGCAAGTATTTCTTTTCACCAGTAGGCTTACCATTCTTCTTTACTGGATAAGTAATTGCATTACCTTTCTCATCACCAGAAGTAAAGAAAATACGTTGAGATAAGGTCTTACCTTCATCACTAATCAGAGACAATTGCATAAAAGCAGCTCCACCTTCTGATTGATCTACGTAAGCCATATCAATTGTAAAATTGTACACACCAGTAGGTAGAACACTACCAAAGATACGATCACCTTCTTCTACTACATCATCTTGCTTCTTTAAGTTTTCAAACATTTTTATTTACCTCTTATTTACAGTTAAAAATCTGAATAGTATTCAGAAAGTCGTTGAGTAATTAAACTAATATCATTATTGATATAAAGTTCATTATCTGACCAAAGACCCATTGGACTACGAATTTTTTCACTTAATGTTTCTTTAGTTAAGTCAGTTTGGAATACGTACTTAACTCCTATACGTTCTTCTTTAGGAGTAAGAGTAAGTAATTTATTATCTTCTAAGAATGGTTCAACAGTCTTAGTAGGAACTTTTCTAGCATTAAGTACAATATTATAGTCAGCTTCAGCACCTACTTTACCTACAGCACCTTTAATTGGTACTTTGGTTTCCATAGCTAAAGACTCTTCACTGTACTCTGTATAGGTATGAGCCAGAATAATAAAATTCTTCATACTGCATTTAACAATATGCATAATCTTATTATAGAACTGACCATATCCTTGCCATGCTTTACGAGTATCACTAGCAGTTAATACATACTGATTCTCATATTGATTCATTGCAAAAGTAATAGTATCAATAATGATTGTATGTACTTCTGGATAGTTAGTTTCCAGATCTTCTAATGCATCCAATAACAATTTAGCATCAGTAATCTTTAGTGATTTCATTCCACCTTTAGGTATACGAAAGGGTGTGTCTTTTAAATCTAGATTTAGATAAGCTACTCCCGGATCATCTGCCATCTTATATAAAGAATGGGTTTTACCCATACTTGGAGGAGCTGCAATTAATACAACTCTTGGATTGTCATTTGTCATTTAATTTTGTTCCTAATAATTTATCCTTGTAGTAAATTATTTTCTTAAAGGATTAGTTGCCAAATAAAGTAATCATAATAGTATCCATTATTTCTTTTGTTGATAATGGAATATCAAATGATTCATTAAGATCTAATAAACGATCTAATACTTGTTTTTTATTGTAACCAATTGTTTTTAGATTTTGTCCAAATACTAATAAAGTGTTTGATCTATTACTTGTTGTAATACTCATGTTCCACTACCAATACGCTTCGCAATTGTAATCATGATAGTTCTACTAATTTCATCGTCAGTTAATGGATTAGGTAATTTATTATTAAACTCATCAATCTTATTTCTAATAGCATCGATTGGATAATGAGCATCTTTGAGTACTAATCCATACTTCAATAACATATTGGATCTATTACCGTCCTTGGTTTCACGAATGAACCAGCTTTCTAATGCACCAAGATTAGAGTGTTGAGTAATCTCTGATTTAATTTGATCTGATTTCTTAGTCTGAGGAATAAATAATGTAGCATCTAAAATAATACCTTCATTATCAAATATCTCTGCATCTTTATTGGTAGTCCATTTTCTAGCAATGTCTTTAGTACCTGCATCACAATAAAATGGTAGCCATTCAAATACATTTTCCATATACATAGAATATTCTTTTACACCTAATTTTAGGGTATGACTAATTGGAAGAATTACTCTAAATCTATGATGTGATTCAGTATGTCTTTTAGTTGTATATATTTTATAGGTATATTCTTTTAAAAGCATTCTAATAGTATCGATAGTAGTCCCTTCATCAATATCTAATACAATCATATTGAAGCCAGGAATTACTTTTGTATTGCTACGATAATTATTAATAAAATGATGAGTAGTAAAATAATAGGTATCTATTTTAATTAATTTATCTAGTTCAATAAATGGTGCAAACTCTGGTTCATAGTCAGTAACACTATCAGCACTATAAGAAATATATAATCTATCCAGATTGGTTTCTTCTAGTGTTTCACCACGATAGAATTCAATATCATCAATATAGCTTTTACGAATAATAATATTATTCTTGTAGCCAAAGGTAGTAGCTAATGAAAGCATATTCTTTTTATGTTCATTAGATCCTTTAAAGAAAGATAGATTTTCAATTAAATCTACTTGAGTAATATCTTTACCTACCTCAGTAATGTATCTTGCTAGTCTTTCATATGGTTTCTCTCTTGCAATAATAGATGCATAAGCTAATCCAGAATCTTCAACTAATCGAATAGAATTCTTAAGATGTTCAATAGTGATTTCTTCACTTTTATCAATGAATGCATAAGTACCAGCAAGCTTTAATGCTTTATAATATCTATGTTCCATTTCTGTTTTAAGTAATTCTTGATATTGTTTATATCTAGCAGCACGATTATTACAATCAATTTTATATTTTAGTAAAAATATATGAGTTTCTTTAGACATTTGTAGTTTTCTGTTAAAGAAATCTACTGCAGCTAATGAAGTAATATGATCTGATATATGATCAAGAGTAGTATCTGTATCTGTACTGGTTAACGCATCATATAATTCTTCAGCAGTAAGATCATTACGATGTAATGCAGCTCTAGCATAACCAAAGATTAAACGTCTACCGTAACCAGTATCAAACATACTGATTAATTCTTCTTCTAATTTAATATCTTCAAATAATTTATTAGGTGTACCAAATAACATCATATTGGCAGGAGTCTTACCATCAATAGCTTTAATACGACGACTTTCATTGGTATGTTTAATAAGTTTTTCTTTAATCTTACCTACATCATATAATTCAAGATAAGAATTAAGTACTTCCTGATTACCCAATAAGTTACTACCAATCTCGTCAATCTCCATTGACATAGCACCTGAGCCAGCCATAAGAAGCTTCTGACGCATTTGTTTTACTGCAGGGGTAGTACCACTATCAAATGAGAATAGCATGGGTCCACAGCTATCAAATTCTGTACATACACGATCATATTCAGCATCTTCATCTCCCATATCTACAGCAGCTCTTTTAATAGCTAATGTACGGAGGTTCTGTTCAGCAATAATCTGAAATGTCTCATCCATGAATACTTCTTTAAATGGTTGGATAATTCTTTCTTCCAGAATATTTGTACTAAAGCCTTTACCTGAGCCACTTGGGGCAAGATTTAAAGCATATACATTAACAGGAATCTCTCCTCTATCATGAGTACGAATATTAGTACGCATAGTAGAAGCAATTTTAGCCAAGTAATAAGCTACTAGAATCCTAAAGAAACCAGAATTATCACTTTGAGTTTTAGTTTTTAATACCTCTACTAATTCTTCTGATAGTGGATGATATTTATAATCAGAAAAATCGATACTTTCAGTTGGATACTGATTCATCATTAATCCTTATTATTATTTGCAACAATCATACGTAGTAATAGATAACCAGCTAAATCTTTAACCGTATCATCACCAGCATATTCATTACCTTTTTGTAAACGAGAGAGTTTATCGTCAATACGTACATCAATTTTTTGTAATGGTGTTAAACCTTTACTAAAAATATCAATTGGTTCAGCAGCAGAGTTACCATATGACTTATTTTTACTGATTAAAAATTCAGCCATTTCATCACATAATTTTCTTATTTCTATTTCTAGCGGTGCTTTTTCTTTTTTTATATCAGTTGCTTCATTATTTAATTCTTTCCATTTTTTTCGTATTAAATCCCCATCAGATACGTATTCTATATCATCTTTTTCAATTTCATTAGACATTAAATTAATTCTCCTGATTTACGTAGTTCTTTGGCTTGATGACAAATATCTTGAACACTACAATAATTACAAGCTTTAGCGGTACTAGGTACAATCTTAACTTCACCACATCCATTAGCTCGCATCATTGCATAAGCTCCTTCAGCATCTTCATTAAAATTCTTGGTAGCTCTAGTAGCTGTAGGATTTTTAAAATACTTATACTGTGGTGGATCTCTCCATAATTCCTTGTCATTACATTGAGGTAATTTATGATCAGGAACTTCCATATACTTATCCAGTAAAGCTAATTTATTCTTAATAAATTGTTCTGTTTCTGGAATAGACATTAATTGAAAATGTTGAGTCATGGCAGGATATTGTGGATACCCAGGATCATTAATTTTATAAGCTACCCAATCAGTAAATAAATAATTAATAGTTAAAATATCATTGGTAATCTTATTTGGATTAAGCCAACGGTAAATAGAACCTTGTTGGATATATTTATCTGCATTAGATTGTTTAATATAGGTGAATGTACCTGTACTTTTATAGTCATGTAGATCACCAGCTAAGATAAGATCATACTTACCTCCAATAGTATAATTACCTATTTTCTTATGAGATCGTTGCTCCATATATACAGGAGTAACGATTTGTCCTGCATTACGAATTTCAGCAATATCATCATCAGATGGATTAACTACGATAGTATCTGAAATCTCTTTAGGGATGCCTAATAGGGCACAAGCTTTCTCAATAATATGAGGCTTCTTCCAAGATGCCTCTATAGCGTCATGTAGGGCACTTCCTAGCTGCGATTTGAGTAGGCTACTGATCTCTATAGCCTTATCAAGATCTCGGTTCCTACGGCTTAATACAAGCTCCTGTACGGGCTTTAAAAGAGAGGTAGCACTGATGTAGTCTGGATCAGAAATATGGTCGTAGTTGTCATTCAGGAGCCATACAGCCATAGGTAGGCTGATGCCTGTATCATTTGTATATTTAATTGTCATATACTTTATTTAATACCTCATTTATTTCTTCAATACTTGCATTATTATTAAGAGTAAATTGCTTACTCCATGTCTTACCAATATCTAGATTAGCTTCCATTGGTACATCATCTGATTTAATAGCTGGATGATCATTCCATCTCATAGCTTCAATAAGATTATCATTGAGCCATTTAATTACTTCTGGATCATCTTGGCAGATAAAATAGATAGCATCATGTATTGTATTTATTGGATAAATCTTATCGTAATAATCAGAGTTTATTAGCTTATTAATAACCTCAATAGCGGTTCTATTAATAAGCATACCCCAACTTTGAGTGACAGCATTTACTGCAGACCTACCTTCTTTCTCAGCTTGATAGACTACATGCTTAACAGAGCTTACTGTCTTAAATAATAAGGGGGTACGTATTCTAAGACCAAATGCACATTCAAGGAAACCATTTTTTCTAGCAAATGCTATTTTATCTTCAGTCCATTTATCAGATTCCTGATACAGAATATGATAATTTTCTTCTATAGATTGAGCTTCTTCTTTTGATAACCCTAAGTTCTTAACTAGAGTATGCCATGTACCCTGGTAGGTAAGTGCGAAACGTAGGCTGCTTAGATTTTTGTCTAAGCAGCCCCTCCGTATCTTGAATAGAATTAATAATATTTACTTCATATTGAGTACTATTTATTTCTAGTATTTTTGCTTCTGGCTTTATTGTTAGCAATTGTCATCTCCTTTCTTCGTTGTTTCATATTAGTTTTCCATTCAGCACTTTGTCCTGTAAATGCTGCACGTTTACGTAGCATTGCAGATAGAGATTCTTCTCTTCGATTAATTTCAATAGCTAGGTCTCTTATTTTTTCTCCATTAAATACTCGTTTAATGAGTAAGTCTTTGTCATCCGCTGACATGTATCCTGAACGTATACCTATTTTATATGCATGTGTAATATTTTCACTGGCAGTACACCATTCCAAATTATCTACATGGTTATTGCTTTTTATCCCATCCTTATGGTTTACTTGAGTATGTTCATAGGGGTTGGGTATAAAATGCAATGCGACTAATCTATGTACACTAAGCTGTTTATGTCTTCCACCTTCCCCTGTTCCTAGAGATGCAATCAGATACCCATTCGGATTAGTACGTAATTTAAGTTCTGTATTATTAGCTAAGTTAATTACTTTACCTTCTTTAGTAATTCCATATCTATTTTCAAATCTAGCAATGTGTTTCATAATAATCTTCTATTAATATAATTTCATTATCAAACATTATTGTATCACCTTCAAATAAAACATATGTAGTATTATTTTGATTTATTTGAAAAACTCTTCTGCCATTTGCTAATTTAATATTAGGCATTTCATCTTTAAAATAAGCATATGCTCTAAGGGAGTGTGAATCGTAGCCGTCTTTATAGACTTTAATTTTATTTTTATCTTTTGTAAGAATTGCATTAATACGATCTTCTAAACTTGAAAAATCTGCTCCACAAAATAACCAGCCTTCAGGTGCTTCAAAACATTCTTTAATTAATTTTCCATACTTACTATTAGAAGGTAAGTTTTGAAGGTTAGGACTGTTACTGGATAACCTTCCAGATTGTGTACCACCTAATCTAAGATTACCATTTAACCATACTGATCCATTTTCTCTTGTAAAAGCGTATTCTATAAATGCATGGATAAATGTACTTAAGATAATAGAAGCTGCAGCATAATCTTGAAGTAAAGAAATAATATCTTTTATGTAATTATCATCAGTATGATTAAGTAATGCTTCAAGTGTTTTAGCATCACAAGATGGTGCTCCACTATCAGTAGTATTAATTACAGGAAGCTTAAATACTTCATAGAGTAATACTTGTTTTTGATTATCAGAATTTGGATTAAATTCTTCATCAGAAATATCTGATAATGTTTTAATTTTTATTCTATCTTTACTACCAGTTTTAGGATTAACTTTAGCCTTAGCAAATCTATCACTAAAATCTTTTATATATCTTTTTTCTTTTAAACGAATAACTGTTTCTTGTATTGAATNTCTGCTACTAAGATGGTTAGTAATATCTTTAATTGTTGTTTCAAGAGACTCTTTAGCTTTATATACCTTATCCATATTCATAGGCATACCAATGAGCATCATATACATCATTGGCATAATAGATGGTTGGAATATGGTTTGATAAACTTCTAATTGGTTATCCTTAACCATTGTTGGATAATGTTTATCATAAACATACCAAGTACAAAGAGCATCTTTTAAGTTATAAGTAAGTACCTCATCTCTTGGGTAATTATGGATGTCTTTATCTTCTTTAAATTCGATACCATAATTACCAGCAAATTCAAATGAGTTTTCTTTTAAGCCAAGATCAATATCTTGAGTAGAATTTAATGCTAGATAAGTAACCAGCATTGAATCTTCTACATTATTGAAAGTAAGTAATCCTTGTCTTAATCCATCAATATCTAAACTATCTTGCATAAATAACTGATAGATGATTACCTTACAATCGTATAATGCATTATGAAAAATTAATTTACCTTTATAATCTCTAAAGAAAATATAAAGAAGTAATTTAATAGTTTTTTCTTCTTTAGTATCTACACTAAAAACTACTCCGTTATGCTGATCCCAAGCAAAGGCAATAGTACATATCCTAGCTTTTTCAAAACGTAAACTTTCAGTTTCAATATCACAAGTTAATTCTGGATAGTTCCATAAATCCATTAATGCAAGTTGAATTTCTCTAGCAGTGGTTGGGATATATTTTGAATGGATAATATCTGTAGGTAACTTAAATGTTTGAGTACAATATTTACCAAATGTCTCTACTGAATGTTCTAATTTAAACTTAAGTGAATCATTATAAATAAGAGCATTATAATCTACGGATAATAGAATATTAGATTTCTCATATCCTTTAAGATTACCATTAATAAATTCACCATAACAATCTGTAGTTTTAGTAACTCCAGTTAAGAATTTAAATAACTCACTATTGGCTACAAGAATATTTTTGATACCAAATTTATTTAATCCAATAGCTACTTTAAGTAATTTATCTTTAGTAGGTTGAGCTTTAAATTTATCAGTATCAGAACTAATACTAATAATAACTACTTCTTCTTCTGTAATGCCAAATTTATTTAATGGATTAATATAATAAGCTTTAATATTACTTTTATTAGCAGATGCTTTCTTTACAAAAATAGCATATTTAAATTTAGTAGTATCATCAGAAAAAGTTATATATTCCATTTTATTTTTTTGGCAAATGAATTTTTTTATCTTCTTTTTTATCTAAAATAATTTCTTTTATTTTTTCTAGTTGTTCCTTAAGAGTTAAATTCTCATTCCTTAATTTTTGTTCTTGTTCTGTTTGTTTTTTCATTTCGTATTTATACCTATTGTTGTTCCGAATGGTGCTACCTGATTATTTGGATAATCTGTATTAATCCAAAGTACAGGATATTTTGGTTTAGTAAAATTAAAGTATCCCCACATATCAGTAAAATATAATAAGCAAGTTGGTGCTAATTTCTTTTCAGCTATGTAATCAAATACTGGTTTGAATGCAGTACCTCCTCTACCATACATCTTTACTTCTTTTAATGGGAAACTTTTAGGTCTATATATATTAACCATTCTTACATCAGTATCACAATGGATTACTGAAACCTTAGCTGGTTTAATATCAGATACTATTTTATTAACTTCACCAATAATATGTTGAAATTCATTATCCGTTACAGAACAGCTAGTATCTATAGCAATTACTATATGATTTAATTTTCCTTTATGTCTAGCCGGTAAGAAGAAAGATGAAATAGTATTTCTTCTACTAGGCATTTGCCAATTAGTTCTACCAGATTTACCGTTAATTAAAAATCGTTTTAATAATTTAAACCAAGGTAATTGTGCTGGTTTAGTTGCATTAATTAAAGCTTCAATATTTGAATCTATTTTAGCTCCTATTGTTTTCATCATAGTAGCAGCTTCTTGAATATTGGTTTCCCAATAATCTTTTACTGTTACATTACCAATTTCTTCAGTAGTGTTATTTGGATCAAAAAAGAAAGTACCTTGTCTTTCTGATTTTTCTGTTAATGATGAATCAGGAGTTCCTCCTGATTCATCCAGCAATATTTTATAAACTGCTTCATAAGACATATTACTAAATCTTGGTTCATATAAAACCCAAGGTTGTAATTTAAAGTTAGTTTTATTTTTAATATAATCATTGACTACGTAATCTGCAGCATAATTACTAATTTGTTTTTGATGGTGTTTACCTCTAGTAATATGATCTAATACACAGTGAAGTAGTTCATGTACTACATCAGCTACTAAATGTTCTTTAGTTTCAGTACGAACAAAAGATGGATTATAGTAAAAATGAATACCATCTACTGCCATAGTTTTAATTTCTGGTTTCTCAATATATTTTAATTTTAAAGCTAAGAAACCAAAGAAAGGTTCTAGTAGTAGTAGCTCATTA
>JGI11772J19994_1000325_pt1 | contig 10508 bp, 10 predicted proteins | sample Etolagsurwater0m_FD_19994 | JGI IMG/M metagenome (IMG submission 19994) | reverse complement strand
CCCCAACTTTGATTATTCATAACAATAGTTGTTGTATTAATACCATATTCAACTGCAGTACTTAATTCGGAAATAGTCATGCCAAACCCACCATCTCCCATAAGACTTACTACAGTTTTTTTAGGTTTTGCAATTTTAACACCAAGACCACATGCAAATGAAAAACCAACTAACCCAAAGTCCAAAGGTGTAAATAGTGAAGGTGGATTATAATATTCTAAAGCATCTGTTGCTTGCAAACAAAGTGTTCCAGCATCAAGTGTAATTGCAGTATTTTTTGGTAAAACTTTTCGTAGTTGTTTAAACAATCCTTTGGGCTGAATAGGAAAGTTTTTTCCAAGATTATCTTTATCTCTATTTATTAAAAAGTCTTTTCTTTCTTTTAAATACGTGTTGGTCCAATTTTTAATATCTAATTTAATTCTTTGTTTTTTAATTTCATTATATATCTGATTTGTAGCCGTAGCTGCATCTGCATTAATTCCAACAATAATTGGAAAATATTTACCAAGCATTTTTTTTTCAATTTCAATCTGAATTATTTTTGCTTTTTTATTTATGTTGTCATACGAATAAAATGTTGAGTTAAATCCTAATCTGGTCCCAATTGCCAAAATAACATCTGCTTCTTTAACAAGTCTTGATGCAACTGGGTTTCCACGAGGCCCCATTTGACCAGCGTTTAATTTATGACTGAATGGAATAGCATCACCATGTCCTGCAGCTGTAACTATAGGTACGTTTAATAATTCAGCGAGTTTAATAACTTCTTTATATTTTGCCGTATATTTAATTCCACCACCAGCAATGATGACAAATTGTTTTGCTTGGTTAATAATTTTTGCTGCTTTTTTAATATTCTCGTTTTTACTTCTGAGATTGCTTACATTAGAGAACGAAGGTTTATTTGTATTGATATTATAATCATTTGTAGCTGCTAAAATATTTCTTGGCAAATTAACACATACAGGTCCTCTTCTCGGTTTCATTGCAAGACTAAAAGCATCACTAATCACTTTTGGAATAATTTTAGAATTTTTAACAGTCCACGTTTTTTTGGTAATGGGTGTGAATAAAGATTGTTGATCAAGACCCTGAAAAGCATCTTCCATTTTGTCTTTTGTCGAATAAGATCCAGCAATAGCAACCACTGGAGAAAAGGCAGCTTTTGCTTGAGCAACACCCGTTACTAAATTTGTTGCCCCTGGACCATTTTGTCCAGCTATTATAACTCCTGGTTTATTTGATGCTCGTGCATATCCATCAGCCATATGCGTACCTGTTCTTTCATCTCTTACACCAATAAATTTGATTTTTTTTTCGTGATAAAGAGCGTCAAACATCTCCATCGTAGCTGATCCAATAAGACCGAAGACATGTCCAACTTTTTCTTTTCTTAAAGATACAACGGCAGCTTGGCCACCAGACATTTTTTCACGTGATTTGGTCACGAAACTTTTTTGACTTCAGTATCTATATCATCTTGAAAATGAGGCATAACTTTTTCAGTAAAAAGTTTTACACTTTTCATGCAGTCTTCGTGTTTCACTCCTGGAAAGTTAGACCAAACTTGTAAGTTTTGTAAGTTTAGTTCAGATTTTAATTCATGAATTTTATCAATTACATATTCAGGAGTTCCAAATAACATATTTCTTTTATGTAAAAATTCATAATTCAGAAGATCTAATTTTCCTTTCGTTTCAGGAAGTTCTTCACCTGGATCCATATGATTTCCAAGACCTCGCCAATGACATACCCATCTCATATAATTTACCATATGTTCACCAGCTTTTTCTTTAGCTTCTTCCATAGTATCAGCAACAAACATATCTCTTACCAGTGAAATTCCTTCACCCATTGGAACATTTCTTTTTTCAGCTTCAGATTTTGCATTTTTGAAAGCTTCAAATTTAATTTTTAAAGCTTTAACTGTTGGTATCCACATAATGATATTTAAACCTTGTTGTGCAGCCCACTCAATAGATCGAATACCATCAACAACTTGATGAATAGGAGGATAAGGTTTTTGATATGGTTGTGGTAGAACGCTAATTTTTTTCATTACATTAGTTTTCATGTCCATAAATTCTTCACTAGGCTTACTCATATCATGTTGCCACACATAATCAGGTGACGGATAAGTATAAAATTCTCCTTTATGATCAAAGAATTTTTCTTTCCAAGCTTTTTTTAAAATAGTTAGAGTTTCTTCAAAAAGTCTAAAGTTTTTAGCCTGATCTTTCATATCTGCTTCGATATTTAAGTTAACAGCTTCTCTTCCATAAATTCCTCTACCAATACCAACTTCAACTCTTCCTTTTGATAGTTGATCTAAAAGAGCTACGTCTTCAGCCATTTGTATAGGATTATGAAAAGTTATTACATTGCATGCTTGTCCAATTCTAATTTGATTTGTTCTTGCAGCAGCATCAGCACCCATCATTAATGGGTTTGTGCAAGACTCCATTCCTTCGTGGTTAAAATGATGTTCTGTATACCAAATTGAGTCCCATTTATTTTGATCACAGTATTCTGTGATTTCTCGAGTTTCATCTAATAGTTCGTGATAAGGCTTGTGTGTCCAGTTAGTAGTATTACAAAAGTATCCAAATTTCATGCTTCCTCCTTTAAACTTTCTAATTTAAAAAAAGACGATCGATCCCGCTTTCGTATTGGATTTAACGATGAGTTATGTATCGCTTTATATAATTAGATTAACACTTTTTTAGTCTACTGGATATCTAAAAAAGATTCTTTTTATGTGTCCAAGGTCCTATTTTCGTTTTAGGTAAAAACTTTTCTAAATCCGATAGGACATTTTCTGCTAGTTTTCTGTAGGTAGTTAATTTACCCCCATAAATACTAAGTAGAGGTAATTTTTTTATTATATTTAAGTCAAATATATAATCTCTTGTAACTTTAGAGGCTTGATTAAAATCCTCTATTAAAGGTCTAATTCCAGAATAAGAATCAACAATATCTTTTGTACTAATTTGTTTTTCTAAATAATTATTTACTGAACGAATTAAATATTGAATTTCTTTTTTTGAAATTCCTTTGTTTTCAGGTGATTTAACTTCAACTTCAGTAGTTCCAATTAGTGAAAATTTTTTTTTGTAGGGTATTACAAATATTATTCTCTTATCGGTATTTTGAAATGTGAATGCAACATCTTTTTTATATAATTTTTTAGTTATGATATGACTTCCTTTTACTAATCTAATCTTATTTTTAGATTTTATTTTAATATTTTTTTTTAAAGTTTCATTAATCCATGGACCAGATGCATTAATTAAAATTTTAGATTTTATTCTCTCTCCCTTTTGAAGATGAATGATCCATTCATTGCCATTAATTTCTGCTTTTTTAACTTTATTATATTCTAATATTTTAGCTTTATATTTTTTTGCAGATTTTATATTTAATTTGGTTAGTTTTTTATCATCAATTTGAACATCAAAATATTGAAAACCAGTTTTATATTTTTTTTTAAGAATGTTAGGTAATTTTTTTGAAATATCTAATGTGGTTGACTTTGGTATAATGGTTTTACCCCCTAAATTATCATAAAGAAACAGTCCCATTTTAATTAACCATGCNGGTCTAATTTTATCAACATAAGGAATGATAAAAGGAATTGGTTTTGAAATTNGCTTTGCAATTTTGTAAATCGTTTCTCTTTCTTTTAGAGACTCTCTTACTAATTTAAATTCATAATTTTCTAAATATCGAAGACCACCATGAATTAGTTTAGTAGACCATGAAGATGTTGCGCCACCTATTTCTCCCTTGTCAGCGAGACAAACTGACAAACCTCTGCCCGCAGCATCTCTGGCTAAACCAGCGCCGTTTATACCACCACCTATAATGAATAAATCGAATACTTTTGACATTAAAATTATAGATTGTTTATAAAATGTAATTAGAAATTTTCAATAACTTAAAGTATTTCAACGTTGATACTCTATAAATTTTTTTAACGATTGATTTAAAAATTTTTCATAAATTTGACTTTTAGCTGAAGATTTTTTTGAATTTAGAAAAGATCTATTCATTTTAAAGTCATAAGAAGGTTCAAAGAAAAAAGGAACAGAAAGCCTTTTGCTTTTGTTCCATAAAACTCGATGATTAGTAGCTTGAAATTTCCCTTCAGTTAAGAACTCAAGAGCTCTACCAGTATTAACTATTAATGCATTTTTATTGAATGGTACATCATACCATTTTTTGTTATTTCTATTTTGTACTTGAAGACCTCCTTTTTTATCTTGGTATAGAACAGTAAATATTCCGCTATCAACATGTGTCTCACAGCCAAGAGCAACTCCATCTTGTTTTGAAATTTCTACTGGTTTTGACTGATTTGGATAATAATTGAACCTCAAAGTGCTTAATGTTTTTAGTCTTGAAAAAGCTATTGAAGAAATATCAGGGTTTTTTCTGTTGAGTTTGATGATGCTTTTAAACAAAGTCTCACTCAAATCATAAACATTATCAAAGTAATTATTTAAGATATTAATAGCATTTTTATTGAAGCATTTATTTAAATTTAGGTATTCAATGTATTGGCTTCTGATTTTTGAAGCATATGATTTGTTAACCCTTAAATCTCCAATATCCAAACCTTCTTTTCCATTCACATTATTTGGAAAGTATCCTCTATAAATATTAGTATTTTTTTTATTCCATTTTTTTGGTGAAAGTTTATTTTTTTTTGACTTTGGTAAATTAAAAAATTTATTTCCAATATTACAGGTTTTTTTTATTTGATTTAAATCTAACCCATGTCCAGTAATTTGAAAAAAGCCTACATCAACACATGCTTTTTCAATTTTTCTAACTGTTTTTTTTGAGGCTACAGTAGTAAAATCTGCCTTTAATAAAGATGAAATATTAATAGTTGGAATATAGCTTTTCATTATCTGTTTGGTGTATCAGTAACAATCATTTGATCTTTAACTTTTTCTCTAAAATAAATATAAATTCCTGCTCCAATTATTATAGCAACACCTACAAAAGTTCTTGCAGTAGGAATATTATTAAACAAAATAAATCCTGTTAAAATTGACCAAATAATTAAAGAATATTCATAAAGTGAAATAACTGAAGGGGAGGCGATACTATATGCATTAAAGACGAAATAAAATGCAAAAGCCCCAATACATCCCATTGCAACAATATAGGGCCAAGCATAANAAGGATTTGTAAACCATTCTCGAAAAATAAATTGAAAAGTAGGGTCAGTAAAATTGTTGATTTGTCCCTCNCCNGTAAAAATATAAAATAAAAGACTTATTAAAAGAGCTCCAAAATATAAATGTATCATTTGCGTATATACATTGTCCTTATCTGAAGTGATTTTTGTAATTGTCATTGATATTGCATAACATAAAGCACAAGCAACAGGAGCAAGCTTCATAAAATCAAAATCGTTAAAATCAGGATTTAAAACTATATATACTCCAATAAAACCAACAAAAATTGCTGACCATCTTCTAATACCAACTTTTTCTTTTAAAAAAATTGTTGCTAATATTGAAACGAAGAAGGGGCTTGAGAAAAATAACGCATTTGCCATTGCAAGCGACATATAAGTTAAAGAAATATAAAAAAAGCTGAAACCAAAAAAGAAACAAATAACCCTTATGATTGTTAAAAAAGGATAATGAGTTTTTAAACTAATTTTTTGTTTTGAGAGTTTTAAATATCCAACTAACAAAATAAATGCAACGAACGTTCTTCCAAAATATAATTCATATAAAGCCGCATCTTCATATATAAATTTTATTAAGGCATCTTGAATAGAAAACAAAGCCATTCCCATTAAAATAAATAGGATTCCTTTAGAGTTACTTTGTGCAGATGTCATGAATTTAGAATAAAATTAGAGGCTCGTTCCGCAATCATTAATGTAGGAGCATTAAGATTTCCGCTTGTAATTTCTGGCATCACAGATGCATCTACCACTCTAATATTTTCTAAACCATGCACTTTGAGCTTTTCATCAACAACTGCCATATCGTCTATACCCATTTTAAGCGTGCAAGATGGATGATAAGCAGTTTCGGCTTTTGATCTTATGTATTCTTCAAATAATTCGTCAGTTTGAACATGTTCACCTGGGCCTGTTTCTTTTCCTGCAAAAGGCTTTAATGAATTTTGGCCTAAAATTTTTCTTGCTACATGAATACATTCTATTGTTTGCTTAAGATCATCTTCATGCTCTAAATAATTAAATTGGATCTTTGGATAATCGTATGGATTAGAACTCTTTAATGTAATGTGTCCTCTACTTTTTGGATGATTAGGACTTGCATGGAGTTGATAGCCATGACGATCAGGATCAACCAACCCATGATCAATTACAAAAGCTGGAAAAAAATGAAATTGTATATTTGGATATTCTCTTTCAGGAGAAGATTTGCAAAAACCACCTGCTTCTAAAAATGAGGTAGAGCAGGGACCCGTTCGAGACAAAAACCACTGAATACCAATTCTCATCATGTTTAATTTGTTCACATAAGAATATAAAGTGTCTGAAGTTTTGCACTCTTGTTGTACATATGTTTCCAAATGGTCTTGTAAATTTCTACCAACACCTTCTAAATTATGAACTACTTCTATACCTTTGTCTTTAAGATGTTTGCTTGGACCAACACCTGAAAGCATTAATAATTGTGGAGAGTTTATTGCACCTCCACTAAGGATGACCTCTTTATTTGCATAAATTTTTTCTACTTTATCTTTAATTTTTACTTCAATACCAATTGCTTTTTTTCCATCAAAAATAATTTTTTCAACAAAGGCATCAGTAAAAACTTTAAGATTTTTTCTTTTTTTAGCAGGATTTAAATAATATTTTGAAACGCTTGCTCTTTCGCCTTTATGAATAGTTACATCATACATCCCAAAACCTTCTTGATCCTTACCATTCATATCATCATTAATTTTATATCCAGCTTCACCAGCTGAATCGATAAATGCTTTAAATAATGGATTTTTATTTTTTGATTGATTAACTGGTAAAATTCCATTTCCACCTCGATATTCATTTTCACCCTCTGACCAAGTTTCTATTTTCTTAAAGAAAGGTAAAACTTTTTCATAGGACCAGTCTTTTAATCCAAATGATGCCCATCTTTGGTAATCATTAGGGTTTCCTCTGACAAAAACCATTCCGTTATGAGCAGAGCAACCACCAATCATTTTACCTCTTGGACAAAATAGATTTCGATTGTGAAGGTGAGGTTCTGGTTCTGAATAATATTTATAATTGTATTTGGGATCATGCATTGTATATAAAATTGCAAGAGGCATGTTTACTTTCCAAATATCACTGGGTTTACCTGCTTCAAAAACTGCTACATTGTTTTGACTATTTTCTGACAATCGATTAGCAAGCACACAACCCGCTGATCCAGCCCCAATGATTAAGTAATCAAATTTCATTTTAATTTTGACGTTAGCAATTTTTTATAGTCATGGATAGATTTCATTTTGATATCTGTTTTTTTGGCTGCCTCATCAAATTTTCTCAAAAGAATTGTTGATTTAAAGTAATCTTGAGCTTCAAATTTAGCAGACTCATTGTCGTTAAGTACACCACCTTGTAATTTTAAACTTATTTTTGATGCTTCCGATAACAATTTAAAATACTTTTCATCTCTAGCAAGGTATCGCTTGGCTTGAACATGATATTTTATTGGTTCAATAATTTCTTTTTTGAATATATTTTTTAAATATTCATAACCAATATCTTCATGCTTACCGTCTAAATTTTCTTTCACTAATTGGTCAGGATTTTCCAAAATAAAATGACCATAGTCATGCAGCAAACAAGAACATATCAAGTCATCATTACATTTTGCTTTTTCTGCAAGCATTGCTGTTTGAATCATGTGTTCTGACATGGTGACTTTTTCACCAATATAAAGAGATTTATTGTTAGTAAAATTTGTAATTATTTTATCAATAATTTGCATTAAAACTATTGAGGATGATCACCTTCAATTGCAATACGATCCATAATTCTTTCATATCCTAAACCTCGGCCAGGAAAAAAATCTGCTATGGCGTAATGAATTACACTTCTATTATCCCAAATAGCAACAGCGTTTTCAGTCCAATTAAATCTGCAAGTTAGATCTAATCTTGCCTGGTGTTCAAAAATTTCTTTTAAAATTTGATCACTTTCTTCTTTGTCTAAACCTATGATTTGTTTTGTATAAGTCCAATTAACGAATAAAATCTTTTTACCTGTTTCTGGATGAGTTCTTACAATTGGATGTTCGTTTGAATAAGAGTCGTAATTTCTTTTTTCATTTCCCTCCATATATTTATAGTTATCGATGAAAAATTCAGCTCCAAGAGAACTATGAACTGCTTTTTTATCTTTGATCTTTTCTTTAATTTTTGGATCTAGCGTTTCCCATGCTAATTCCATATTTGAAAAACAAGTATCACCACCAACTGGAGGTATTTTGATTGATTTAAGTATTACAGCTTTTGTAGGCTTTGAGTTGTAACTTACATCACTGTGCCAATTCTCTCCCCATTGGTTTTTTTCTTCTTTTCCTTTAATAATTCTTACAATTTCTGGGAAATTATCTAATCCTTTAACATATGCATGAGTTTCTAAAGGTCCAAACTTTTCTGCAAGAGCAATTTGTTGTTCTTTGGTAATAGGCTGGTNTCTAAAAAAAATAACTTTATGTTCAAGAAGNAAATCATTAATTTTTTTAAAATTTTCATCAGANACATCGGTTAAATCAATACCTTTTATTTCTGCACCNAGAGCACCTGACAATAGTTTTATTTCCATCATTTTTTTAACTTTCCAGTAATTACTAAATCATNATTTTTAAAATTTGATTTATTCAGATTTATAAAGTTATCCATTAATTTTACTTTTTCATCTTCAAATTCTGTAACTCTTCTTTTATCTAAATCAATATATAAAGATAACATCTCAAGTGTAGCAGACAGTTTTTTTGAAGATTTTTCAATCATTTCCATTTTAAAATGTAATCTTTTTTTATCGTGATCAAAAAATGTAAGATTAATTTCTACTTCATCGCCTTCTTTTACTTCATTGTTATAAGTTGTGTGTGTTTCTACAACCATTGTACTCATTTTAGTCGATTTTGCAGACTGTTCGCCCATTTTAAATTTTTCTAAAATTACTTCCCAAATTTGATCAAAAACCAAAACATAATAGGCCATGTTCATATGGTTGTTATAATCAGTCCATTCTTTTTTAATAATTTGATTTGCTATATGAACTGACATTTAATTTTTATACTCCGGTTCTTCTTTATCTAAAATTAATCTTATTTGCTGAAGATGTAACTTTGCTAAATCTATAGGATAATTCGCTGTTTCTTCAGCTGTTTTTTCTGCAATTTCATCACTTACAATATTTAATTCTTTATTGGTTGATAAAGCAGTTAGATAAGTCTCTGCTGCTCTTTCAAAATAATATAAATAATTAAAACCTTCTGCAATCGTTTCACCAGTTGTAATAATTCCATGATTAGCTAATAGCATGTGCTGCTTGTTTCCAAGAGCATTAGCCATTTTAATAGATTCCTCTTCAAATCCCTAACCCTCCAAACTCATTGAAAACTGACACTCTATTATAAAATATCATTGTATTTTGATCTATTGGTTTCATAATAGGATCTTTTAAACAAGATAAAGCAGTTGCATATTTTGAATGTACATGAAAAATACATTTTGCATGGGGGACTTTTTGATGAATNGTTCCATGAATATTTATTGCAGTAGGATCAATTAAATNGGGTTCATTTTTTAAATCATTAATATTTTCTTTAGTCACCAAAATTAAATCACTNGCTTTAATTTGGCTAAAATGAATACCAGCTTTATTNACATAAAAATCAGTTGTTGAACCNGGAACGCAGGCACTAAAATGATTAGCAACACCTTCATGCATGTTTAATCTTGCAGTCCATCTAAAGGTGGCTGCTAGATCTCTCTGTAATTCTGTTATTTCCATTTTTACTAAATTAAACTATATTTAAATTATAAATTATGAGCAATAAGGTTTTTATATCGTGTGCTGTAACTGGTTCAGGGGATACTGCTAGCAAACATCCTGATTTACCAAAAACTCCAGAACAAATTGCAACCGCTTCAATTGAAGCTGCAAAAGCAGGGGCTGCAATAGCACATATCCATGTTCGAGAGGAAGATGGCACTCCTAGTAGAAGATTAGAATTATACAAAGAAGTTGTTGATAGAATTCGCTCAAGTGACACTGATGTTATTTTAAATTTAACAACAGGTATGGGAGGTGATCTTGACATAGGCCAGGGTGAAAATCCGTTAGATTTTGGACCTATGACTGATATGGCAAATGTGATGGAGAGAATTGCAAATGCTGAACAGTTTCTGCCAGAAATTTGTACACTAGATGCAGGAACTTTAAACTTTGGGGATGGTTCAACAATAACAGTGAATACTCCAAACGATTTAAGAAAAGCTGCAAA
>JGI11772J19994_1000324_pt1 | contig 10511 bp, 11 predicted proteins | sample Etolagsurwater0m_FD_19994 | JGI IMG/M metagenome (IMG submission 19994) | reverse complement strand
CCTATCTGCTTATCTTGTGGAAATGCACTTTCAAACATATCTTTACTTGTCATATTTTTTCTCCTTTATTATATTTTTTAATTTTAATTCTGGGTACAATTTACAAATATGGTTTTCTATTTCTTTAAATATTGATTTTAATTGTTTAGTTGGTTTATTTTGATATATTATTTCAAGAGCCATTTTATAGGCTTCTATCGAATTTAAATGTATGTGAAAACTTTTACCTTGTTTCCCAAATTTTAAATTTCTATGCGTCATATATTGTAATCCTTTATTTGTCATTAGTGTTTCCTCGTTACGTCTTGTTCTTCATCTTTTGGGTAATACACATCAACGATTGCTTTACATTTAGGACAAGAAAAATTTGTCACTAATTGATAAAAATCATCTTCATCAGATATATCGTGATCACCACCCCATATTAGTTTTGTATTACAGTGCCAACAGTTCATAGTATGTACGCCTTATCTGTGTTTCTTGGTTCAATAATATGTAAACTTTTTTTGGCACGTGTTACACCAACATAAAAAAGTCTATGTGTTTCATCAGGATCATAGTCATAAGATTTTACAGCTGCATTGGATAAGTCTGGTAATATTAAAACATTATCAGCTTCACCACCTTTAGCTGCGTGAATAGTAGACAAACTAATTCTAGGATTTTGATTTATCTTTTCACCTTTTGCCAACATAGTTCTTATGTATCTCTCCTCTGTAATTGATAATTTTTTAAAACTATCAAACCACACATCACTGTTTAACAGACCGTGATTGTTTTTGCAATCATCAATTGTGTATCGTTCATCTGATCGTAAAGTTTTACCAGAATTATATCCTGGTGTAACTGATGGTCCTAAAAATTGATAAATATTTTTAACTTCTAGGTAAGAAAGATCGCCACCTTTTCGCCACTTTTCCCAATTATTAATTGCTATCAATAACTCCAATGATATTGAATTTTTTCCGCGATGTGAAAAATACCATCCTTGTATTTCGCACAAATCTTTTACATCTTCTAAAAAATAGTTTGCAGAAGATAAAACAAGCCATTGACCACGTGACATATCTACTTGTGTCAGATCCGTATAATATTCTAATATTCCCTCTTCTTCTCTTGGCTTATATTCTTTTTCGTATCTATCGCTAATTTTAGAAATAATTCTTTGTGATAATTCGTGTATAGGTCCACCAGGTATACGGTGTGATTGATCCAATACTTTAATATTATCAACTTCGTTTTTTAATGCAATAAAGTGTGATATATCAGCACCAGCCCACTTAAATATGGCCTGATCATCATCACCTGCAATATAAGTTTTCTTTGCTTTCTTCCACATTGCCTTAACCATTTGCCATTGTATTAATGATAAATCTTGAGCTTCATCAATAAATAAAACATCTAAACTAGGTGCAAGATCCTTTTCTACAAAATCAATTATCAAATCAGTAAAATCTTTCATACCTCTTTCTTTTTTAAATTTTGTAAGTTCTTGATCAATTAATACTAAAGTATTTCTTTCTACATCTATGTTGTGTACGTTCTTATCGTATTCTTCTAATACAGATATTTTTTTAACTCTAGCATTGTTTATAATTTTTAAGTATTCATTATCTGAATCAAACACACCATCATCTAAAGAATAAAATGCTTTCTTAATTGGTATACCACAAAGTCTACCAAAATCTTTGTAGTCCTGAATTTGCATCATACGATCTTTATTAGCTCCTAGTAATCTAAAAGCCATAGAATGTAAGGTTCTAAAATAAATTAATTCTTTTTTAGGATCAAGTTGAAATCTTTCTGCAGCTCTTTCAATTGCTTCATTAGCTGCTTTTCTTGTAAAAGAAAAGTATCCTATTTTATTTGGTGAAATACCACTAGATAAAAAATCATCTACTAGATCTAACAACGTTGTTGTCTTACCTGTTCCCGGTGGTCCTAATATTATTGTCTTCATATTTCTTTAGTTTCCTTTCTAATATACTATTTTTTGTTTTAAGTTTTTCGTTTTCCTTTGTTAATTCTTCTATCTTTAATCTAAATCTTAAATGCCAATTTGGTGCAATATCTTTGTCATACATTAAAAATGTTCCTCAACATAAGTTTTCTTACTTGTAGCTGCTTCCAATGGTTTCATAGTTTTTATTTGTATCACTCTTGGTCTAGAGTTTTTTAATTCCATTCTAGGTTCACCTACAAATTCTTTTAGTTGTTTAATTAAATTACCTGTTTTAGTTTTATCAAGTTCCCAATTATTTCTTTTTGCAAAAGAATAAAAGTCAGACATCCTAAAATAAGTGTATTCATTTTGATCATCTGTCCAGGCAGTTTTATTTAAAATATCTTCTTTAGTTCTTGCTTTAGATCTATTAGTAGTAAATTCAAATATTAAAGACGATAACTGTGTAGTGTTATCTAGTGATTCTAAAGGTTCATTAGTAATTACATTTTGTATTAAAGGTTTTAAAAATAGTTGTCTCCAATCTTGTGCTTTTACATTTGGTATAATTAAGTTTGCTTGATCTAAACACGCTTTTGCAAATTCTACTGGTGAATATAATTGTTCTGTTGTTAATTCTATTCTTGGACTTTTACTTTCATTACCGATTGTTAAAAACCATTGTGGTGGTTTAGAATTAAATTTTGTTAAACTATGTAGCTCTGGCATATGTTCGTCATCAAAACCCACACCATATCTTTTAGTTCTACAGATTGCAGATTTACATACACCATTTATAGGTGGTTCTTTACATCTGTATTTATCATAACCTTTTTTATTTAATGATTTTATTACACCTTGTACTTCTGATGATTTTAAAGGTGGATTCATAAATTTTACATTAGCCTCTTCTAATAAATCTTCCCATTTATCTGGATCTGCTTTTTTAAAAAATACTCCAATATTAAATAATGCATTATTTCTACCCCCTTCACCAAAACCTGTTTCTGCTAAAGTATTTAAACAAGGTGGTCCTTGTTCAAACGTTTCTTTTTTCTTAGGTGTTTCTATTTTTACATCTGCAATTTGTTCTTCAGTACAAGAATACTGTTCATACATTGAAAAGAATTTATTTATATCTGCTGCATTACCTTCATCATCAATTGCATATCGTAAACTTTTATCTCCATTGTGGTATGGTAAATTTAAAAAATTACCTATGTCACCACGATCAATCAATATTTCAGTTTGTTTCGGAAATATTTCACAACCTTCTTTATCTAAAACTTTAGAAACTTTTTTTAAATAGTCTTGTATTATCTGTGCACTAGTAAATTCCTTCATAAATAAAAATACGTGTGCACCACCAGATTTAGATCTAAATACAATTAGTGGAAATTTATTTTGTCTTATATTATTAATTAATTCTTTGTGATTTAAATTATAATCATCAATATCTATACAACCCCATTTACATTTATTGTCTTTGTTAATTGGAATAATTCCTAACGCAGGTTCTTTACCTTGTAGGTGATCTACCCATAATTGTTCTGAAACTTCTTTACGTACGATAAAAGCTTTACCGCCTTGTTTGCCATTCGATCCACGATCCCCTTTTATGTATTGACCGTATGCGCTATCTAATCCTTCAAATATATTTCTAAATTTCTCTATCATTTCTATCCTTTATTTTTTATGGGGCCCGAAGGCCCCACAACAACTAAAACGGTGTTTTAGCTGACTCTTCTTCACTATGCTTTGTTTGCACGTCACCAGTTTGAATACTTGAAGCAAACTTTTTAGAATCTAGATAAAGATTTTTATCTTCATTACCTAATATTCTATCTTGAGTTACACTCCAACCATACCAAGAACCTTTATCGTTCTTTTGTAGGTTTGACTTCAATCGGTAAACTACACCATTCATTGGTGGTCTACGATATTGTCCGTTCACTTCTATTTGAACTGACTTCATCATAGAGTTCCACTTCTTACTTACAGTCAATTGTGTTGACTTCATCGTAATCAATGCAGGTGTCATAGCCCCACTCTTTGTTTTTACCATTACAAAGTAAGATGCAGTCTCTTCAAGATAATTACCGTTTGGTAATCTAATCTTAGATCCTTCTCTTTTACCTGTAGCAATGATTGCAGAGTCTGGTTGATGTACCGCAACTGGTGCACCAGGTCCATCGCCTCTGTCTCTCCATTCTACAAACTCTTTTTTGTAATAGCAGGGTACAACTTCAATACCCTTTTCACCATCATACAACTCGTTAGTGACTGTGTTGTATATCATACCCGATTGAGCACCTTCGATATACTTCGCATCACCTTTAGTTATTTGTGGTGATAGTTGACCTAGTATTCTGATAAATGGCAACTGCATATCATCAGTTGTCATATTTTCAAAACCTTTATCTAGGTCGTCTTTGAACAAGTCTAAAGACTTGTCTTTTCCATTAGCCATCATTTCAGTAGCCATTGTCTTTTCCTCCATTATTATTTCCGAGTTATTTTAGTTTTATCTTTTATAAATAAATTAAAAAGATCAGAGGGCATATCGAGCCCGGACTCGATACGCTCCCTGTAAAGGGCCTTCAATACCATCGGTTCTACTTTTGTCTTAGTAGAAGGTTGATAGCCATTTTCAGCCGCAAGGTCTAGCAAACGCTGCGCCTTGTTATCTTCGCCAACACCAAAACTAACAGCAACCTCATTTTTAATAAGATCACCTAGTTCATTGTCTCGAAGCCATTTATACGCTGACTCTATTTGTTCTTTGTTAACTGTACAGTTATAAGTTTTTGCAACTGTAACTGCACTACCGTCAGCAAGTTTCAATTGTGATAAACCTTGTTCTTGCATAAGTTCAGGTATCACTTGAGAACTAATTCTATCTGATTCATCTTTGAGTTCTTTTAACTCTTTTTCTTTTTCAAGAATTTTATCTTCTAATTTTTTTAGTTTAATACACTGTTCAGAAATATCATTAGAATCTATTTCATCTAACAAATCCTTACTGTCTTCAAACATCATATCTTTTATATCACTCATATTTATCCTTTCTTGTATAAATTAAATTCTAACGGATAGTATCTACTTTCATTTCTATCCCATTTCAACATTTTAAATTGTCCATTTGTAGTATCACTAATTATTGCAGAAGATACCCCAATGATTGCAGGATCTCCAATCAATAAAATGTAATCTTGTGGTCTTACATCTTGTAAACATTTTTTCATTGTTTGAATGTAAGGAGCAGGACTCATATAAATATTATCTAATCTTGGTCTACAAATAACTAAATAACCAAAATCAGATGCTGACAAAATATTTATACTTGGTGCAGGATGCTGCAACACATATACAAAATTTTCATCAGGATTTTCTCTATAAAAAGTTTTAAACTCTTCTAAACTTTTTGGTTTATATAATTCAAAAATTCTGTTTTTCATAAATTTCTATTTCTTGACAACTATATAATTTACACTATATTGTTTGTCAATAGAAAGATAAAAATAAAATTATGGTAGAACATTATAGGTATAAAACTAAACCTTATGAGCATCAACTTGAAGCTTTAGAAAGGTCATATAATAAAGCTGCATTTGCATATTTTATGGAAATGGGTACAGGTAAATCTAAAGTATTAGTAGATAATATTTCTATGCTTTATGATAATGGTGAAATAAATGGGGCATTAATTATAGCACCAAAAGGTGTTTATAGAAACTGGATTTCGCAAGAAATACCAAATCATTTAGCTTCACATATTGAACCAATTAGTGTATTATGGGACCCTTCAACTTCAGCCAAAAAACAAAAAGAACTTAATCAAGTATTTAAACCTGGTTTTGATTTACATATTTTAGTTATGAATGTTGAAGCATTCTCAACTAAAAAAGGTGTGGAGTTTGCATCACGATTTTTAAATTGTCATAAAACTATGATGGCAATTGATGAGTCTACTACAATTAAAAATCCTAAAGCACAAAGAACAAAAGCCATTATTGGTTTATCTTCTTATGCAAAATATAGAAGAATACTTACAGGATCACCGGTAACTAAATCACCGTTAGATTTGTATATGCAATGTAATTTTTTAGATCCTGAATTGTTAGGATTTAGTTCTTACTATGCTTTTAGATCAAGATATGCTGAATTGATGAATGCACGATTTGGTGGATTCAGAGTTCAAATTGTTAAAAATTATAAAAACTTAGAGGAGTTATCAATGAAGTTAGAACCATTTTCGTACAGAGTATTAAAAGAAGATTGTTTAGATCTACCTGAAAAAATATATCAAAAAAGATATGTTGAGCTTACACCAGAACAAACAAAATTATATGCAACAATGAAACAAATGGCTCTTGCAGAATTAAATGGTAAAAAAGCTACTGCACCCCACGTGCTAACTCAAATGATGAGATTAAATCAAATTATATGTGGTCACTTTAAAGATGATAATGATGAAGTACAAGAAGTTAAAAGTAATCGTGTAAAAGATTTATTATCAATATTAGATGAAACAGAAGGTAAAGCAATTATTTGGGCTAACTATATTTATGACGTAGAACAAATACAAAAAGCTATTGCAAAAGAATTTGGTGAAAAATCTGTTGTTACTTATTATGGTAAAACTCATACTGATGATAGACAAGAAGCTATTGAAAGATTTCAAAATGATGATGAGTGTAGATTTTTTATAGGTAATCCACAAACCGGCGGTTATGGTATTACACTTACTGCAGCTAATACAGTTATCTATTATTCAAATGGATATGATCTTGAGAAAAGATTACAATCAGAAGACAGAGCACATCGTATTGGACAGAAAAAATCTGTAACATATATCGATATGATAGCTGAAAAAACAGTTGATGAAAAAATTGTAAAAGCTTTGAGAAAGAAAATAGATATTGCATCTGAAGTCCTTGGTGAAGAATTAAAAGAATGGATCTAAACTAAATCGACTGCTTTACCTATTATAGGTTTATATTTTGTTTTTTTATCCTCATCTTTATAAGCTCTTAAAAATTGTTTACGTGGATTTTCAGATACATAACTACAATGTACCCACCCACTATTAGGTTCACCTGGAACATAGTATTCTAAAATCATTTGATCATAGTCAAGGTTTTTATAAATCCAATCCGCAACTTCTGCATTGTCTTTACCCATACATTCGAAGTCAGCTGCTTCTGCTTTAGTATGTTGTGAATTAACTGAACTACCTATTTTTATACATAAGTCTGGACTCCTAAATCCCGAGGTAACGGTTACTGGACCAAAATGATCACGTACTGGCTGCAAAATATTTTCACACAGTAATTTTAATTTTTCAATTTGATTAGCATTTGGATTGTTATCCACTCCTAATCGTACAGCAGTGTCCGATTTAATTAACTCTTGTAGAGTAAAATTACGGGAAAGGTTCATTTTTTTTATTTTATAAAAATTTCCATTAATAGAGACATTGCGACCGTACCCACAGCCGCCAAGAGAACCCAATAGATCTTATCTATCTTACCGCCCAATTTCTCGATGTCATCGTGCATATGTTTTAAATGATTATTTTTTATTTGATATAAATCTTTTTTGACACCGGTAATGTGTCCATATAAAGCTACGATATGTTCTCTAACATTTTTAGGTTGTATGCTCATTGTTATATTCTACCCAACTTATCGAGTAAATCAATCTTTTGTGCAGTAGTTAAATTGTTAAAATTAGCGCCAACTCCTGTTACTGCACCAGGTAATTGAAACTGTCCTGCTTGACCAACTATTTGAGGATCAGGCATTGGTGGTAANCCTATATTTCCTTGTAATTGCTGCATTGTTTCTTCAGCTGCATCAAATGGATTTACAAGTTCTGGTATTTTTTCTTCTGTTAAAGGTACAGAAGATAACTTACTTCTTATTTCTGAAATTGTATCTATTGCTTGTTCATAAGGATTAGGCACACCTAATTTTTGAGCATTATCTGCAAAAACTTTTGCCACATCTTTGGATATATTTAATGGTCTAAATACAGCATCATTTAATGAACCGAAAGCTCTTCTACCAACACCTCTATCAATAAATGATTTTGCAAGTTTATCTTCTGATAAATTTAAAAGTTCTGCTGCTTTCATATCTTGATACATATTTCTATTAACTCCAAACAAAGCTCTGTTCGCATTAATATATGCATCAACAATTTGTTTAGGTGTAACTGGTCCACCTCTTAAAGTTTCTCTTGTAAATAATTGTCTAGAGTTTCTAACTCCTGATTGATATTCAGCTATTTTAAAATCTAATGCTCTTTCAGGATCTACTTTTACAGAACGTAATCCAACAAATCCTGCAAGCTCAGGACCTAATTCATAAGTTTGACCATACTTATCATATTTACCTTTTTGCAATACATCCACAGGTTTGATTGCTAAGTCTAATCTTTTTAATTGTTGATAGTTTAAAGGTGCTTGAGCTTTAACTAAATGACCAAGTGCTTTTTGTAACTTAGTTCCTGGTGCATCTTGTTCATTAAATACTTGTGATCCTTCTCTAGTTCTTCCACCTCTTACAAATAAATCTGTTAATGCTTCTGTCCATATTGACTCTGATATAAATGGTTGTCCTAATTCTTTTGTTCCATTTATCGCACCAATTATAAAGTCATCCATAATCCCATCTTGATCTTTTTCACCTGCTTCAACTGCATTAATTACATTCTGTAGTGGTCTTACAAGTGTATCATATGCATTTGCGTGACTAACATCTGTATATTTAAAATTACCTTCATCATCTTTTTGTACAAATAAAGTTGAGTTTTTAGACCAAGGTGCAACATATCTTCTTACAGCTTCAAACTCATCTCTCGATACATCATAGATTGCTCTACTTGCTTCCATTGTTGCATAAGGTACAGCTGCAGCTGTAGTAGTTAAACCAAATAATCTTCTATATCCTATTGATGCAAGAGGTCTTACTTCTCTGCCATCAGGTAAAGTTGTTTTATAATTTATTTCTTGTAGTGCACGTCTTACAATATTTGTACTTGTTCTTAATATTTCTGCAGGAAAAGATACAAAGTTTCCAACAGGTAGTTTTCTAAGTCCTTTTACAAAGTCTGATACATAATCATAATTAGGTATATTGTTTCTTACAATACTTGCTGCTTCTTCATCTAGCTGTGCAGCTGTTCTTGATATGCCGTATTTTTCATATGCTTTACCTAATCTAGAACGCTCCGCGCCCCACGATGCTATTTTCCAAAAGTCATCCTCAGCAGTATAAAAGTCTTGTGATGTTTTTGTAATTTTTTGTAATGGTTTGAGTAATAATCTCATACCTTTATCCGCAGTCATTGTAGAACCAAAGTCTACATCTTTTAATAGTGCACGTAGATCTCCTAATCTAACGTTTGAGTTTACCACACCTAGTCTTAATAGTTTTCTATATAAATCATCTGCGGATCTTGCTCCTGGTAAAGATACTTGTAATGCTCTGTATGCTTGTCCTATGTTATCTGCGTTTGGTAATACACCGTTTGCAAATGCAAAGAAACTAGCACTAACAAAGTTACGCATATGGGTAACCGGTGCTAATACTGTTTTAGCAATCTGTGATGTAGCTTTAGGATATAAAATTAAATTAGAATATAGTTTACCTACAATACTGTCTTTTAAATATGAACTAGATGTTTCTTCTAATGCATCTGCTATTTCATTAATTGTATATTTATTAGCAATAGGATTAGTTACACCTGCTTCAAATTTTCTACCTGGATCTAATTTATCTGCTTCTATTTTACGAATGTAAGGACCTAATGCATTTAATGCTTCTTCTTCTGTTTCATAAAACATTCCTCTTTTACCTTTTTTAATTAGTTCATCAGAACGACTAATTAAATCTTGAAACAATTCATTTCTTCTAGTGACTAATGATATTCTACCTGTGCCACCTAATATAGTTTGTAAAACATTTTTTTGTTTACCAAATAAATCTTCTATAACTTTTCTATTCGCTACATCCATATTTGCTAAAGAAGTAAAACCTCTGTTGGTAACAGCATCATCTAATACAGTTTTACCTACAAAGAAATCAGGAATTTGAAATATAGGATCTGCAGGTTTATCCATTTTAAATCCTTTTGGAAGTCTTGCAGATTTTAACATTCTAGTTACATAATATTCTGCTTGTTCGTTACTTAAATTTTTACCATTTTGTTTTGCTACATTTTTCATCATAGTGATTGCAGCATTCATTGTTTCTTCTGATGGTTTATAATTTAAGAAAGGTAATATAGATTTATTTTGAAATATTTCGTACGTTGATCCTAAATAGTTTTTAAATCTTTGGCCAAATAATTTTGTAAACTCACCAATGTCTTTAGGATCCATTCTTGATCCAAGTGCAGAAAACATATCACCCCAACCATCTCTCATAATTTTTAGGTCATCAAATATTTCTTTTATAACTGACTCACTTGCACCATTGTCTTTTAATATTTTTTTAGCTGCTGCTAATTTTTCAGGATCCATATTACCAAAAGTAACTTTACCAAATCCTTTACCTGTTGT
>JGI11772J19994_1000322_pt1 | contig 10549 bp, 12 predicted proteins | sample Etolagsurwater0m_FD_19994 | JGI IMG/M metagenome (IMG submission 19994) | reverse complement strand
TTGCTTTAAAAACTGAAGCAAGCGGCAGGGAATACTGGAGGCTAATTGATAAAAATAAAAGTGTTGTCTTATGTTTTTTGGATCCTCAAAATGGCAGCCATGCCCAGTTTATTAAAATAGCAAATATTTTCTCAGATCATGAAATTAATTCCCCTAAAATATTAGACACCTTTCCTGAATTGGGCATCACGATTCAAGAAGATCTTGGGGATTTAAATTTATTAGAAGTCGCTGATGCTAATAATTCTTTGAAATTAACTCTACAGTGCTTGGATCTATTGATTGAAATCCAGGCAATTCCAAATCTAAAAATCCCATCTCTAACAAGGGATGATCTTGTAAATCAAATGAACTTATTCAGTGATATTTTTTGTAATAATTTTCTAGATATAAAAGCTGACTCCTCAATAAAAAAACTCATTGAGAAAGCAGCTGATGAATTATCTATTCAGCCACAGGTTAATTGTCACTTTGATTTTGAAAGAAGAAACTTAATTCTCTCTGAGCTCGATGAGATTTTTGTAATAGATTTTCAAGATTTATCACGGGGGCCAATTGGCATTGATTTGGCTGGAATTTTGCTTGATCACTACCGTTTAGCTGATTTTGATGAGATGATTAAACCCTTAAAATATTTTCAAGATAGGTCATCTATTGATAGTTCTACAGATCCATTTGAACTCTTGAGATGGGGAGGAGTGCAGAGAAATTTAAGGATATTGGGAGTTCTCTCCAGGCTATACCTCAATAAAGGAAAAGATTTTCGTCTAAGAGACATGCCCTTAATATTAAAGAATTTAATCTCTGTTATTCCCGATAATTGGATTTGTAAAGAATATTTAATAGAAGTAATTGAACCAAAATTAAAAAACAAATTATTAATGCTATGAAAGCTATGATTCTTGCAGCCGGAGAAGGCAAAAGACTCCAACCTTTAACTTTAAAGACTCCTAAGCCCTTATTAAAAGTTGGATCATCCTCTTTAATTGAATATCAAATTAATCGTCTATCAGATATTGGAATTAAGAACTTTGTTATCAATGTTTCATATTTAGGCGAACAAATTACAGAATCCTTAAAAGACCATTCGCATTATCAAAATATTACTTTTATTGAGGAACCATTTCCTTATGGAACTGGAGGTGCCTTGGTGAATGCTATGGATCATTTGGGAGACGACCCATTTATATTATGTAATGCAGATATTTTCACTAAAATTGATTTAACCAAGCTGCCAAGTACAACGGAGGCAGCTCATTTAATCGGCACTCCAAACCCAAAGCATAATTTAGATGGAGATTTTTCTGTGCTTGGCAACTCAGTAATTATTAATGAGCAAGCAAATCATTTAACTTGGTCAGGAATCTCATTAATTAATCCCAAAATTTTAAAGGGGTGTTTGGACATAAGTATTCCATTTGATATTTGGAATACCGTTCTCGTGCCCTTCATTAAAAATCAAAAAATTACAGCTCACCAAGATAACTCCTTGTGGATAGATGTTGGAACAATTGACAGGTTAGAGCTTGCAAGAGCATCGCTAAAAGAAGAAAATTAATCCATCATGCAAAATCAATCACTCATTGCGCCCTCAATTCTTTCTGCAAACTTTGCCCATTTAGGTGACGAAGTGAAATCAGTTATGCATGCCGGAGCAGATTGGATTCATTTTGATGTTATGGATAATCACTATGTACCTAATCTAACTATCGGCCCTATGGTTTGTAAATCTCTGAGAGATGACGGCATTAAAAATTTTATCGATGTACATTTAATGGTTGAGCCAGTTGATGAAATTGCAAAAAGTTTTGCTGAAGCAGGCGCAGATTTAATTAGCTTTCATCCAGAAGCTACCAAGCATGTTGCCCGAACCATTGATTTAATTAAAAGTCTTGGTTGTAAAGCAGGTATTGCTTTAAACCCAGCTACTTCAACATCCATTCTAGAGAATATTATTCAAGACATTGATTTGGTTTTATTGATGAGTGTCAATCCGGGATTTGGCGGGCAGAAATTCATACCAAGCACACTCAAGAAAATACAAGATGCAAAAGCAATGATTGATCTGCAGGATAGAGATATTTATTTAGAAGTTGATGGTGGTATCAATCTTGAAACTATTGCTAGCGTCTCTAAAGCCGGAGCCAATGTATTTGTTGCAGGATCAGCAATTTTTGGATCATCAGATTATGAAGAGACCATTCAAAGTTTTCGTCAAAAAATTTCTTAGCTTAGCTTTAATTATTTTTTCTACCCAAACTTATGGGAATATAGAAGCAAGTTTTGAAGGAAAATCAGCCAAGCTATTTCTAAGAGTTGCTAACACCAATGAATCTCGTAGTCAGGGTCTAATGTTTCAAGAGTCTCTTCAGAAAAATCATGGGATGGTTTTTATATGGCCATCAAGCAAAAAACAGTGCATGTGGATGAAAAACACATCAATCCCTCTTAGTGTTGCTTATCTTGGAGCCGATGGCAGAATACTGGAGATTTATGATATGGTCCCTTTTTCAGAAGAGTCTGTTTGTTCTTTGCAAAAAGCCAGAATGGCTGTTGAGGTGAATCAGGGATGGTTTTCTAGAAATTCAATTGCTAAGGGCGATAAAATTAATCTTTAAAAAATAAACTTGATGATAACAAAAGAAGAATATAACAACTTCAAAGAAGCTAATTTCAATGTTCTTCCAATAAGTAGAACAGTTTCAGCCCCTGAAGATACCCCTCTGTCTTTGTATTCAAAAATAGCAGATCAAAAAAATAATTTTTTACTTGAATCAGTGGAAGGAGGAGAGAGGTGGGCACAATATTCCATCATTGGATTTGATTGTATTGATACTATAAAAGTATCGGGTAACACAATTGAAACCTCAATTGCTGGCGTCACGAACAAGTTTATTTCTGAAAATCCCCTTGAAGCCATTGAGGAACTTACTGCTCAGTATCAGGCACCAGATATAGAAAATTTGCCAAGATTTCATGGCGGCTATGTTGGCTTTTTTGCCTATGAAAGCTCTCAATATGCAGAATCTAAAATAGCCAAACTTCCTAGTAAAGGGTCTAAGTTTAATGAGCATATGCCTGATATTATGCTGGTTAAAGCTGAAAAGCTTATTGTCTTTGATAATTCAAATAATACGACGCAAATTATTCTTAATGTAAGTCTTCAAAATACTTCATATGAATCAGCTTGCTCAAATCTAGATGAGATAGAAAGTCTAATCTCTCAACCAATTTCTTTAGAAGCTGATCACTTTAATGAGATAACGAATACATTTGAATTTAAATCAAATTTTTCCAAGGAAGAATATATTGACGCTGTTAGCACCATTAAAAATTACATCGAAGAAGGAGACGTAATGCAGGTGGTTTTAGCGCAAGATTTTTCGGCAACTTTTGATAGAGAACCTTTTGATTTATATAAAGCAATAAGAAAATTAAATCCTTCTCCTTATATGTATTATTTAAATTTAGATGAGTGCCAAATTGTGGGCGCATCTCCAGAAATCTTGGTAAGACTTGAAAATCAAGAAATCACTCTTAGGCCTATGGCAGGTACACGAAAAAGAGGACAAAACTCAGAAGAAGATCAGTTCAATCAAATAGAATTACTCAATGATCCAAAAGAAAGAGCTGAGCATCTTATGCTGATTGACCTAGGTAGAAATGATGTTGGGCGAGTTGCTGAAATTGGATCAGTGAAGGTGACAGCTAAAATGGTTATTGAAAAGTATTCGCATGTCATGCACATAGTGTCAAATGTGGTTGGCAGACTGGCTTCTGAATTTAATTACTTCGATGTCCTCAAAGCAGCTTTGCCAGCAGGAACATTGTCTGGCGCTCCTAAAATAAGAGCAATGGAAATAATTAACGAGTTAGAACCAAGCTCAAGAGGAATCTATGGTGGAGCAATAGGATACATTGGCTGGAATGGAAACATGGATACAGCCATCGCAATTAGAACAGCTGTTATTAAAGATAAAAAAATTCATGTAGGTGCTGGAGCAGGAGTGGTTGCTGATTCAATTCCTGAAAATGAATGGTTGGAATGTAGGCAAAAATCTAAAGTGTTCTTGGATGCCATGGAGATGATCTCATGATTTTAGTCATTGATAACTATGATTCTTTTACTTACAACTTGGTTCACTATATTGGTGAGTGTGATTATGAAGTTGTGGTTAAAAGAAATGATGAAGTGACCATGACTGAAATTAACTCACTTAATCCTGAAAAAATTGTTATTTCTCCTGGTCCCTGCACACCAAATGAAGCTGGGATCTCCACTGAGATAGCTCAAGAATCTAAGGTTCCATTATTGGGAGTATGCTTGGGTCACCAATCAATTGGAGTGGCATTTGGGGCTAAGATTATTAAGGCTCCTCAAGTTTTTCATGGGAAAAAATCTAAGGTTATGCATTCTAATTCAATATTATTTAAAGAAATACCTAGCCCATACTCAGTGGTGAGATACCATAGCTTAATAATTGATAGCTCAAGCTTGCCTAAAGATTTGAAAGTAATTTCTACAATTGTTGATGATCCAGCAATCATCATGGGTGTCGAGCATATTTCTAGGCCTATATACGGCGTTCAATTTCACCCTGAATCCATTGATACTGATCATGGAATGCAATTAATCAAAAATTTTCTAAATATATGATCCAGGACTTCATTAACCAACTCGAAAAGAAAGAAGACCTTGATTTTCACTCTATGCAGTCTGCGATTGAATCGATCATGACTGGAGATGTTGATGATCTGTCCATTGAGGCATTTTTGTTAGCTTTAAATGCAAAAGGCATCAAAGAAACTGAAATNACAGCTGCAGCTAGGGTTATGAAAGAAAAATCTCTCACATTTCCCTTAGGAGATGGAGATCATATAGACACTTGTGGAACAGGCGGCTCGGGCTTGCATACNTTTAATTGTTCTACGGCAGCATCTTTTGTGGCTGCTGCTGGCGGCGCTGCTGTAACCAAACATGGTAACAAGGCAGTATCTAGCAAATCTGGCAGCGCAGATTTATTGTTAGCGGCTGGCGCTGATATAACCCATGATAGAGAAAAGCTTGAAAGCATTTTTAAGAGAGTTGGTTTTGTTTTCTTGTTTGCACCGCTCCATCATCAATCAATGAAATATGTTATGCCAGCAAGGCAGAAAATAGGCAAAAAAACCTTATTTAATTTGCTTGGTCCTCATACCAATCCTTGTGATGCAAGAAGACAGATTTTAGGCGTTTATCAAAAAGACCTAGTTAAAACGTTTGCATCAGTTGCCAAGAATTTATCTATGGATCATGTGTTAATTGTGCATGGATTTGATGGATTGGATGAAATAACTATTACAAACTCAACTTACATTGCAGAGCTAAAAAATAATACTATTTCTGAGTATGAAATTTCTCCCAAAGATTTTGGCTTATCTTTAGGAACTCTCTCTGAAATTTCAGCCCAATCACCTGAAGATAGTTTGCAATTGATACGAGAAGCTTTTGCTGGAGAAAAATCTTCTGTGCAAGATATGATTGCCCTTAATGCCGGTGCAGCTTTATATTTAGCAAAAAAAGTCAATTCAATCGCTGATGGTGTTGAGTGTTCATTTGAATTAATGAATAACGGCATGGCTGCAGATAAGTTAGCTTCATATGTGCGAGTATCAAATAGTTAATGAGCATTCTAGAAAAAATTGTTTCAAATACAAAAGCTAATCTTGTACATAAAAAGGCAGAATTATCTTTGGAGCAAATAAAGAGCTCTTTGGAAGATCTTCGGCTTCCTAAGGGAAGATTTAAAGATATGATTTCCACAAAAGACGAAGCTATTATTGCAGAAATCAAAAAAGCTTCACCAAGCGCAGGAATTATTGCAGAAGAATTTGATCCTGTAAAAATAGCAGTTGAATATGAGGCCTTTGGAGCATCTGCTTTATCAATTTTAACCGAAGAAGATTTTTTTATGGGCAGCGTTAATTATTTAAAAGAGGTTAAGAAGGTTACTGCTTTGCCAATTTTAAGAAAAGATTTCATGATTGATGAATATCAAATTTATGAATCTAAATTGATTGGCGCAGATTGTATTTTATTAATCGTATCTATTCTTTCTGATTCGCAAATAGAGAATTTCATTAATATTGCCAAAAAGTTAGAACTGGATTATTTAATTGAGGTGCATGATGAAAATGAACTTCGAAGAATTGAGCATTTTGAAGATGCTTTGATAGGTGTAAACAACAGAGATCTAAAAACGTTTGAAGTTGATCTTGGTAATTCTGTTCGCTTAAGAAATTTATTCAAACAAAAAAATATTTTTATTGCAGAATCAGGAATTCAATCTAGGGAAGATATAGATTATTTAAAACTTAACAACATTAAGGTCTTTTTAATTGGAGAAAGCTTAATGAGGGGCTCTTTTTAAATATAAGCACTTGATGAAGTCATCACTTTAGCGGTTAAGTTCATAACTTTTTTTATTGGCTCAGACAATGATTCACTTCCATTTTCCATTGCCTCTTGAGCATGCTCATCTTCATCAGCTCGCATAGTCTTTAAAATTTCAATTGTTTTAACATCATTTTTAGAGACTTTGTCTAAATGTTTCTCAAGGTGTTTAACAACTTGTTTTTCAGTTTCTTCAACAAATCCTAAACTAGTTTTTTCACCAAAGCTTCCAAATATTGCACCAATGGCAAATGATCCTGCATACCAAACAGGGTTGAGGATTGATGGTTTCCATTTAACTCATCAAGACGCTTTTTGCACCAAATTAGATGATCTGTTTCCTCTTCTCCGGCCTGGACGAGATGATTTTTTATCTCAGCATCTTTGCAGACCATTGCTTGACCCCTGTAGAGTGCCTGAGCTGCAACTTCGCCGGCTAAATTTATTCTCATTAGTTGGGCCGATAGACTCTTCTCTTTTTTTGAGAGGGAGGAAGAGGTTTTATTGGCTGGATATGATCTGCCAGTACCACTTTTTTTAAATGATAGTGTTTTCAAAGCAATGTCGCACTCATTTATAAAATTATCTAGTCGATTCATTTTAATCCCTTATTGCCAATATCTTTTCGATAAAATGCCCCATCAAAGGATACAGATTCTACCAGATCATATGCTTTTTTTTGAGCCTCTTGAAGATCTTTGCCTAGAGCAGTTGCGCAAAATACTCTTCCTCCTGATGTTAAAACTTTATCACCTTGAAGTCTTGTGCCTGCATGAAATAGCTTCATTCCAAATTCATCTGTGGGTTTAATTATTACTTCATTATTTTTTGTATAACTTTGAGGATACCCTTGACTTGCAATTACCACCCCACAAGCATGTTCATCAGTCCACTGAATTTGATAGGCGTTTAACTGATTATCAATTGCAGAAAGACATAGCTCCACAAGGCTTGATTTTAATCTGAGAAGAATAGGTTGAGTTTCAGGGTCTCCAAATCTGCAATTAAATTCAAGAACTTTTAGCTCTCCATTATTGATCATGAGTCCAGCGTATAAAAAGCCAAGATAGGGCGAGCCTTCAGCAATTAAACCATGCATGGTAGGTTTCATTACTTCATCAATAATTTTTTGATGCATCTTTTCATCAACTATTGGTGCGGGTGAATATGCTCCCATTCCACCAGTATTTAAACCCTCATCACCATCACTCACGGCCTTATGATCTTGGCTGGTAGCAAGAGGGATCATTTTATCTTTACTCACCACCGCGATAAAACTTGCCTCTTCGCCAATTAAGAAATCTTCAATAACCACTTTTGTTCCAGCATCTCCAAATGCTTGGTCTTTGAAAATACTGACCAAGGCTTCCACAGCTTCATTCTCAGTTTGGCAAATAATCACTCCTTTACCTGCTGCCAAACCATCTGCTTTGACTACTGTTGGATATGAAATCTTTTTTAAGTGCTCTTTTGCGCTATCAAAATTATCGAAGGTCGCATAGGTCGCTGTAGGAATGCCATATTTAATAAAAAAGTCTTTTGAGAATGTTTTGGAGCCCTCTAACTGAGCGGCAGCACTGGAGGGACCAAAAGTTTTGATATCATTACTTTGTAAATAATCTACTAGACCATCAACGAGAGGTTGCTCTGGCCCAACAATCACAAGTGCAATATTTTTTTTGATACAAAAATCTTTGACTGCTGCAAAGTCATTAATATCAATGAAGACATTAGATACTTTATTTTCTAATGCAGTACCTGCGTTTCCTGGGCAAACAAAAACCTCAGAGACCGACTCATCCTGAGCAGACTTCCATGCTAAAGCATGCTCTCTACCTCCTGACCCAATGACCAAAATGTGCATTTTTTAATGTCTAAAATGACGAGTTGCAGTAAAAACCATTGCAATGTTATTTTCATCGGCCGCTGCAATTACCTCTTCATCTCTTATCGAACCACCAGGCTGAATAATCGCTGCAATTCCACTTGAAGCAGCTTTGTCGATACCATCCCTAAATGGGAAAAAAGCATCTGAAGCCATTGCTGCATCTTTAACCTCTAAACCCTCTTCATGCGCTTTGAGACTTGCAATTTCAGCACTTATGACTCTGCTCATTTGACCGGCACCAATACCGATGGTCTGTTTATTTTTGACATAAACAATAGCATTGGATTTAACAAATTTGGCAACCTTCCATGCAAACATCAGATCATTGATTTCTTCATCGGTAGGCTGTCTTTTTGTAACACATTTAAGATCTGCTTGGGGGACAATAAAATTATCATCACTTTGAATTAATATACCCCCAGAAACTTTTTTAATGACCCCTGGGTATGGGTTATCTTGTTTTAAATCAACACACAAAACTCTTACATTTTTTTTCTTAGCAAGTTCTTCTAGTGCAGCTTCTTCAAAACCCGTTGCCAAAATAACCTCTACAAACTGTCGCTCATTAATTTCTTCAGCAGTTTTTTTATCAAGTGCTCTATTAAAAGCAATAATGCCCCCAAAAGCTGATGTTGGATCCGTTTTAAATGCTAGATCATATGCACTGAAGACAGAGTTTGCCTCAGCAACACCGCATGGGTTAGCATGTTTTACAATCACACATGCTGGGTCATCAAAGGCTCTCACACATTCCCAGGCGGCATCAGCATCAACAATATTATTATATGAAAGCTCTTTACCTTGTAGAACGTCTGCATTGGCAATATTTTTATACTTTAAATTAGAAAAAGTTAATAAATCTGCAGTTTGATGAGGATTTTCTCCGTATCTTAACGATTCACTCTTGCTGAAGCTATATTGAGGCGCATCAGACGAAACATTTTTTAGATAATTTGCAATAGCTGAATTGTATTCAGCCATGAGTTGAAAAACTTTTTGTGAAAGTTCTTTTCTAAATTCATAACTGATACCCCCTTGATCTTTCCATTCATTTATCAACCGACCGTAGTCACTTGGATTAGAGATGACCGCAACATCTTTGAAGTTTTTTGCTGCTGACCTAATCATTGTGGGTCCACCTATATCAATTTTTTCTAAAGCTTCATCAAAGTCACATCCTGAGGCGATTGTTTCCTGAAATGGATATAGATTAACAATGACCATATCAATAACCTCATAACCGCGATCAGTTAAAATTTCTAAATCTGTTTCTCTTCTAGCCAAAATGCCTGCATGAATCTTCGGGTGCAAAGTTTTGACCCGACCATCCATCATTTCTTCAAATCCTGTGAATTCTGAAACCTCTATGACTTCATTAGTGATTTTTTTAATGGCATTGTAAGTCCCCCCAGTCGAGATGATCTTAACTTTTTGACCAAGCAAGAAAGTAATCAATTCGTCTAAATTTGATTTATCTGAAAGACTAATCAGGGCAGTTTTAGGGGTAATAAGATTCATGATTTTTCAATAATATTGTAACGATGTAATTTTTTTCTCAGAGTAGCTCTGTTTAATCCTAAAATATTTGCGGCTTTGGATTGATTACCATTTGAATGCATCATTACCGCCTTAAAAAGCTCAGGCTCAACCTCAGCCATGACCATTGCATAAACATTTGCTGGATCTACATCACCGAGCGTAGCAAAATACTTCTTCATGGCTTTTTTTACATGCTCGCTAAGAGGTTTATTTTTTGATGTTTGCGAGACTTTTTTAGACATGTAGTAGCGGTTTTTTTGTAGAGTATAAATTCTACAGCTGATTAAAAAATGCTCAACTAATTTTAAAGATTAATTACAGTTTTTTTATCATCGCCTAAAATTAATTGAATTAATTTCTTATCTTTTATAAATATTTCAGTTCGAGATGCGTAATCGGGATGAAAATATGAAATTTGGTTATTGCTTGCTATATAAGAAACCAGCGCATTAATTACCATAAAGTGCGTTGTCACAATAAAGTTGCCTTCAGCTTCTCTGAGCCAGGCTATTAAATTATTGCGCCATCCCAGAACTGTCTCAGGTAACTCGTGAATAGGGGTGGTAAAAATTCTTATAAGCCAGTCACGTTTTTCATTCAACTGAATGTCAGCTGATGGAATTTCTATAAAATTAGAATCTAATTGAAAAGCGCCTTTCTTTTTTTTACTCATTATTTCCATTGTTTCC
>JGI11772J19994_1000320_pt1 | contig 10595 bp, 14 predicted proteins | sample Etolagsurwater0m_FD_19994 | JGI IMG/M metagenome (IMG submission 19994) | reverse complement strand
TCACAAAAGCTGAAGTAAAAGAGTATATCCGTTATATTGCTGATAGACGATTGATTCAACTAGGACTTAAAGGTAACTATGGTGTTAAAGAAAACCCGCTACCCTGGCTAGATTGGATTATTAGTGCTGACAATGTAACTAACTTCTTTGAACAACGAGTAGCTGATTACAGTGCAGCAGGGTTAACAGGACAATGGGGATGGTAAAATGAGCAATCAACCTAATATACTGTTTATAGATATTGAAACAAGTCCTATCTTTGGAGCAGTATGGAAACTGTGGGATAACAACCTATCACTAGATATGATTAAAGATGATTGGTATATCTTATCTTATTGTGCTAAATGGGCTAACAAAGACAACATTATTTACAGTGATTGTAGAAACACACTAGAAGACGACTATGACTTACTTTCAGAACTGTGGACATTGCTTGATGCAGCTGATGTGATTATTGGTCATAACCTAGATAAGTTTGATATTAAAAAGATTAATGCTAGGTTTATTCTTAATGGCTTTACACCACCAAGCCCTTACTTAACTATCGACACATTAAAGATGGCTAAGAAGACCTTTAACTTTACATCTAACAAATTAGAATACTTAACTGATAAGTTATGTGAAGATAAGAAGTTAAAACATGGTAAGTTTCCTGGTTATAGTTTGTGGAAAGAATGTTTACTAGGCAATGAAGAAGCTTGGGAAGAGATGATGGCGTATAACATTATGGATGTAATCTCTTTAGAAGAGTTATACAATGTGTTAAAACCGTGGTATCCAAACCACCCTACCATCTACACACCAGAACAAGAAGATAGCTATACTTGTCCTAAATGTGGTGGTACTCACTTACAGAAGAGAGGAACTTATTCAACAAAAGCAGGGATTAGATACCAAAGATTCCAGTGTCAAGATTGCTTTGGATGGAGCAAAGCTAGGTTTCAAGATAAAGTAGAAAAATCAATAAAAGAAAAGATGCCAACAAGTCTATAGGAGACAATATGAGCTTATTAAAAACACTAACAAAAACATATAATATGGCTGACCCTCAGTCAATCAAAGAAGATTTTAAGTCTTCTGTTATCATTGCGGCTGACTCAGAAAGAGTTACACCTACCCAAGTAGCTGACTTAGTATCACTATATACTGAGTATAGTATTTGTTACTTACAGGCTGTAGCTATGACCTTAGACGAGCCAGTAGGGATGCAGTCTACAATGAAGTTTATGAACAGCTTAATTGCTGAGTTTGTGAGTAAAGCTGACTTACACTATTACCACATGGAAGGAAGTTACTCTATTGTTGATAAAGCAATTCAAAAAGCTTTAGATGGTGACGGCCATATTAGTGTTGAAGAAGTAGAAACTATTGTAGGTGATATCGAACTGTCTTATGTTGAAGAAGAAGAGACGGAGGAGTAATATGATTGCCTTAGTTGATGCTGATAGTTTATTATATAAAGTAGGTTTTGCTATTGAAGAGAAAACAGTTTGGAATGAGCTAGAAGTATCACTAGGGCTTGAAGAACCCTCAGTAACTTTGGAAACAGACTTAGACCAATGCTACTCTTCATTTGATTTATTTATAGAAAATATATTATGTGCTGTTGACCTAGAGGAAGTTGTTCTAGTTTATACTGGTAGCAATAACTTTAGGTACAAGAATCCTTTAGGCTACAAAGAGAATCGTAAGAACCTCAACAAGCCTTTAGGGTATGATGCCTTACTACAATACTCAAAAGACAAGTACAAGTCAATAGTGATTGATGGTATGGAAGCAGATGATTATGTGGTATATGAAAAGACTACTAACCCAGATAAGTATTTGTTGTGTGCTATTGATAAAGATGTATTATATCAAACAGAAGGCACTCACTACAACTATCACACAGACGAGTTTGTTGAGACAACTAAAGAAGAAGCTACTTACTACGCCTACTTACAAACCTTAATGGGAGACCCTTCAGATGGTTACACAGGTATCCCAAGAGTAGGTAAAGTAAAAGCTACAAAGATTCTTGATGGACTCACATCAGAACAAGAAATGTGGGAAGCTGTTGTAGCTGCTTATGAGGAGAAAGGATTGACTGTTGATGATGCTATAAACACTATGAGATTAGCTAATATGCATCAGTATAATGGTACGCAAATATGCCTATGGAATCCATCACTTTAAAAGAATGGACATTATTAGATAAAGATAAACTTTAAGATTACAAAAGGGGATACTATGAAGCTAACTAAAACTACTTCTTTAGATACAGTTATAGAAGTTTTATTAGAAAAGTATCCCAACCAACTACCTACTAGACCTATTGAAAAAGAGGAACTAGGTATCTTGATTGGGAGACAACAGGTTATAAAGTATTTATCAGATATTCTTGAATCTATTGAGAGTAAACGACAATGAACAATAACCCAATAAAAATTGTACTCTACGACCATACCTTTGAGAAAGAGTTAGAAGCTTTGCTTATTAGTTTAAGTCAGGAAATCTTTGGAGAAGGTACAGTTAGTATAGAGGACTTTGTGAATAACCATTGGTCTATCTACCTAGCGGTAAGAGATAGTGAGGTAATAGGGTTTTCTAGTTACATTTATAATACATATTTTGGACTACGACCACCTACAATAGGTAACTCCTACCTCTACGTTCTACCTGAGCATAGAGGCTCAAGAGCTACTTACTTACTATCACTACAATCAGGTTATATAAGTGACTTACTTCAACTTCCACTTGAAAACTATTATGCCTCAGAAGCATCTAAAAAGATTAGTAGAAAGTTAAATGGTACTAAGGTATATGAAACCTATATCTACGAAGTAGAAGAAGTCAATAGAGTATTTAAAAATTTAAAAAGTAAAGTAAATATAAGGAATTAATTATGAAAAAGTTTGTTGGACTACGCCTAGCAGGATTCTTCCAAGATAGTTTAGACGGAGAAGGGTTTGTATCTGTGATGGGTATTAACGCAGGTGGTGGTAAAGGTGGTGGTGGTGTTGTAGAAAAGCCAGTATTTGTTCCTCCTCCTGCTGCACCTGCTGTAACTGAAGCTGCTACACAAGAAGAAGCAGTAACACCTGAAGAAGAAATGAAGCGTAAACGTGAAGCCGTTAAGCAAGGCACTAAGTCACTACAAATTCCTATGACTGGTGGTGAGGCTGCAGGAACTTCAGTAGGCACTGGAACAACTACTCCATAAGGATAGCTAATGTCTTCTATTATAATGCGAGGTGATACGCCTCACTGTTACCCCTATACCGTAGGAGAAGCAGTTAAAACAAGTGTAGGGAATACAACAANCCCTATAGCTATATTTAGAAANACAACTACTATACCTAANCTTAGAGCTTTGATGCANCATTTAGAANTCTTAGCNTATAACCCTAGTGCTGATACACCAATTTGTATTCAGTTAGTAGGGGGAGTAGAAGAGGTAGGAGGAGCTTACGTAGATATANNNGGTAGTGAACTANNNGTAAACACAACAGCTACAGGCTTCACAGGAGGTCAAGTAGCTTTAACACTATATACCTATAGTTCAGCTTCACATGGAAATACTCCAGCAAGTTCAAGTGTATCAGATGTAGAAGCATCAAGACTTGGGTTGTCTTTGTTCACAGGACAAAAGTTTGCTATAGTAGCCTCTACACTAAACACAGGAGCTACTATTGATTTAGCTTGGGCTGTGAATTGGATTGAAAAAGATTAAGGAAAATAAATGGCAGGTGAAACATATACAGTTGAAGAACTGATTGCACAAGCCTCTTCATCAAAGGAAAAGTTTTCTAAGCTAGATGCTGACCGCTCCGCTGTTCTTGATAGAGCAAGAGAGTGTTCACAACTTACTATTCCTTCTGTTGTAACCGATGATGGTCACACAGAAACAGACGACTTAGATACACCTTATCAGGCAGTAGGTAGTCAACTTGTACATAACCTGGCAAGTAAACTACTACTAGCTTTACTACCACCTAATACTAGCTTCTTTAGATTATTACCTAATCCAGAAGTTATTGAGCTTGTTAAACAACAACAACAAGGTGGACAAGAAGAGGTAGAAAGAAACTTAGTAATCCTTGAACAAGAGCTAATGAAGCAAATCGAAAGAGAAGCTTTACGTGTTCCTATTTTTGAGGCTATTAAATCACTAATTATTGGTGGTAATGCTCTTCTGTACAAAACAGAGAAAGGTATTAAAAGCTACAAGATGGCTAACTATGTAGTCTTACGTGATTACGCAGGTAATCCAATGGAGATTATTTGTAAAGAATCTTTGACTAAAGATACACTACCAGAAGACATTTTAGAAAGCTTGGCTGAAAGACCAGAAGCAGAAGATACTTCGATGGTGACTATCTATACACGTGCTATTAAGCGTGAAGGTACTTGGTATGAATTCCAGGAAGTAGAAGATATTTTTGTAGAAGGTTCAGATGTAACCTATACAGAAGACAACAAGCTCCCTTTCATCCCACTACGATGGACATCTATCAATGGTGAGAGTTATGGTCGTGGTTTAGTCGAACAGTATCTAGGTGACTTCCGCTCACTAGAAGCATTATATCAGCTATTACTAGAAGCATCATCTGTGATGTCTAAAGTTGTATTTGGTAAACGTCCAGGTTCAACAGTTGATGTAGATGATATTAATGAAGCTGAGAATGGTATTTGTATTCTAGGTGATTTAGAACAGGATATTACTACTCTACGTGTTGATAAAGGGGCTGACCTACAAGTTCCTATGAATATGATTCAGACTTTGACACAGAGACTAGAACAAGCCTTCTTAGTAGCCTCAAGTGCTGCACGTGATAGTGAACGTACTACAGCTACAGAGATTAGATATATTGCTGCTGACCTAGAGAAATCTTTAGGNGGTGTATACAGTATCTTATCACTTGAGCTACAACGTCCACTAGCTTACTTATTACTAGCGCAATCAAAAGCTGATATCGAGTCACTTGGTATTGAGATGGTAATTGTAACAGGTGTAGAAGCTTTAGGTAGAAACGTAGAACTAGACAAGATTCGTCAGTTTAATCAGTTGATTCAAGAACTAGGTTCACCTGAGATTGTATTAAGTCGTTTGAATGTAGCTAACTATATTGATAGAATTGCTAACAGCTTATCACTAGATACAACTGACCTTATCAAATCAGATGAACAGTTACAACAAGAGCAACAAGCTCAACAGCAACAACAGTTACTAGCTCAAGGAGCAGGTAACCTAGTAGACGGGGCAACTACGCCTCAACAATAATAGCTATAAAGGAGACCATAATGGCTAAGACTAAAAGTTTATATGAACTAAAACAAGAAGGGTTAAAGAAAAAGAACCCTAATACTATCACAGATGCAGATTACTTCTTACGTGATAAAGAAGAAGAAGCTAAGAAAGGCTATCCTAACTCTATTGATATGACTCCAGTTGAAGAGACTAAACCTGCACGTAAGGTTGCAGCTCCTAAAGGAGAGTAAATATGTCGGAAGAAGTAGTAGACAATCAAGTAGTAGATAATACTATCACAGACCCTTCAGGTGAGCCTCAACGAGAGCTACGCCCAGAAGAACAAGAAGCCTTGGCACGTTATAAAGAATCACAGCAATCTCAAGAAGAGAAAGCTCAGGGTGTACCAGATGGCTATAACGAAGATGGCACTGAGAAAGAAGATTTAATTGCAGGTAAGTTTAAGTCTCAAGAAGATTTAGTTGCTGCTTACAATGAACTTCAAAAGAAACTAGGACAACCTAAAGAGGAAGCTCCACAAGAGCCTCAACAAGAGTCAGAGGAAACTACTCCTACAGATACCCCTACAATGGATGTATCTAAATATGAAAAGGAAGTAGTTGATAATGGTTCTTTATCTGATAACTCTTACAAGGAGTTAGAAAAGCTTGGGTTTAACAAAGCTCAGGTAGATGCTTACATCCAAGGTCAACAGTCCTATGCTAACTCAGTACGTGATACAATCTACAACTCAGTAGGTGGTCAAGAGGCTTACGTTGATGTAGTCAATTGGGCTTCTGACAATATGTCACAAGATGTAATTAAAGAATACAACGAAGCTGTTGATTCACTAGACCAAGATAAAGTTTTACGTACCCTAGAGTATATGAAACTTAAATATGATACTTCTGCCCCTAAACAAACTAGACGTTTAGAAGGGGATGCAGGAGCTAGTGGACTTCAGCCTTTTGCTGATAAGAATGAATGGCAGAAAGCTGCTACTAATCGCTTATATGGCAAAGATGCTAAGTATACAAAAATGGTAGATAGTCGTTATCTAGCCGCACGTAAACGAGGCATTCTGTAACCGAATAGCACGACTGATTTTTTGTCTCCTTTGGTCTTTCGTGCTTCTTTTTAAAGGAAGACATTTTAGCTAAGATGCGGGTAATCCTACCTATCTTAATTTAACTATACAGCGAGACCTGTTTAAACTAAGTAACCTTGATGCTTGTTTTTATAAGTATTCTGTAAGCCCTAAGTTGAAAATGCGTTTGGATATGAAGGATAACTTAAAGAGGACTAATGAAGAAAGCTGAGATTACACAATACTATAATCAATCATTAAAGGTAAATAATCATGGCATTAACAGTAAACAATATCGGTAACAACTCTTCAACCCCTCGTGGGCTTCCTACAGAAATGGATAACTCTTTAGAAATCTATTACGGTTCAGTACTAACTGCATTTGACCGTAAGCAGCTTTTCTTAGACCTAGTAACTACTAAGTCAATTGACTCTGGTTCTTCTATCTCTATTCCTGTAATCGGACAATCATCTGATTCAGATACTAACACTCACGTACCTGGTACTGAGCTAAGTATGTCTGCTATCGCAGTTAAAGAACGTATCATTAACATTGATGCGCTTGAATACTACGCATTAGCAGTTGATAAGTTTGAAGAGAAGGTATTACATTAATTGAGGTGTAACAATTACATTTAAATAACATTGGAATTCTACGGAATAACAAGAAAGAAGGCAACACAAATGAAATACATTAGAAATAATGAAACTATAAACAAATATTTAGCAGGTATGTTTGATGGTGATGGGAATGTCCATGTATCTGTCAAGACAAAACAAGACAATGGTAATACATATCACACACGTGATATTAGATTTCAAATCTCATTAAAGAATGAAGAGAGAAATGTAAAGGTATTAGAATGGTTTTGTGACCACTATGAAGTAGGTAATTTAAAAGTTAAGCCAGCAGGTACTCGAACAGAAATGATTGAGTGGACAGTATATGGTAAAACTGCTATTTCATTGTTAAATAGGTTTAAAAAACACTGTGTAATAAAAGGTTTACATATAGACAGAAGTATTTGGATGTATGATAGACTAAATAAAAAGAAAGCAAGTTCAGCTGCAGTAAGTAGATATAGAAAGTGGTCAAGAGACAACACTAAATCTATTAAGCCTAAGAATCATGTCACATGGGCGTGGTTAGCAGGATATACTGATGCAGATGGTTCTATACAACATAGAGCAGAAAAAGGTAGATGTTTAAGGTATAACTGTCACACTAGAGACAGAGCCGCTATAGACTTGATTGCCAAATCTTTTGGGAGAACCCACAAGGTTGTAGAGCAAACAATTGAAGGTGGAAACTACTTACTACTAATACTTCCTATGGGCTTGTCTGATAGAAGCTTAGGACATAAAATACTTCCTAAACTTGTGTCACATCTTAAACTTAAAAGATGGCAAGCAGAACAAATACTTTCTTATTACAACAGTAACAACTCATTTGTAGACCCACTTGCAGAGACTAAATAATGTAAGTCCTAAGGGATTTGTTATAGTCCGAGTATATAAAAATACTATGTTCGAAACACGTGGTGAACTAGCTAAACAAGCTGGTGAAGCATTAGCGGTTAAAATCGACAAAGCTGTTGCGGCTTTACTTGTGACTGCATCACAGACTTCTGGTACTATCGGTGGTTCTGCGGTTCAGGCTGATGGTACTGAAGTAAACAACGATGTAATCGATTCAGGTGCTACTCCTAAAGCTAAGGGTGATGCTCTTATTGAAGCAGTATTTGAAGCTGTAGCAGCAATGGAAGAGAAAGATGTAGCAGGTGAGAAGTACTTAGTTGTTTCTCCTAAAATCTACTCTTACCTAGCACAGTCAGATGCAGTTAACAAAGACATCACTTCTGGTGACAACGGTGGTATCAACAAAGGTACAGTAATGGAAGTTGCAGGTATTCGTATCTACAAGTCTAACTACGTTCCAGTTGATTCTTCAGTTGACGTAGCAGGTACAAACAAGAAGCTAAAAGCATTGCTATTTACTTCTGAAGCTGTAGCTGTAGCTAAGTTGATGGATGTTACTTCTGAAGTAAACTATATCCCTGAACAGTTAGCAACTCTTATGACTACTTACTACTCTTACGGTAGTGGTGTTCTTAAGCCAGCTTGCTCTTGTGTTATCACAGGTGGTACAGTAGTTTAGTAACTACGCATAAAGACTATTGAGTAGTCTTTTAGAAGGCTTCCTTCGGGGAGTCTTCACTAAAGATTATTCACTAAATATAAATAAAAAGGAAAATACTATGACAGTTATTGATGGTATTAATAGAATGCTGAGGTATATTGGAGAACTTCCTGTACCATCAGGGGTTGTTATTGATGACCTACCAGAAGGACACGAAGCTGTCCAAGCAAGAACAATCCTAGAGGAAACTCTACGAGAAGAACAAGAAGAGAAGTGGTGGTTTAATACTTTTGAAACTACTTTTGTACCTGATACAGATGGCTACATTACACTACCACAAAATGTAATCTCTTTTGAAGACAACGATTATTTTAAAGAAGGTGGTAACTTATATTCACGAGCGGATATGACTTCTGTCTTTGATGACCCTGTTACTATGACAGCTAGATTAGAAATTAGTTTTGATAATATCCCAGATATCTTTAGAACTTATGTAATCTTAATTGCCGCTAAACATTTACATGTATATTTGAATGGTGATGAGACTACACAACGAGAATTAGAAAACAAAGTTAATATTCAGCGTATTAAGCTTGAAAGAGAACACCTAAAACTATCTAAGTTTAACTTGGTTAGAGGTGGTAGATTAATTGATAGGGGCACTAACCCTACTGCACTATAATAGGAGCTAGTATGTCAAAGATAAATAAAGTGTACCCTGCGTTTTTTAATGGTGTTACACAACAGAATCCTGAGTTAGCTTTAGATAGTCAATGTAAAGAAATGACTAACTGTGTACCTGACTTAGTAAAAGGCTTGACTAAACGACCTCCTACAAAGTTTCAAAGAGTACTAAATAACTCAGAAGTAAGCTATGCTGATACAGCTACTATTTTCCATACCTACGATAGGGGTGAGGATGATGAAGAGTATATTATGCTTGAAACTGGTGAANCTAGTGACCCTGTAAGAGTCTTTAATAAAGCAGGGATTGAAATGACAGTAGCTTACAATGCTACTAACGAAACACAAATTAAAGCTTATTTAACCAACGGTAATCTTAAAGGTCTTACTGTACAAGATAGAACTTGGGTATTTAGTAAAAATAGTATTACAAATCTTAACTTATCGGCTACTACTCCACTAAGTGCTAACTACGATAGAGTAGCTTTTTATTGGCTTAAACGTGGTAGTGGTGATAGATATAATCCATTTAACTACGCAGTTTACTTAGATGGTACTACATATGCTGTAGACCCAAACAAGCCTAGTAATACGGATACTGACCCTGCAACTGGTGCAGAGGACTCAGATGTAGCCGCTGATTTACTTGCTGCTAAAATAAATGCAGGAGCAGGTTTTACAGCTACTAGATTAGGTTCTATTCTACAAATTACTAAAGATAATGGAACTGACTTTACTTTTAGTTCATGGGATTCTTGGGGTAACCAAGCATCTGAAGGTTGGAAAGGTACTGTAAACAAGATTACTGATTTACCTAAAGATATGCCTTTTAGTAATGTATATGTTGAGATTAAAGGTGATGAGTCTAATACGTTTACTGACTACTATGTTAAGTGGAATGGAAGTTCTTGGGAAGAATGTTTAGACCCTAAGGCAGACAGAGGACAGCTTATCAATATGCCTGTTAAGATGGACAGAACATCTTTAGTAGGTGGTGTAGCTACTTTTACTTTTGATTTAGTTGATTGGTCACTGCCTCGTGTAGGTAATGATGAGAACAACCCAGACCCTTCATTTTTAGGTCAAAAGATTCAGGATTTATTCTTCTATAAGAATAGATTTGGTATTGCATCAGCTGATAGTGTAACTTTAACTGAAACAGCTAACTACACAAACTTCTATGCTACTACAGTAACCGATATTGTAGACACAGATGTAATTGATATTACTATTGCAAGTAACCAAGCAAGTAAAATTTACTATGCTAAACCATTTAACAATAGCTTGTATATCTTTACTAAGTATTCACAGTACGAATTAGTAGGTGAAGGTATCTTTAGTCCTTCTACAGTATCACTAAGTAATACAACTAACTATCCTATGGCTACTGATGTAGAACCTGTTGTGATGAACGATAGTTTATATTTTATCTCTACAACAGATAACCAACAACA
>JGI11772J19994_1000319_pt1 | contig 10596 bp, 10 predicted proteins | sample Etolagsurwater0m_FD_19994 | JGI IMG/M metagenome (IMG submission 19994) | reverse complement strand
GCTGTGGGTAGCCGCTCCGGTTGTGCTGGGGCCACGAACTCGTGGGTAGCCAGCGGATTCTTTAGGCTAGGAAACCGCCCCGCGCTGCTTGGACAGGCTGCTGCCCATTCTCTGCTATGCGCTGTTCGGTTTTTCTAATGCCTCGTTTATTAATCTTTTCTAGGCGGTCTTCGCCAATAATCTTTACTAGGTGTGGGGCTACGGTTACTTCGCCACTCGACACCGCAATATCTACAAGGTTTGAATGCCGTTCGAAGTCGTCTGTAGACAGACCCCGGCGAACCGCTTCCTTCTGGGCATCCATAATCATCTTGCGGATATCTTGTTCTCCCGCGAACTCGACGGCAGCCGCATTTATAACATACGTACCCTCTGGAGCCTTCATAGGACGGTCGTCAGCGACTTTATCGGCTTCGGAGACCTGTGATGGCGGGCGGTCTACAAAACCAGTCTGTGAGGCTTGTACCCCCGGTGGCGGGGTTCCCATTGCGTAGCCCTGTACTTTACCGCCCTTGGCGTGGGAAAGACCGAAGCCGCCGCCAGCACCATATCCAGCTTCGTCTCCTGAAGGTCCTTCATATCCGCCATCACCGCCGCCACTACTTCGTTCAATCTCTCTCTGAGATTGGCTGGCTCTCGCATCATTATAAGCATCTTGAGCCGCTTGTTCCTGCTGTCTGCTTGCCTGCGCCTTGGCAGCCTTTTGTGATTTGATACCAGAAATAATGTCTTTTAACTTGCCCTCTCTTTTACGTGCAGCAGACAATGCTTTAGAGGCTTCAATTTCAGTAATGCCATAGGTTTCGGCAAGAGATTTTAAATCACTTGCGCGACCCAGCATTGAAACACGACCAAACCTGTCCATGTAAGCACCAGTATCGGTATAACGACCACCACCTGAAAGCTGACCACTGTACCCCGCATCTTCGAACCTAACCGCATCTTTACCTGTGTAATCGAAACCCAAGGTTCCACCGAAGGTACTTGGGACAAACCCCCGTTGCACAGCTTCAATGCTTCTTAAAGTATTGTTGTCTAGGCCGCGTGTGTTTCCTGTATAGGTTCCGGTTCCGGCCTTGCGGGTTATGCCGCCTGCTCCGGGGCCGCTTCCGAACGACATGGCGAAGCCGAAATCTCTTCGGCCTTCTGATATACTTCCATAAAGGTCTTCGTCCGGGTCGTCTATGGCATCTTGCAAATCACTGCTGTAGGCCCGTGCAACCGCCCTATTGTGCGCCATATCTGCGTACTGTCTGGCGTGAACCGCGTCTGCAAACTGACCCAAGATACCATCTGGTCGTGCGCTGATGTTTCCAAAAGCATTTGTTACAGTGGTGGTGCTAAGCAAAGAGGAACCTGCAAGAGCTAACATAGGGTTCGTGGCTGCTAAAAATCCCTTCGCGGCAGTTTTGGCATCGGGCTTTGTAGCACCCTCAACTATGTCGGTTCCAACACGGTCAGCAAGCCCCTTGGTTCCCGCTGAAAAGTCTATGTCCCCTAACCTACCAGATGTGAGAGGTTCCATGACGTTTGAAATAAAGTCTACCCGGTCTGCCATTCCCGGTGGTTTTTCAGCGGATAGATAGTCAGAGTAAGAATCGTAGGTGCTATATGCGTCAAAGTTGTTGTACTCTATCCCAGTCCCACCCGGAAACATTGAACCACCTACAAAGTCTCCTTGGATACTTGTGGCATCTAGAACATTAAGGGCATCGTCTTGGCTGTCGCCGCCACCCTCACCAGCTATACCATACTCTTCCAGTTCCGTAATATCATCAGGGTCGACGACATCAATACCCGTATCTTCCAAGATACTTGTATCTAGGGCCTGTCTGTAAAAATCAACAGGGCCAGAAGTATATGTATCCCGGCTAATAGCTTCAGGAGTAAAGAAGGATGGTGGGTTAGTTGCCATTTTTAACTATTGCCTCGTGGTTAACTTTCAACTGAAGGAGCGTTTCCAGTAAAGCCGCTTTCCCCTGCAGTTGGCGCAGTTCCGACTCCGATTGTGCCGTTACCAGACCCCTGTGCGTCTGTTCCTTCAGGACTTGAAGATACGCCTCCAGCCCCTGCCATACCTGCGGCTGTGCCATCAGCGGCCCCAGCAGCTTCGCCTGTTCCTTGCTGTACATTTGCCATCATTCCTTTTAACATCTGTGCGTAGAGTTGTGCTTGGTTGGCATCGTTGACTAGGCTGTCTGGGTCGATATCTTGAGAGATAGCCAGTTCCCGCATCAGGTTCGGTATCTTGATGAATGGTGCCAGCATCGGGTTTGCAACGGTTTGCAACAGGGACGTTAACCGCTGTGTGCGAACCTCTTTTTGCATAACGGCTGCAACGCCGCGTGGTTTAATTTCTAAGTCACCTTGAATGTCTTCTGCGTCTTCGTTGAACTGCATGTTCCACTGGAAGTAGGCTTCGCCCAGAGGTTTCAAAAGCATGTCGTCAATGTTCTTGATGACGGTCTTCATGGATAAGCCAGCAGACCCCATGAGCATGGATAAGCCTGCAGCGGTTCGCCCAGTTCCGGTTACTCCTGTCTGTCCGTGCATGATTGACGGGATGCCTGTCTCTTCATCAGCAAGCTGACGACTAATCTGGTACATCTGCAGGTTTTCTCCTGCGGTGTTCGGAAACTTCAAGCCGTTGATGGCTGTTCCGGTAACACCAGACTGACGACGGAATATCTTGCCGGGGAAAATATCCATGTTCTGTCCCGGTACGAGACTAGCTTCATCTACGTCAAAGACAAGGTTGCCTGCAAGAGCCAAGTTGTCAATAGCCATGCGAACATGTCCGTTCATCAACTTCTGGGCATCTTCCATGTTTTCCGCTACGCCAACGCCCCAGAGTTGGTATGGGTTGACTTCATAAGGAAAGACTTGGAAAGGAATACGTGCTGGTGTGAACGGGTTCAGGACACAGCGAATAACCATGTTTCCGCAAACCCAAACATTAACCTGTAGTTCGTCGAACTCTGACATTTCGTCAGCTTCAGAAAGACCGGCTTCGTAGGCCATCTTGGAATCGAGAACACCCCAATATTCTAGGACTTCATAACGATTACCTTGATAGTATGCCTCTGTTTCATCCTCACGAATAGTGTCTTCATAATACTTGTCCTCGTAATTAGGACCTTTGGCAAGACACTCTTCAATAGCTTCGGAATTAAAGTGGGGACGTTTAATCAACGCACGAAGCTGCTGGCGGTTCATGCGGTGACGTTGAATAACATATTCGCAGTCATCAATGCTAGTAGCAGATGGGTCTGGGTGGAAATCCCACACAGATACCATTTCAATCCGTGGAACGGTTTTTTCATCGGGGTTGTAAAAGCGTTCGCCGTTTTCATCGCGTTCCCATTTGTGAACACGCTTGAAGAAATTGAACGGACCCTTTACGATACCTGTCCCTAAAAGGGATGACTCAAACACAGCGTTACGCATAACGTTGACTGCATTCGTGTCGGTTAGTTGGTCGTGAATAACTTTTTCCATCCGAAGGGCTGCTTCTTGGGCAGGGCTAATCTGAGGTTCGCCCATTCGCGCAGGTCCTGCTGCTAGCTGTACGCCTTCATACTTTTTATTCAAGCCACCTAAGAAGTCACCACCCGGCCCTGCTTGTAATGAACCCGGAGCTAGTTCGCGACCATCTCCTGAAAATCCATAGGGGTCTTGTGGCTGGTTCTGGTCCAGTGGAGTTTCCATGTGAGCAAACTCCGCAATACCTTCTGGTACAGGAGTCGATTCAACAACAAGCGGAAACTTCTTGTTTGCGAACAGGATGTCGATTATCTGACCAAAGGCTGCAAGAACCTTGGTCTTGGTAATACGAACAAACACCTTGGACCGCTCTGAATCACGATACTGTGTAGTAGAATCGTAGATACCTCTAAAGTTTTTATATGCCTGTAGCCAACGCTGTTCGTGGGCGTATCGTCCGTTCTCAGCATCTTCGAACTTTGAATTGACATACGCGGCAAGGCCGGGCATAAGTTCTTCAGGAGCAACTACAGATACGGCGGTATCATCTTCAGGCTGGAGAAAGTTATCTTCTGACATCTGATTTTAGTAGTCGCGTTCTTCAGCCATTTTCATAACTGAGGGGTCCACTGCCGTTTTAGTCATCTTCTTTGGCATGTCCTCAGTCAGAACGCCTTGCTTTGCCATTGTGTTGAACTCAAGACCTTCACGATACAGCTTGGCTGCACCACCTTGGTCGTCAACTGATGTTGTATCTGAGTTCATAATGTAAGCGGCACCCATCTTATCCATGGTACTCTCCTTATCTAGATAAAAAGCCTTCGTCTCTAACAGGGGCGGCTTGAGGAACCCTGTCAGGTTCTGGAATCATGCCAGAATCTTGTGTGGCAAGTCGTGCCATCATGTCTTGGTCTGTTTGTTCTACTTCTCTAGCAGGAATAAAATCTTGTCCGGCGTAGGGTCCGGCAGGGTCTGCGGGGCGGTCCTCTGGGCGGAGTTCGCCGGAAGCTAGTTCACTAGGAGCCAGCATCATTGGAACTGCAGCGGCGGGGGCAGCACCAAAACCAACCGTCCTTGCTGCTCCCTCTAATCCCATTTCTGTAGCTATGGCTTGTCCAGTTTCTAAAGGTGCCTCTACAAACTGACGACCAATCTCTAGAAGAACAGCACCCTTTACGCCCTTGCCTAATTTGTCTAGCATTTTAGAAAGAAGGCTATCCGTATTCACACCCTTTGCAATAGCTTTATCTGCCATTCCGGGAAAAGCTTCGTCTACGGAAGCAGGGGTAACGGGTTGTTTAGCAACCGGAACCTCTTCGCGAACCGGAAGGTCAAAGTAACCCTCATATCCTGCGGTTTGGGTCGTGATGCGAGTTTCTGGCATCGGGATTTTGGATTGGATATCGAAACCAGCATCCTTGGCAGCAGTTCCCCAAAATTCTGCGAACATGTTGGCATTCTGGCGGTCAACCTCACCAACTGCACCCGGAAACGCCTGCTGATAAGTTGTCAGTTCACCTGTGCTGCTCTTACCCGCTGATTTCAGGCTACGACCTTGCAAATAAGCGAGGCGGTCTTGGTCTACACCAATTGATTGACCCACAGTAGCGTGGATGTTACGTAAAAGGGCCGAACCTTTCTTACCAGAGAAGCCTGCAGGAGCCAAACTGTCAAAATAACGGCCTGTACTGGCATCGAAAGCGATATCCTTGACCTTGACATCTTTTAACAAGTCTGTCATGTCTGCAGATGTAACAACTTTACCATTTGGCTTGACAAAGAAATTTTCTTTGTTGCCAGCAGCTAGGTTTTCTTGTAAGATGCTATCTGCAATCGGGTTCAAGGGGATGTTCACGGCTCGACCCTTGGCACCTTTGGTTTCTGCCTCAATGTAGATAGCACCGCTATCTGGCTTGTAGGCATTTAACTGAAGACCGGCAGCAGCGTTAGGACGAAGACCAGTGTTGAGGTTAAAAATGATTGCTTGTGCAATAGCTTTGGTGTTAGGGTTGTCAAGATACTTGGCGACACCCGCGAACAGTTGGCTCATCTTGGCTTTATCTGGGTTGATAGCAACCTCTGATACGGCCTTTGCTGGTTCGCTACGTCCAAAGATACGGTTGTTTAAATCTGTGTTCGGAGCCTTATCTGGCAACAGCTTGTATTCTGGTGTGTCAGGACCAAGCGAACCCTTTAAGGTTAAACCGACTTGGCGAAGGTTTTGCATCGCTGTTTTTACAGTCGATGTATCCTCAGTGCCTTTAAAAGTCTTTGAAAGAAGAGTGTTTCCTTCGGGGTCCTTTTCGAACAGCCGTAGGGCGGAGCCGGGTTCATCTGCAATGTCTTTAAAAAATTGTAATGAAGAAGTAACAAACGCCTTACCCCGCTTCGACTTCTCAGCGTAGGATTCAGCAACTTCACGGAGAGTAGCGGTTTTGGGGTCTAGTTCTGCCACGGGTTGATTTGCTGCCTTCGGTGTTTTTGCTGTTGTTATATTCTTGGATGCAGATGCGCCTTTTTCTTGCATCTCCATAGTCTTGCCAAATTTCTTTTGATAATCCTTAAAACTTTTCTCTTCGAACATTTCAGGTGCTTCTAAACGAATGGCATCTGCAATGCTAAATTTTGCATTTTCATCTGCAAGCGGAAAGCCACTAAAATCTAAAAACGCTATGGCTTGTTCGGCAGTTAATTTTTTAGGCGTTTTTACTCGTGTTTGACCCGGTTTTCCCCCAAAAGCCTCGAACAGTGCTTTCATATCCTCATCAGAACTGTTTTCAATATAGGGGATGTCCATATATTGTCTGAAAACAACTAAAGCATCTTGTACAATCTTTTGGGCAGTACCTTTTCCTTTATTGATGTTTGTTATCTCTGCCACGACTAATATCCAAATGTAGCATCATAGGGCTTAAAGGTCTGGTCCTTTATCCCCTGAAGCGTTTTATGTATAGATTGATAACCAGATGTTCGCGTCATAACCATATATCGCAACGCATCATAGGCATGGTCCTCTGCTCGCGTGTCTACATCTTCGCTGTTAGTTTTGGAGAGTGGAATGCCTGATAACTGTGCAATGATATGCTTACAAGTGGAAAAAATCCGCATACGGGGTTCTTTGGAGTATGGGTCGTCAGCAAGCCGCCTGTGTAGTTCCATTTTTCCTTGAAGACGGTTGCGGTCTGAGGGAGTCCACCTAACCCCGGCCCTCATCATAGTTTCTGCGATTGATGGGCCGAATCCGGTTTTGTTCCAGCAGGAAGAGTCAAGGACCGTATAGTGTGGTGTAGGGTCTAACTCTTCACATTCTAATATTTTATCAGCCAATTGCTCTGCTGTCAAGTGTTTTACGTAAAGTTCACGATAAACCCAAATATTATTATCCCAGTCAATAGCACCCCACAGAACACACGACGGCGACGAGTAGCCGTAGTCGGCGGCTCGTATGCGGGGCCAGTTCGTGGGAAGGTCAAAATGTTCGACCACATGTCGTGTCCTTGAAAACTCTGGGAAGGCCGCTCCCTCTGCCACATCCCAATCCCCTTCAAGAAGCCGTCTACGCTCGACTTCTGGGAGTGACCGAAGCATGGCCTCGTACTGACCATCTGCCATCAGGAAGGGGTTATCTGTCAGCCGTGCTGGGATAAACTTGCGGTAGAACAGAGGCTGACCTGCTTTTGGATGATTTTCAGGCCACACGAAAGTACGGCCTGTCTCTAGGTCTTTAGCCCCGAACGCCTTATTGGGTTCGTGAGCATCAATGTACATCTTCTTGACCCACCAGCCACCAACACCGCCGGGGTTTGCTGTGCAGCGCATGGTCAGGTTCTTTTGTAGTTCAGGGTCTGTTGAACGGAGACGAGAACGCAAGTAATCCCAGACGTAGCTCGACGGGTATTGAGTTATCTCATCTATGCCAATCCAGTTGAACGCCTGTCCCTGAAAACGGGTAACGTCTTTGTCCCTGTCGAGATAGGTGAACCACATGGTTGCACCAGACGGGAACACCCACGTTGACTTCGACTCGCGGAAGATGGCTCCGGGAAAAGCCTTGGGGTATAACTGCTTTGACTTGTCGATGAGTTCTGTTAGTTCGTCTAACGTGCGGCGAAGAAGAAGTCCACGATGATTAGCATTGTGACAATAGCGTAAGGGGTCAGCAAGTAGAGCAAACGACTTGCCTCCGCCAGCGGCTCCCCCATAGAGTACATCTTGTTCAGGGGCAGAGAGGAAATCTTCTTGAGGCCCCTCGTTAGGTTTAAATATAACAGGCGTGTCATCTATCAGGTCCGTTACGGCTTGGGGTAATACATCTAAATCACCAGCGTCTACTACGCGGGTCTTGTTGCCGTTCAGGGCATCTTGTATGTTCGCGGCTGCGGCAGTTAGGTCCTTGACCTTCTTGCGCTTGCGAGCAACACGAGTTTCTTCACGTTGCTGTTGCTTCTTTGCATTCCGCAACTTCATCTGCACAGAACGCCGCGCACGTTCCCGGTCACTAATCTTGTGCGTGGTTTTGGATTCGCCGGGTCTTTTCTTAGGTCTTCCGACCTTGCCTAAGTCTTCTGGGTTCGGGGGGACTAGGACTCTTTTGCGTGGGGCCACGGGCTAATCGTCGTCGTCATCTTTACGGACGATGATTTTCATACCGTCTATTTCTTCGACGGTAGTCTCTGCAGACTTAGCTGCTTTACGAGTTTTGCCGGTCAACCCTGCTTTTTCTGCAAGGTAGATGATTGCAGATGAAAGAGGAGAACCTGCCTTTGGGTCCGTTGCAATTTCTTTATAACTACGAGAAGGAACAGTACCGTCCTTATTTAAAAGTGTGCGTGTTTTTTTTGACATAACCTCAATCCTTATTTCCTTGGGCCTTGCGACCACGGCAAGATGACATCTTCTTCACACCGCCCTTGGGGGTGCCGTACCGGTAGCCGGGGACTTTGCCGCCCTTGGCTTTGGCTTTCTGTTCGCGAACCTCGTAGCCGAACTTCTTCAACTGAGACTTCAGGAACCGTGATGCTTCTGCGTCTGACATTTCTTCTTTTCGTGCGAAATCCATAACACGAGACACAACCTCATCGTAGCTAGGTTTTTCAGGTGATAGGGCTTTCATTGCGTTTCTTGCTAGTTCCATAACTTTATCCGTCTATGACGACCTCTTTCTTGGGTGGCAACAGGACAACCCCGTGGATTGCCTGTACGTTGTGGTTCATTGTTTCCTGTTTTGCGATACCAACGCGGTTCAGGATGCTTTCCGCTGCCTTCATCCGCAAGTCATCTCCACGTTCGATGTCAGGGGCCGTTACGAGGCTTGCCAACTTGTTCGCGGCTGACAAGGAGTGGCCCGCTAACATGACTTTGGTGCGTTCGATGATTTCATCGGCTAGACGTTCCTTTAACCACGTAACTGACTTGGGGGAATAGCCAACGAGTTCGGCAGCAACGGTCATATTGCCGTTGTTTTCGAACAAGGCATCTAGGAACTGCTCCTGCTTTTCAGTTAGGGCAGCTTTTTTATTTGTCTGGGGTAATAAATTCATAAGGATTTACGTTGAAGTACCTTTTATGTTGGTACACTTCCATTTTATATTTAGTTCAAAGAGATTCACACTCTTGGCAAACTCTGCCATTTCGTCGATACGACGGATGCAGTCGGGTTTACTGGTGTAGGGACCTCTTGTGTCGTTCAACTCAACACATTCTTCGGGTGCTGCAGCTAAACATATCAGTAGGGCAGCTTCGAACATGGTGTTCTCCCGCGAACATGTGGCATACCCTTGTATTATGGGGGGTTTTGGAACCCCTGTCAACCCGTTTCCTGCATGGTTTACCATAAAATAACCAAAAATGAAAAAAAGGTGTTGACAAATCGTGAATTTGACTGTACCATGGGACTAGTCCTGCCGGGGTAAACCCTATATCCACCCCGGTTCTCCCCCGGTACCCCCAAAGGTTCGCAAAGTTACCCCCTGTTGGTTCGCCCAGCGGGGGTTTTTTCTTTGGGGACCCCTGTCTCCCCAATGGTTCGCAAATTAACCATACCGATAACCTAAAAAGTAGAAAAAATATGTCGGGTTTGCATAGCAAATGCCGGGGGGGTGGGGTGTCCCTCGCGTACCCGCGCACGGTCAGAAATTTATTTCGTTTTGTCACATCGCCGATACCTTAACCCCGCGAACATAAGCCAAACCCCGCGAACACACACACTAAACCCCGCGAACATACGCGCCCGCCCGCGCCCGTGTAGTTGATTTGTCATGCCGGATAGATTGGGGGATGGCCTTTCGGCCTAAAGAATATATACAATCCCAACCAAACCAGCCCGCCGGATATACAAGGGATTACCGCCGGTTACCGCCCATTAATATAACCGGCACAAAAAAACCCCCCCGCCGACTAGGGCAAGGGGGGCAAGGTTGGGGCGGGTTTATAGGGAGGATAGCAACAACCCCCGCCCCATGGGTTCGCAGGGTTCCCCCTAGTTGTTCGCGGGAGACGCGACAAGCTGCATGGCGTGGGTGAATGGGTCGACGTCGCGGTCATCAAAGGTTCGTTGAGTTACCGGCTGTGTTCCCTCGAAGATAGCCGAACCATTATCAAGATGCCCAAACCGGTTCGCGGCTGCCATCAGTTCGGGGCAATGCTTATCCAATATCGCCCGCTGGTTCAAATCCATGCAGGCAACAGCATTGTGCAAACTGCGAACAGCCCCTTGCAAAGCAAATGCGCGGGTATCAACAACGCCAACATTTAAGAGATAAGATTTAAAAGACATGGTTCGGTTCCTTTCGGTAAATGGTAAAAGAGCGGGGCAACATCACCCCGCCCTAATGTTATGACACAACCGGAATCAGGATGCAAGCCGGTAAAGTTTCCGGTATTCCCTGCGCCCGCTGCGCTTGGTTTCAATCTGGTAACCATGCCGCCGGATATCATTCATGTAAGTCATAAGGGTATGCTGACTATATCCCAGCAATCCCCGCAACATTGGGGTCGTGGTATAATCCCGCTTCAATTCGGCAATGATGCGGTAATGTCCCTTGCAAAGTGTTCGCGGGCGTTTCACCGGCTCGACTGGTGTCGCCGCTGCCGTGGCTTCTGGCAAGCTTTCAA
>JGI11772J19994_1000315_pt1 | contig 10632 bp, 3 predicted proteins | sample Etolagsurwater0m_FD_19994 | JGI IMG/M metagenome (IMG submission 19994) | reverse complement strand
CTTATCACCGACGTTGTTGACGGCCTTTCTTTGCGTGCAGCTTCCGTCAAGCCGTCGGTGTACAGTCCGGCGTTAGACCCGTACAAAGAAGTCGGTGTCCGTTCTAAGCAGATGGCTACCGACCGTCGCCGAATCCTTTCTGCCACCTACCATCACAACGGATGGGCATTACTGCGTCGCCGTTACCTACGCCACCTCAACGCGTACGACACGGCCAGCGTGTTTATCGAACCAGACTTCCAGACCGGTATGCCACGCATCCGTGTCCGCGACCCATTGATGACGTTCCCCGAGGAACGAGCATTAGAGTCAATGGACGCACCAGAACACGTTGCGTTCATTACCCGTTACTCCGGCGACTATCTGCGCAAACGATTTCCGCAAACAATGGCAGAACGTGGCGGACCTATCACTAACGCTGATGTGTCTGAAATGTGGGACGTGTTTGAATGGGTGGACAGCGAACAAATCCGTTTCGGTCTGCTTGGACCTGTGTTCCAGAACGGCGACCATATTTACCGTGACTACAACATGTTTAGCGGCCCGTGGATGCCGTTGACCGACCCGATTGTTAACCGTGCAGGCATGTGTTTAGCAATCACTCCCGGTGCTGTCACCCTGCACCGGATCGGCAACCGGCTCAACGCGCTGCTGGAAAACGCTAAGTGGCAATCCAAGCTGTTGGCGTTAGACATTCTTGCCCAAGAAAAAGCGGTGTTCCCTGACATGTATGTGTTGGGATCGCGAGGAATGTCACCACGGTTAGCTGACGGCCAATGGCATGACGGGCGTGACGGCGACATCAACATTGTGACCGACGCAGAAAAAATTGGCACGTTGAACCAGATGCCGGATGTACGTACGTCACAGATGGTGGACCGCTTAGAGCGCAACTTCCGTGTGTCTGCTGGTTTAAGCCCGATGTTTGGTGGCGAAACGCCGGGAGCCGCGTTACGTACCGGTCGTGCGTTAAACGAGATGGCCGGTATCAGCGTTGATCCTCGCATCCTTGAAATCCACGAGATTGACGAAGTGTGGATGCCGCACGTCAACAAAGCCATTCTGTCTTGCTACAAAGGCTGGTTCGGTAACAAGAAGTACACGTTGTTTTCTGGTTGGGCTGGGGACCGTGGACAGGTGGAGTTTGTGCCGAACAAAACGATTGAAACGACCGATAACACCGTGTCGTATGCAATTCCGGGTGCTGACATTGTGCAGGTTACGCAGGTGCTTGGTTCGATGCTTGGTGCGCAAACTATTTCTACGGAAACGTTCCAACGTCATCATCCGTGGGTTGAAGACCCGCATGGCGAACAGACCCGCATCAATGATGAGAAGTTGGAGCGTGGCGCTATTGACGGCATGTTGCAGCAGGTGATCAGCGGCCAGATGCCGATGGCAGTGTTCGCTCGTATTCGTGAAAAGATGAAAGACGGAAGCATGGATGTGTTTACCGCTACCGTCAAAGTTGACGAAGAAATTCGTGAGGAACAGGCGCGTGCCGCTGAAGCTGCGCAGGCGGATCAGCAGGCGATGATGGACCAACAGCAAGGCAACCTGTTGGCGCAGATGGGGTTGGCGGCTGGCCCGCAGGCGGCGGCTCCGGGAGCTATTCCGCCTGAAGCGTTGCAGCAGGCTGGTGCACCGCCCGGACAGATGTCGATGCGTGATATGTTGATGGCGGCTGCTCAGGGAGGTGGCTGATGCCTCGGGCAAAGAAAACACGTTCTGGTGATGCAGCGCAGAAAGTAGAGTCTGTTCCGGGTCAGCGTTATGGTGAAGGTGTAGCTCAACAAGCAATGCAACAGGCAATGCCTGCTCCTAATAGACAAGCAGGTAACCCAAATATGCGAAGCGTTCCGGTTCCTGCCAGTCAGCCTAATGCACCTATGGAACAAAGCGTGCCACAACGGCGTACCAATCCAAGCGAGTTTCTTGCTGGTTTGCCTCGTGCCACGCTAATGAACCCGACAACCAACACGCGTCCAGTTACTAACGGCCTGCGTACAGGACCGGGGCAAGGACCGGAAGCATTACAACCGTTTGTTCAGTCAGCACCCGCGTTGCGTGCAGTAATGCAACTTGCACAACGTACAAACGACCCCGTGTTCCAGCAAATTCTTCGCAGGTTTGGATAATGAGCGATACGTCAGTAAACATTACTGAACCATCGGAACGCGCACGCGACATTATTTATGGTCGTTATTCTCCGTACGAAACAATGACGGAGATGCAAATCAATCAGATCAATCTAACAGCAATGAATTACGGGTTGATTGCAGAACAAAACCCGTACCTAACTCGCAACCCTGCCGCATTACAAGAGTTCGCATCAAGCATCGATCCAATTACTGCTGCCACAGAAGGCGCAGTTATGTTTGCCCAGCAAGACCTAAACTCAATGGTCAACGTGTGGACAGACATGGACGATGCAACTCAACGTTCAACGTGGGGTCAGCTTAGCGATTTGCAACAACGCGCGTTACTTCACGCAGGTATCAAGAACCCGTATACCGATCCAGACAAAGCATGGTGGGAAGACGCTATCGGTGTTGGCACTGATGTTGTCGGTATTGTTATGGGCGGCGTTGGTAAAGCAATAACGGCATTACCGTACGGCGACAAAGCCCTTGACGCGTTAATTTGGATCGGCAACGAACCGTTTCATTTATATCGCACTATCCGGCAGCTTGATTCTTGGCAGCAATGGATCGCACTTGCTGGTGCTGTTGGAGGTGTAGCCGCCGGTGCGGCCCTTGCACCGTTTACTGGTGGCAGTTCGCTATTAGCAGCGGGAACAATTGCGGCAGGCGCACTTGCTGGCGCAGGCATCACAGGTGCGGCTACAAACCCAACCGAGTTTGTTGATGCGTACAAAACGTCGTTTGATGGCGAACGTGTATTTACCAATAAAGCGCAAGAACGCGCATTGGATTTGTTGCAAGCACCAGAACTGTTTGCGTTAGCCAAAGACATTGCGTACGAAATGAGTCCGTACGATTTGGCTGTTGAAATGGCGGCAGTGCGTGGAAGCACTGATCCCATGACAATGATGAGCAGCGTCAGCCGCATTGCGGACCGGATGGCTGTGCCGGGAACACAACAACACCAAATTATTTCGCAAGGAATTGTAAATCTTCTTNGTACGCCTGAATTTATGCAGGCNATCAAAGTTTTAGAAAACGGCAAAATTTCAATTGGCCGTGACGTTGCTAACGCAATGGGCTTAGAACAAGGCGGAGCAGCGCACACACTGCTTTCCGGTTCNATTGACGCGTTTTCAATGTTTGTTTTAGATCCATTTTTGATGGCAAGCCCGTATCTNAAAGCAGCACGTTTCNGTCGTTACAGCATGGAATCTTTGCGTCCAGCATGGTTCCGATATTCCATGACAGGCAAACCAGTTACCGGTATTACAACCGANGTTGTTGCCCGCCGAATTGCTTTATCTAACAACAGTCGGGCTGTTCGCGCAATGGACGAACAAATCGCTCGTGCAATTACTACAAACACGTATCGGTTAATGCCGAAAAATATGCGGGCATTATGGGAACCAATCCGTAATCATTTACAAGCAACCGGGGTGCTTGATGAAGCATTTCAATTGCGTCCCGGCAAAGTATTTGAACGCGAAGATTTGTTGCAGTGGATGACTGAAGTTGATCAGTTGCAACACATTGCGCGTGGAGTCGGAACTGTTCGCGGTATTCAAGGAACAGCCGTTTTGAAACCAATGTCCGATGTTGGTGTTGTCGGCACATTGCGGAAAAATTTCCGAGATTTTAGAGACAACCTTGTTGATCCAACAGCACTCCGCAGGCTTGAACAACAGATTGCTAAAACAGGTGCAGAATTAGGTGTCATTATTCCGCCGTCTGCACTTGACGAAGGTATTCACCCACAGCTTGTACGTACATCAGAACTGTCTCCTACTGTTGTTGACAGTGTTGGTGGCGGACTTGGACGCGTTGTTGCGTGGGTTCCGGGTGCAGGCCCGACACTCGGCAAAGTGTTAGACACGTTGAGCAACATGACTCCGCGCAGCGGCCATCTTGTTTTGGAAGGCGCACAAGCTGCCGAAGACATTCCACGTTTTATAAACGCGTTTGGTCGTGTAGCCAATTTGCCGCAAGCTGTCCGGCAGCAGTGGATTGATGCAGTAATGGCGCAGCAAGGTGCGGCTGCTCGTAACCAGATGATTATGTCGTTCTACGACTCGTTGTTTGAAATCACCGGTTTGAAAGGAACCCGAGCCGGTGAAAAAATGGCAAAACAGTTTAAACATCGTTGGGAACAAAACTACGCTATCGGTCAAATTGACCGCATGAAAGACAGCACTGGACGATTTTTAACGTCGCGTGGTGTGCTAACTATTGATCAAGCTGTTGCCGTTCAAATGGGCGAAGTCCGCGAAATGATTGTTGCGGCCCGTCACGCCAGCTTAGTTGGCGACATTCTTGGCATAGTGCCAAGTGACCAAATGATCAGTTTCTTTATGAGCCGAATGTGGAAACCAGCCGTCGTGTTGCGACTTGGTTTTGTTTTGCGCGCGGCAGGCGAAGAAGCATTAGCAATGATTGCTCGTGGTACGGACGGCATGTTGGGAGCCGAATTTGGTGCCCGCCGTCTAGCACAACGAAAGTTGTATGACGAAGCGTTAGCTTTGCAACAGACAGGACAGGTGTTGTCGCCGGTTCATCGAAAGGCGTTGGAATGGGAATTGCCTGCCGTGGCTCGTCAGGTGCAACGTGTGTCTTCTCGTTTGCCTGTAGCCGGAAACGTTATTGAAAGCGGCTTGTTGCAGTTTGAAAAGTTTTTGCGTCGGGTGTTGGACCCGCAAGCGTTTGATCCGAACGCAGGCGTGTTGCGTCGCGGTTTAGCAGAAGCGATTGACAAACAGCATCCAATTGTTCAAGCATTGCTTGTTGGCAAACGGCACTCGTGGCGTAATACCGCTATGCGTGGTGTTCGACGCGATCTTCAAGATTCCGCGTTTGCTTGGTATACGCGCCATGCTGACTCTACCATGCGACTTGCAAGCTCTGGTCACGCTTCGTTGTACGACGATTATGTCAACAATGAACGTGTTCTTGCTGTCGAAATGAACGAGGATGGCACGTTTATTGAAACAGTGCACGACCGTGGTACCCGCGAAATTGTTGACAAAGACCACGAACGATACCAGTACGGTATCCACGAAGGTGCCGAACGGCCATTTGCGGACCCAAACATGGGGCCTGCACTTGAAGAAGCAATGTACCTGTATTTGCCAACCGAATTTGGTTTAGATGAAACACTGGTACGCGCACTAGACGAAGCAATTGCTGATGCAAATCCAGCTGCTGTCAACCTGCTTTTAGAGTTCACCAAAATGCGACGTGACCGGTTGTTGTCGTTGCGATCCCAAATTGGTTCGTATGTTCCATCAGGCAATCAAGCACTATTGGATGACCTCATTAAACTTGTTGATGACATTATTGATGCCGACGCAGTTGAGGACTGGACTCGCGTGTTCGATGTTCTTGCAAAGTTTGAACGTGAAGGCGCGGTTGTAGCTGCTCATCGTACGTTTATTGATTCAGCACGTCAACTTGTCGATCAATCAATTGCTGGAAAAAATACGGCAGACATGATGGCATGGCTTCAATATCGTGTTGGGTTTAATGTACGCAATCCGGGTCGTGCAGCTACTTTAAGGCAAGGACGTTACGTCGCGGATTTTGAAGATTATTATTTAACTGTGCGGCAGATTGCTTTGTCTGAAGCTTTGAGGCCAGAAAATTTCGAACGTACTGCACAAAGCCAACGGGTATTGGGCAGTCGTTCTGGTGACGCGCGAGTTATTAACCCGCAAAGCCCCAACATGCGCCGGTTGTACTCTCCTGATCTTAATGGCACAACTAAAATTGCTCAGGATGTTGAGTATTACCGAAATATGGGAATGACTGATCCCAAAGCTGTAGCAGACACGCTCGCGCAACAATATGTCACAAGTGCTCGCGGCGTTGGTGTCCACCCAGAAATTGCACGTTTTGGTGAAGCGTTTCTTGTTGAGTCCTTGTCTGTTGCTCTTGAACAGATGATTACAGAAGGTTTGTTGGGGATGCCGTTTACCGCTTTGGGCGGAGTTAGTTACGGCAACCCGCTACTGGCGCGATGGGTTAGCGACGTATTAAGCGACACTATGTTTGATGATGCTGTTTCTATATTGCATTACAAAGACATTGGTCGCCAAACATTGTCTAAAGTTGGTGATCAATTTGAAGGCACCGAGTATCTGATTGATAACGGTGGCGGTGTTTACATTAACGATACGCAGGGACGATCCGGGTTAGAGCCAATTCAAGGCACTGTTTTGCCAGATGGCACGTTTGGCATTGACCAAGCGGATGCCATTGAAGAATTCATGGATTTAGGCACACAAAGCACGGTAAGCGTTCACGCCAAAAACATTGACGTACAATACGAACCTGTTGCCGGATATACCGTTTATTCTGACAAAGCGGCTATGCAACCTGCGACACAAAAAACGTTCCGCGAAGGCGACGTTGTGTTTGACAAAGATGGCAAGCCTGTAACGTTCCGTGACAACGAAAATTTTAACGCCGGAACTACAACTGCACGCGAGTTAAACTGGAAACTTGTCGGCCCGATGGCGCTTGATTCCATTGATCGCAAAACGCGCAATGTGCGTAAGGGCGTTCGCACAGTCAAACGAATGGAACCACGTCGTTTTGGTAAAGGCGTGCGTGAAACCACAGTGTATGACGATGCCATGCCATTAACGTGGAGCCGAGTTGACGACGTATTACAAGGAGATACGGCTTCTCACGCAGTTGCAACCGTGTACATTCCGCGCGAAGGCACCCTGCTCGACCGCATCTTCCAATACGGTTTTGAATCGGTTATTACGCCAGCCGTAGACGCTCTTGTCCGGCATCCATTAGCCTTTCACAACTTTACGATGGCCCGTTTGCAAAACCAGCGAATGTTAGGGGCCTTTGTTAGCCCAGCCGCACGTGAAGGAATTGCAGGTGCTATTCCGCCCACACCTGAAGCCCGCAAACTTCTTGACGATTACGTCGGTGAAGGTTTTATGGGAACCGATTTAGAATACGTGTCAGCGCATTATAGTTACGTTCGCACTGAGCTTCATCCAATTGCGATGGACCAGAACGCCCCGTTGTTTGCAACATTGAACGATATGAGCCGTGCAGAATTTAACAAACTGGTTGATCCTGCTTTGCGAATTGCTGACGACGCAACGTATAAGAAATTCCAGCAAGGGTTTGCGTCGTTTGACAATTGGATGAACGATATTGAAACAAATGCGTCGATTTACGCTATCAATAACTTAGAGCCGTTCCTTGACTCCAGCCAGTTCAAATCTGAATTTTCGCAATACACCAAAAACTTGATGCCGTTCTGGTACGCCGAAGAAAACTTTATTAAACGCTGGATGCGTGGCGCGTATTTATCCGGCACCTTTGGTTTAGATCAGCTTCGCAAAGGCCAATTAACGTACATGGGTTTGCAAAGCGCCGGTATTGTTCAGACCGATGTCAACGGAACAGACTGGTTTGTGTATCCCGGCAGCGGCCTCGTGCAAGAATTAGTTAGTAAAATTGTTCCGGGTGCAGGCGTATTGCCTGTCGGAACATTGTTTGGTTCTACTACTACGTCGATGCTTCCCGGATTTAACGCAGAGGCGGGCCGTCCCGGCATCGGGCCGTTTGGTGCTATCCCGCTTGGTTTTTTGTCAACTATGTTTCCCGAGTTTAAAGAACTTGAACGAAATGTGTTGGGAGACGTTGGGGCAGGACGTGGCGTAACCGGCCAAATAGTTCCTGCCTCTATTCGTCGTTTTTGGGAAGCTGCGTTTGGCAACGAAAATACCTCTACTCGTTATGGTGCTGCCATGAACGCTGCTATCGCGATGATGGAAGCAGAAGGCAACGGACTGCCGGACGGCGCGACACCGTTACAGTTGCAAGAGTACTTAGACCGCGTTCGTGAACATGCCCGCATTGTAATGACAACCCAAGCAGTTCTTGGCTTTGTTACTCCAGGCACCCCAATCGCTATGACAACCGGCGAAGATGCTTACACGTGGAGTTGGTTGTCAGGTACTAATGTAGATGACCCATCAAAAGTATTTAAACGCACATATTTCTTTTATCTGCAAACATTTGGCTACGAAGAAGGCGTGCGACGTTATCTAGCTGAAAACCCGTTCGCCAACATTGACGATATTGTCAACCCTGAAGCGTTCCAAGTGGCACGTACTGAAGCCACTACTGGCAAAGCAATTCCAACAACAGAAGTTGCAATGCAATGGTACAACGAAAATAAAACGTGGGTTGATCAGTCGCCGTTGGCAGCACCGTGGTTTGCGCCAATTGACGACGGCGTAGAAGATTTCAGTTTGTACGCCTACAACGAAGCGTTTAATAACGGTTTGCGCCGACTCGTGCCACCAGAAGAAGTGTTGCGTTCGCATTTAGTAACGCGAGCAGCAAGCGAATATTACTATCGCAAAAAAGAATTTGAGGACCGCGAGTTAAGCGTTGCTAGCAATCCGCGTTTGTTGGCGCAAGCACAAGCCGAAAAACAACAGTGGCAAACTAATTTCTTTGCAGCAAACCCTGTGTTTGAAGCTCATTTACAAACGTCCGATTCGTCGCTGCAACGACAGGAAACAATTCGCCAGATTCGTCGGGTGTTAGATGATCCGGCAACACCAATGGGTCAACATAATTTTGCGTTGCGCGAAATGATTGAAGCATACGATTTGCATCGCGGGCGGCTTGGCGAACTGAATTTGCGTGGCCGTTCTGCCCGAGTGTTAGAATTAGTGCGAAACGAAAAGAAAAACTTTGGTGCATGGGCACAAAACTGGATTAACCGACATCCGTTAACTGCTTCGTTTTACACCACAGTGATCGAACCGGAGCTGATCTAAAATGGGATCGTATTTTGATGACACCGGCTATGCGGCAACGTTATCGCAAGGTGATCGTTTAACCCGCGAAGAATTCCGCGATCAAATGTCGCGCCGGATTGTGGCCGGTATCACTATTTGGGATCGTGATCAAGGCATGCCCACACAAAGGACTCCATTTGATCCCAGCAAACGCGATCTTAAAATGGAATGGAATCCGTTTGCATTTATGGACCTTAGTTTCCGCGATAAATTAGAACATGGCGACGCTGGTTTTGGCGGCGTTATTGATTACATTTACGACAATCTTAATGAAGCATACCGCACACAAGGTTTTGTAGATAATGCAGACATCCGCAACGTGTTGCGTGGCGCGTTGCAAGATGGCGAAGCTGGACTTGTTTTTATTCATCCAGAAACCATTGCCGAGTTTAATAAAAAAATCGAGTATGACACTCGTGTAGTGCGAAATTGGATTGATGAAAATGTACGCAACACGTTGTCAGCAGAAGGATACAGCGAAACTGACGTTAATCGTGCTATTTGGCAGTTGGCGCACGATGACAGTACACAAAACTTTGTTTATGATTCAACCAATTACGGTCCTACGCAATTGGCTGAAGCTGCAAAAGAATATTTTGGTGCTACCAATGTTGTGGCTACTGCGCCACCGCAAAGTCCCACTGCAACTAGTGCGATATATGGACAAAAAAATCAGTTTGATATTGGTTACATGGCTGGCGACGATTTGAGGCAAGCATTTTATGAAACTGGTGACTACAACGCGTTCATGCAGTTTGTTCAAACACAGGAATTAGAATGGGAACGCACCTACGGCGACATGACTCCCGCTGAACTTGCTGCAAACCCTGATTTAGTGATTCCAGATCGCGCAAAGTTTCAGGTGTGGGACAGCCGTCCGATGCCGGAGTACCAGTTTAAAGATGCGTATAACTGGTCTGAGTACATTCGGTTGCCGTTTGAGTTGCCACGTGAGCTTGTAGCTAACATTTCTAAGAAGTGGGAATTGTCCGGCTTGTATGGCCGTTACAACAACGGTGTGACACCAATGGTTACTGGTGATCCCGCCGACCCGAACTTTCAACGTGTGTGGCGATTGGTTGGTGCTGAGTCTTTTGTTGCTGACACGCCGTTGTGGACGTATTCGGACAACGCGTTACAGAGCCGCATTTCACGCATTGAAGGGTTAATTGAGCGGTTTGATACAACGAATATTGATCAACAAATCAATGCATTGTTTTATAATCTGTTGGGACGCAGTGCGTCGGCTAGCGAAATTGCAACGTATCGGGATCAGATTGCGTTGCTTGATCAGGACGTTACCGAAATTGAAATGGAAGAAGATATTGAGGAACGAATTGGTACGCTTGAAACCAGTGGTTTAAGTGGTTCGTTGCAAACACAAATTGGTGCTCGCATCCAGCAACAGTTTGCTGCAGAAGCCCAACAACAGCGGAGCTTTGCGTCTGCTAAGGCATTTGGCCCATTTGGACGTTCAGCAACTGTTGATCAACCAATTGACATTGCTCCAACTATTCAGCAAAGCGCGATGTTTGGAAAGTTTGGTGAGTGATGGGACGTATTTTTAACGAATATCGTCAGCGTTATAATCAACCGTTGACTGGCGGCAACGCGAACGATCCACGAGATGACAGGTTCGAGGGAGCGTC
>JGI11772J19994_1000314_pt1 | contig 10640 bp, 6 predicted proteins | sample Etolagsurwater0m_FD_19994 | JGI IMG/M metagenome (IMG submission 19994) | reverse complement strand
ATCTCAGCACTGCCAAACAGGATCTTTGCGCCGGGGATCGTGTCATTACTGATGACTGTAACGCCATAGGCAATCAAGTCGCCAACAGTGATTTTCTTGGTCTCGCTTGCGCTGTTGTCAACGACTGCTGCGAGATCGCCGGAAGCAAGGTCGGCACCAGCCAACGCTGAAAGTTCGCTGATCTTAAGGTCGGCCATGCTCTATGCCCTGCGGATGGTGCTGACACACTTCATGATACTGATCACTCTACTCTCCTTCCAGTAGTAATGCATTGCCGGCGCCCTGTTCAAGCAGAATCTCATCGCCAGTTTCCTGCAACATCTTATCACCCGGCGTTGTTTGAGCCCTCAGGCGAATTGGGCCTGTAGCGACAAACTCAATTCCGCTTTGAATTATTTGACCCGAAGCAAACGAAGTTGCGCTTCCTGTCACTAGCGCATCAAATTCCCACCAGAGAGAGTCGTTGGTTTGCGTTCCGACATCGAAGGGTCCACCCGCCGCCGCGCTATCTTGTTTTTTTATGTATAGCTTTGCATGAAACGACGATCCAATTTCCGTGCGAAGGACAAGCTGCATCAGGTAATGCACTGTTTCATCGCCATCATTGTTGGTATAGTCCCATTCCGCAGTGAGCCGTCCGCTGCCGCTAATCAGACTGCTGTATTGCTGTCGGTATTCATCGCTTAGACAGGTTATGTCAACAGCCTCTCTATTTGTATTTAATTCATAATTTATGACACAGGCTAAGATACGAGCATCACGGTCTCGTATGCTTGCTCTGATCGGAATATCGCGAGCGATAGCAGTAAGCGAAATCAAGCCAGTCGCGCTACCATCAAGGCTGTTAGCAAAAGTATCATATAGCTTTACACCGCCAAGCTGATCAATGTAGACGTACCAGTTGCCGCTAGTTTGAACGACTCCTCCGTCCCAGCCAGTTGCATCAACAAAGTCAAGATCAGTGCCGTCTGTGGTAGCAAGCTCGACTAGATCGCCTGTAATCAAGAAGCCTTCGTTAAAATCAAAACTAAAGCGGTTGGCAACAGCATTGACATCACTTGGATTGACAAGTGAATCCTTGCTGCCTTCTAATGATTTGCGCGTCAGCTCAACTTGGCCGACATTGCCAAGATAAACGCCCATTAGATTGTCACTCCTGTCAGCGCACCAGTGCCTTGGAAGCTGATCTGTGCTGAGCTAACCTCACCAACACCAGCAGAAAAGCTGACGCTTGTGATATAGGCGGTCAAGCGCACGTCATGATTGGTGTTGCCTTCGACAAGGCGCAACCGCATATCAACCGTATCCGTGCCTTGTACACCAGCAATCTTTAGTACCTTTTTCAATGCAGTTGCTGCATCATTCCGGCCAGTACCATCGTTGTAGTACAGCAGCGTTGCGCTACCGCTAAACTCCTGCACGCCTGGAACGTAACTGCGTTGATCGTCGCCTAGCGTGGTGGTCTCCAATACCTCCAACGAACCAGTCAATGACCAGTTGGTCACTTTGATCTGCTCGGTGCCGTCAATCAGCAGCCTGCCGTCTCTGCCGGTATAGACCTTTGCCATTAGAGGACACCAATCAAATTCACTGTAACAGTGCTAATGCCTGAACGCACCTGTTGCACTTGCGGCGGGCCTTCATACCGATAAGCATTGCCTGACGCACCGGCACCAATCGCATCATGGCTACCTTCCCACCCCGTTTTAGCAGCGACATTCTGCAGCTGTGATGCAATCGCGAACGTAGTAAATGTGCCTTTCATTTCGTCGTAGTGATCTAAAAATAGTTCGGCTTGGGCATCGGTGATGTTCTCATAGCTCAATGCCATTTTCATGTTTGTGCGTCTATTGCCGTACAGAATCCGCACTTCGCTTCCGTTCTGCGTCTTGTACGTCTTGATCGGATAATCGCCAGCATCAAAACTGCGGCTGCTGGGACGGAGTGACGGAAAAGCCATTAGAAGAACGCTGACAATGTGTATGAAGCGTCGCTTGAAAGCATTTTAGCTAGCTCGCTCACTTGATTATCGTCGCATGGATACTCCGAAGCAACGATTCGAACTGTCATGTCTTCGGCTAGTGTAATCTGCTCCACCAGATAGATATTCTGGGAATTTGTAGACTCGACAATCGTAAAGACACTGCTGAAGTACGTCGAGTCACTAACCGTTTCATTCGTCACCTGCATACGACCAGATTGAAAAGCCATCAGTCTACAGATCCGATTATTTCAATGGTGCCAGCAGCATCCAAAGTATCAATTGCGAGCAAGCTGCGACCTTCCGAGTCTACAGCATAATTACTAGCCTTAATCGTCACGATGCCTTCTTGATCCACGTCCAGTGCTTCGATTTGGTAGACCTGAGATTCAAGCGTTGCTTCCGTCTTGATCGCAAATACAGTATTGAAAAACTCTGTCGCCGCTCCATTGCTAACCTGCAACGTGCCTTCTTCGACCGTTGCGCTTTGGCGATCCCAGTAATAAACCTCATAATTGCCATCAGTTAAGGCGTTGATCGCAACAATAGTGCCATCACTTTTAATAATTCCATTGTTGGTTGGGCGGTATGGGCTTAATTCGCTAGCGACACGAATAAACTGTCCCGGTGCCAAGCTCAACCCCCACGGCAGCGTCTTGAAAGTGATGGTATGTGTTTGATGCTTTCTAATCGCCAGGAAGTAACGCGCCACCCGCATTGCGTGCTCATCGCTTGTAATATGCTCAAACGTAAACTCTTCAATCGGTAGGTCGCCTTTATCGCCAGTGTTGTATCGAGCTATCAAGCTGCGCTGTTCGGGGAACTGGTTGACGCGGGATTTGCGGTAAATAATTACCGCTTGAAATAATTTGCGCTCTTCTAGCTCTAGCCAGCTGATCTCCAGGCTGTCTTCGATCATGTTACCTTCAGTAAACATTGCCGAAATTGTTACTGGCCGCACTTCATCAATTACGCCGTCATCGAAATACGGCAACGCCGGTTCCAGTGCTAGCTTGCCGTTTTTTAGGCTTGTGAAACAAAGCATTGATGCCGCTTTATCCGCCAGCCAAGTACGCAAATTAACGGGCTCTGCAATAACATCGTCATAAAACAATCTATTGGCACGCAAATAACGCCCAGTTATTACAAGTGCATCACGATCAATTAACGCTGAATTGATGACAGACCCAGCACCTGTATCTTTATTTGTTGCGAGATACCAAACCAAATCTGTCAAGAGATTGCTAGGTGCTGTGTCATTATCAAGCAGGCGTTCCACCTCCAAGCCGTTCTTGAGAAAGCAGCGAAGTTGATCAATTTGTGTAAAGTTATCACTTGATTTTAGCTTTAAGCCTGCAATAGCGCAGCCAGCATAATCAACCTCATTGCTTTCACTCAGGCATTCATTGACATAAATAAGCTCGTGTTCTGGGCTGTCGTCACAACTGCGTGATATTAAATCGCCATAATGCGACACTTCAGCAATTCCGCTGTAACGCTGGAAAAGACGAGTTGCAGTTTGCGGAGCATCGAACTCCTCGTAAACCTGTGGGTGCCTTGTTTCATAGAAGAAGGCAAATTGTATTCCATTTGTATTTCGTGAATACTTTGCAAACGTATCGCCATTATTCCATTCGCCATTGAAACTTGTAACTGTTGTACTTTCAATTCTCCACCAATAGTTTCGCGGCGTGTTGTAGCTGTCATCCCTGTAGGAAACAAGACGTAGTTCCATGTAGACCTCACGCCCAGCATCTCTTGAGTATTCCCAAGGAATCGTCGTACGAGCGCCTTCACCTAAATTATTAAAATAGGGATCCAAACCAGCAGCTACAGAAAGGATATTGCTAAGAGTATTGGGCCGCAATGGATCGCCGACATTGTAAGTAGGCCCGCTTTCGTTTGCGGTAGCGCCAAGAAAAGTTACCAGTAGCTTTGTATCGTCATCAACAAATCTGCCGTAAACCAAATTGGTTTGCCCTTCATCATCTTGGATAAGCTCAGGCACCACGGCCATTTCAAGGTGGGTAAAATAATCCCTCGGTTTGGCAAAATAACCACGCGCTCCAATGTTAAATGTTCCGAGATAAGTGTCAAAGCTCCAGCCACGAGCTGGTGTTTTAGAGCCATCCAGTACAAAAACATCTACGTCGCCGCTAGACTGTTGAGACGGAATTGCGCTATTGAATGGACGCAAACGATACTCATACTGACTTCTAGCTGGATGTGTAACGCGGATGAAAGAATAGATATCAACAGGAGAGTCACCTATTACCGCAAATAAATATGGGCCGATATTTGTCCAACCTTCGTTGCTTGTTGCGTTTTCGTCGTAATTACTTAAACGAACATCAAGTGCAAAAAATGACATGCGCCTAGCGTATGCCGTAAGCTTGCCTTCAGTTACTTGGATATTATCTTGGTTATTTTGGTACATAATACCAGGAGCAAGCAATGTATTGAAGTTTGTAATTCCATTAAATTTGGCCCAAACTTGAGACTTGATGCCAATCTCCGTTACGTCACATGCCCGTGTATTCTGGAACGTACCAATTTCATACTTTAGTATGGGGTAATAGGATTCCTCAATGTCGGAGTATGGCAGGTAGTCTGCAACGGTGATTGCATCCTCATCGACAACGCCGATCTTGCGTTGCAAATTACTCCATGCCTCCAAACACCGCAATGTAACCCTATAGCCATCAACAGTATGTATTTCGGGATCATATCGTTCATTGGGACGATTGATTACCTGCCATGTTGAACGCCCAATCATAAACGTACTGCCCATGCTTAAAAGCTGGTCATACCGTGAAGACTCGGCTTCGATTTGTGAACGAATATCGCTAAGATTAACATCTTCAATTCCTTTACCAACAGGAAAAGGTTGTTTTGTTTGACGCCCTTTACCGAACAAGATAACAATAGTATCGCCGACATTTACATCAAACTCTTGCGTTAAATTGCCCCAGCTTTCAAAGCCTTTTTTAGTACCTACAAGTGTGTGGTTTACGGTGTTAATGCCACCACCAACTGGTCTGTGCTCAATAATCCCAATTCGGCGGGCATAGTTTGTGCCCGTACCAGGCATACCAGCCTCAGTTGCACCGCCTTTTTCGTCATCAGATTCACCCCCATATGGGTGTTCTTCCATTAAATACTGATCAACGTATTTTTTCTGTTGATTCTTGGCTTGCCGACGCTGCTTTTCGTCAAAATTATCAGGTATTGAAATTACGCGCCAATTGGGACGATACGGTGTTCCATTGGGGATACCAGAGTAAACACCAAAAGCAGTTTGCGATGTAGGCGTAAATGCACCAGAAAACGCGGGCTGGTCGGCACCTTCATTTGTTGGTGCGTAAAATGCATGGTCTTCATTATTTCGCCCATCGTCAATGCTCAATTCGCCATAGCGATGGTTGTACATACGCAGATGGCTGCCAGCACCTAAGACTTCAAAACCTCCATTCCAGTAAAAGTCAAAATATGATTTATAGATTCCATCAAGAGCATTATTACCAAGAAAAATACCGGCAAGCTCTGGTCTTGCCATGTTGCCTTGACCAGCAACTGCAATAATTTCAGCGATTTGGTAGCCGCCCCAGCTCTTCATCCTTGACCAAACCAATGCAGGCGAAATCAAGAGACCGCCAGTTCCATGCGCTTCATCGCGGCGCGTAAATACGATTGGCACTACTTCGCCGTAAGCTGCTAGTTCTTGCGCGGAATCAAAACCAGAGTTTGGCGTAAAAATAGTGCGGCCTGTTCTGCCTCCAAGTTGCCGTTGTTCGATTTCCCTGTCACGGCCTACTGCTCTAGGCTTAGGCGCCAAAAGTATAGATGCCGCAGTAGAAAGTACGCCGACAACAAGCGAAATGATGGCTATCGTTGTCGCACTAATGCAGCGAATATCTGGGATGTGTGCGTACTCTTCGCCGCGTTTTTTTGTCTTTAGTTCAACTTCTTTTGCAAAAATTCTATATTCTTCTTCACTGCAACCAAGTGCATCAATCAGTCGCTTCTCATACGGAAGCAGTGGTTGTATGACAGCCTTTCGATAGGGCACCATGCGACCGCCGTCAAATGCTGATTGATGTACAGACATCCGTTGCTCCAAATGACCGCAAACGTGGCGTTTGTCTGCGGCAAGACTAATACATCACCATCATACTCTGCATTTTTGATCCGTCTGCCCCATGACACCAATGCACGACCAATGCTACGCCAGTTGTTTTCGTACCATGCAGGATTAAATTCGGGCGTTGAGACGCCCATTCGACTCAAAACCGTATAGACCAAATGGATGCAGTCAAGCGCACCATCGGGGTCTGTGCCGTCGGCGCCAAGACGGTATGGCCTGCCGATAAGATCAATCACGAAACACGAACTCTGCTGGTAAGTGGCAAATGTCCGACAAGTTGCTGGGTCAAGCGTTTGCGCGGCACATCAGTACCAACAGCATCTAGGACTGATGCTAGCTCTAACGTCAAAGTTGTTGAATCCCATTTACCTGTAATAATCTGCCCAATGTACCGATTGATTAAAGTATAATCTTCTTTGTTATCGGGATTGATAAGTACAGTTCGCACATTAGCGATATAACGCTCAGAAACTGCTACGGTGGCAAAATCACGGCTAAGTACGTTATTGGGAAATGCTAAGGCTGCCGGTTGATTGTCACCTGTTTTTGTTACAGTAACGCCAGAAAATGCAAACGGAAGAAATCCAAAATAGTTCGGTACGCCTGTTTCAACATTAAAGAATGGTGCGTCTTCTCCAACCCAGTAATTCTGGAACAAAAAACCGCCAAGCGCAGTTTCACTACGAAGTGTAAGATACTGGGCAAAGGCTAATGCGGAATCAGACATCAGATACCAATCCTTTTGCGTTGTGTTGTATTCTGACGTAAAGTTGTTAAAGCACGTCGTTCACCTTGCGCTGCACCTTGTTGGGCCGCTTGCCGCATACCTTGCTGGAACTGCTCCGCCGTAACGTAATCTACATTGTTGATGCGTTCCACGCTGTAGCGTACGTCAATCGGCTTGTCGAGTACAGCAGTACCGCCTTCACCACCTTGCGTCGCAGCGGCTGATTCGTTTGTTGCGGTTGTGCCAGACCGCCGGTAACGGTTCATTGCGGATGACAGTTGGTTGTTGTTGACAACAGCACCAGACTGCTTAGGCATGAACAACTCAGGCCCGCGTTCGCCAACGATGTAAGGCTCGTTTGCGTTGACGGGACCGCCGTTGGCGAGCATCGGGAAAGGCATAGAGCCGCCGGGCGCAAACGCTTGNCCCATGCCGCCAAGGTCAAAGGCGCCGCTCCCGGTAGATCCCAAGCCCGGCAGCAGCTTCGCGACACTGTTCAAAATCGCAATCNNAATCATCTTCGCGATAATCTGCTTGGCCATATCCAGGAAATAACTGCCAACACTCTTGAAGAAATCAGCCAATGCTTCTTTCGCAGTCTTCGAGCCACTGATTGCATCAACAAACGATTGCGAGAATGCGTCACCGATTGCGGTGGCGGCATTGGTGATCTGATTCACGGGCTCAACAAGTTGCTGCAAGCTTGTGCGAAGCTCTTCAATGTTTTGTTTTAGTTGATTTGGTTGTAAAATACTATCAACACCAGCAGGGAATTCCTGCGGTGTCATCGAGCCAAAAACTTTACCGCTCACATCAACATCGCCCGAGAATCCGTACCCTTTCAGCATCTCAGAGAAGCGCTTGTTAGATAGCTCTTCCAGTGCAAGATCGCGTTGCTTTTTGGCAACCCGTTCAAGGGCGAAGCCGTATTCGTCAACCATATTCATCATTTCTGAATAGCTATTTCCCGTTACCGAAGAAAGCTCTGCTATTTGCTTTCGCAAGTCTTCCGTTTGATCCATTGCGGCCGTTACCGCTTTGTTGTATTTGGCATCAATCGCATCTTCCGCCGAAACGCCAAGTCCCGCAAAATCCATGGCGGCATCTCTTATCAAGCGGCTTAGTCGCTCCCTTAAGGCCAACGCCTGGTTGGTGGCATTTCTTATGGCGCTCGCAGTACGACCACCACCGCCCGACCCATCGCCACTGCCGTCAAGGCTCGGATCGAGGAAGTCAGTCAAAGCGTTTGGCAATTCGGGGACATCCTCTGTTGGCGTCGGGGGCGGAGCACCACCCCCAAATCCAGAGACAGACGCCGCAGCAATTTCGCCAAGATTTATCCCCGCTTTCCTAAGCACAATTTGCACTGGACCTGTCAATGCGCCAGCGAAGGCATTTACAGCATACTCGACGAATTTACCCCAATATTTGCCCATAAAATCGACAGTTTCTTTCCAAAAATCGCCCAAAGATTTTATAATTTTTTTGATTTGCGCATTGCCGCCGCTTGCGTTAACAATTATTTCGCCAATTCTAATTTGCCATTGCTGGGACATGAATTTAGCAATTTTAGAAAAGAAGTCTCCGATCGATCGGAACAACCCTTGAATGCGCTCACTCGACTCTTTTCCCTGTCTTTCAATCTCCCCAAACATGCCACCAAACGCTGTTGAAATTGCTTTCGCAACCTCCAGCACTACTTGCGCCAGTGTTTTGAAAGCTTGAGCAATGACAGGAAGAGACGCCACAAGCGCAGGCGTAATATCTTCAATAAAATCGGCGAATGCGCTCTGAAATTCAGCGCCAATAGGCTGAAGGGCTTTGCCTATCTCAATCCGCATATTGTTGTACGCAACCTGAAGTCGCGCACCAGCGTTTTCCGACGATGCCGCAATTTTTAATGCCAACGCACCATATTCATCGCCCAAGCTGACAAGAAATTTCATCAAATCATTCAAGCCAACTTTGCCGTCTTGGAGTGCTTTTGTTAGCTCAGGGCCGGTACGACCAGATGCTGCAGCAATTTTGTTAAAGGTGCCAGGCAGTCTTTCAGCAATCTGATTGATTTCTTCGGCAGAAACTTTGCCTTTGCTGAAAATTTGAACCAATGCGGTGACAGCACCTTCCACCTGCTCGGCGCCGCCACCAGTTGCAATAATTGCAGAGTTGATGTTTTTGAATGCAAGCTCAGCATCGGCGACACCGCCACCAGCGCCTTTTACGGCAGCAGTCAGTCGAGTAATACCTTGAATTGCTACTTCCTGAGGGACATTTAGATCTTTGGTAACACTATTTGCAGCAGCAAGAGCGCGATTATACTCTTCTTGAGGTCCGGCAATTCCATCAAGCGCAATCTTGAGTTTTTCGATCTGGGCTGCGTAATCTGCGTATCCGCCAAGCGTCCGCCGCAACCCACCAACCTGCGCACCGATAGCAGCACCAGCAAATGCACTACCAACGCCGCCGATAGCACCAATAGCACCACCCAAGAAACCCTCAGGGCCGCCAAAAATACCACCCGAAATGGCAGCACCAGCAGCCTGAGTCATCTGCATAGGGGAAAGCCCTCTGCGACGCTGAACCTTCGACAAGGCGCGATCAACCTTTTCCAGCTCTTTGGTGACATCTCTGAATTGCTTACTAGCCGGATTCAGTTGATCCCTGAGAGAAGACCAAGCAGAGCGTTGATTATTAAGACTGGCGATACTTCCGTTGGAGGCCGCTGTCGCTTTTTTAATATCAGTTGCAACTGTTGAGTAAGACTGACCCATCATCTCAATGCTTGCGGTAATTTTTGACATTCCAATATCGCCAATTTGCCTGTAAAGGCCGCTAATCTCTCTAACCGGAGGCTCTGCAGCAACCTGCGCTATTGACTTAGCCCTGCCACGAGCGATTGAGCGATTAATCGCAGCTTGCTCTCTTAGCGCCTCATTCTCTTTGTTTATTTTTCTGAGATTTTCGATCCTAGATCGGATCTCTTGCTTTCTTTCTTCGTTGGCTTTTCGGATGGTTTCCGGCAATTCGGGGCTAATCGGGGCCGAATACTGAGACAATCCATCCTCCCTTTGTGCCGCCAAAAATGCACGACGATCAGCGACATTCCCAGCACCTCTTGCAATGATCGCACCGGTAGCTGGATCTCTGTATCCAGCTACACCTGGAGCACCAGCGCCGCCTGCGTAATACTGCTGAATGCCAGCGACCTTGCCAGCACGACGCGCAACACCTGCTTCTGCAGCCTCAAGCTTGTCATAGGCACTGCTGAGTCCCATGACATCCTGCGCCAATTTTCGCTGCGCATCGGCCAATCTCATGGCTGTTGCGGTGTAGTCAGAAGAAGATCTGTCAAGATTGACAAGCTTCTGCTGAAGCTCGTTTACTTCAAGCTGCAATGCTGCTGTTGTGTTTGGCAGGCTTAGCTTGCCAACCGGACCCTCAACGAATTTTGCAAATGCAGCACTAGAATACATTTGCGCTTGAGCGCGAACCTGCTGCCTTGCAGTAGTTCTGCCTTGAACTTGACCAAGCAATGCAATGCGTTCTTGAACATTCAAAAACTCATCACTAATGAAGTTAAGACTTTTAAGCCCCTCAGCAAGCCTACCAATCTGCCTCTGAATCTTTTCAAGACTCATTGCGGGGCGCTGACTGATCTCGAAGCCTGCGTTAAATTTCTTGATCTCTACATTTGCCTCTTGCAGTTGAGACTTTAATGAAGCAATATCTTTCCCAAGCTGCGCAAAGGCGGAAGATCCGGGTCTGGCTTTATTCCTGAGATTTTCAAG
>JGI11772J19994_1000312_pt1 | contig 10727 bp, 13 predicted proteins | sample Etolagsurwater0m_FD_19994 | JGI IMG/M metagenome (IMG submission 19994) | reverse complement strand
TCCTAAATTGAGGGAGAGTATGTATCAAGAAATTTGTAGAGAAACAATAATGAGGTATCGTAGTAATGAATTAGATTACGATAATACCGAAATAGAAACAGAAGATGAAGGATAATTCACTTTTGTGAAAATAAGTAAACACCCGAATATCACGGGTGTTTACTACACTTTTTATAAAAAAAAATTAGATGACTAAAAAGAATTTATTTATATTTTTTGGAGAATATAGAACGTTTGAGACCATAATAAAAAAGATAAAAGGTCTTGATAAATTTGACGTTCTGTTTTCAACATGGGATTATTGTTATGTAAATGGAAAGATTACAAAACATAAAATAGAAAAAGCGTGTGATTATTGTGTTCCAATAATTTCAACTGACGCCGACTTAAAATCGTTTGCAACTACAATAAACCCCGACATGACAAGTGACGATTATTTTTATAGTTCAACAAAAATGTTATATCATATTAGGTTAGCTTTAAATTCAGTAAACATTGATGAATATGATTGGGTTATAATACATAGATGTGATTTAATTAGTAATATTACAGATGTTAACTTTTCTTTATTAGACGATGAGACTGTGTATATGAGCCCAGGGCACACCGATGAAAATGGATTTTTTATGGGTGACTATGCATTTATGGGAAACATTAAAACTATTAAATCATATATAGAATTAATTCCATTTACCCATTACCCCCTAGCTCACTATTTTTGGGGTAATGTTATTTTAGAAAATAATATAAAATACGATGATTTTGTTAATGTACATAAACCTGCATCTTTTGAATTAATAAAACCTCATATGATTTTTCCCGAACACAATGATTAAATTAGTTATATTTGATTTGGATGGTGTACTTGTTAATACAAAAAACATCCATTTTGATGCACTCAATGAAGCATTGGGTGAGAAATACGCAATTAGTTGGGCAGAACATCTATCAACATACGATGGATTAAAAACCAATCAGAAGTTGGAAATGTTAAGTGAACGAAAGGGTTTACCAACCGAACTACACACAAAGATTTGGGAAGGTAAACAAAAGTTGACTTTACAAATGTTGAAAGAGTTGAAACCAAACCAAACTCTACAATCGGTAATGAACACATTGGTTGAAGATGGATATAAGATTGCAGTTTGTTCTAACTCAATCAGAAAGACAGTATTGACTGTACTTTCAAAGTTGGGTATTATGGAGTTTATGGATTACATTATTTCAAACGAAGATGTAACTAACTCTAAACCACACCCTGAGATGTATTGGAGAGCAATCTCAAAGATGGGATGTTTACCATCCGAAACTCTAATTGTAGAGGATTCACCTTATGGATTACTTGCAGCATCTCGTTCTAACGCTCATGTGTTGAGAGTTAAAAATCCACAAGAAGTAACTTACACAAACATATTTAAAAAACTAACTGAAATAGAAATGGGAGTAACAAACGATAAACCAAAATGGGTAGATAAAAAATTGAATGTATTGATTCCAATGGCTGGTTCAGGGAATAGATTCCAACAGGCAGGGTATACGTTCCCCAAACCACTAATTGATGTGGATGGTAACCCTATGATTCAAGTTGTGGTAGAAAATCTAAACATAGATGCAAATTACATCTATGTAGTTCAAAAATCACATAGAGAAAAATATAACTTAGATACACTCTTAAATTTAATCACACCAAACTGTAAAATAGTAGAAGTTGACGGCATCACCGAGGGTGCAGCTTGTACAGCACTTTTAGCAAAAGAATATATTGATAATGATAATCCACTATTCTTTGCTAACTCAGACCAATTTGTGGAATGGGATTCAAATGAGTTTTTTTATAAAATGAATGAAAACGACTGTGATGGTGGTATTGTATCATTCAGAGCAACACACCCTAAGTGGAGTTTTGTTAAGGTTGATGGAAACGGGTTTGTAACTGAAGTTGCAGAAAAGAATCCAATATCAGACATAGCCACTGTTGGTTTCTATTATTGGAAAAATGGTTCTGACTTTGTTAAATACGCTGAAGAAATGATTGAAAAGGATATTAGAGTAAACAATGAGTTTTATGTTTGTCCTGTATTCAATCAAGCAATTGAGGATGGTAAACAAATCAGAACATTTAATATTCCTAAAATGTGGGGACTAGGGACACCCGAGGACTTAAACAACTATTTGACCAAATATATACAAAAATGAATAATAAAAGAAAAGTCCTAGTAGTGGATGGGCTCAATCTTTTTTTTAGAGCCTACGCAACTAACCCTGTCACAGACAACAACGGTGAACCCGTTGGTGGGCTAGTTGGTTCTCTAAGGTCAATAGGTTCGGTTATACGAGACACAGAAGCTACACAAGTTATCGTGGTATTTGACGGTAGAGGTGGTTCATCCAAACGTAAGAAAATCTTTCCTGACTATAAGAAAGGTAGAAAGATGACTATGAGGATGAACAGACTCTTTGAGTTTGACACCGATGAGGAAAGAGAACAGAATATGAAACGACAAATTCTTGCTCTTGGTGCTTATCTAGACTATCTACCTATAAAAGTAATCGCAGTTGATAACTTAGAAGCAGATGACATTATAGCTTATATTTGTTTGAATTACTTACAAGACGTAGAAACGGTGATAATGAGTTCAGACAAAGACTTTTTACAATTGGTTAATCATAACACAAACGTATGGGCACCAACGAAAAAGAAAATGTATGATATTGATAGAGTATTAGAAGAATATAAAATACACCCACATAATATTACTATCAACAGAGTATTAGATGGAGACAAATCAGATAACATAGATGGTGTTAAGGGATTTGGGGTCAAACGATTGGCTAAGATGTTTCCATTTTTGACCGAAGAAAAGAAATATACACTTGATGAAATAAAAGAATACGCAGAAGAAAACAAAGACACGTATTCTCTTTATGGACGATTGATTGACGAGTTTGATAAAGTAGAACGAAATAATCAATTGATGAACTTACACCTTTTAGACTTTAACACTAATGCAAAACTTAAAATACAAGCGTTTATGAACGAAGACCCACCAAAGTTGAATAAGATGGGTTTATTACTTAGATTCAGTAAAGATGGACTTTCTCACGCGTTCCATAACTTTCCTGATTGGATTTCAAAGACATTCATAAACGTTAAAAAATAATGGTTGCATACATAGATAAACTCTCAGAGTTTGGTAAGTCATTTCAAATAAAAGTTATATACACTCTCATACACGATGTTAAATTTTTACAAGACATATTTGATATAGTAGAGTCATCTTTCTTTGAACGAGAAGAACATCAATGGGTAGTAGAACAAGTAATCACATACTACACCGACTATAAGAAATGTATTACAATGGATGTACTTGCTCTTAGTGTTAAGTCAATCCAATCACCATCATTTCAGGAAAGTGTAAAAAACTCTATCAAAGAGATATACACCGTTGATAAACTTGATGACTTAGATTTTGTAAAAGACCAATTTGAATCATTTTGTAAGAATCAAAAGTTAAAGAAAGCCATTCTTGCATCAACAGACTTACTGAAACGAGGTGAGTATGATGAGATTAAAATACTAGTTGATAACGCTCTCAAAGCAGGAATGAGTAAAGAGATTGGACACAATTGGGTTGACCACGTAGAAACTAGACTAAGTAATGTAAGAGATGCTACACCTGTGTATATGAAAACCATTGATGATATAACAGCAGGTGGTTTGGGTGCAGGTGAGATTGGTGTAGTGGCNGCTCCGAGTGGGATTGGTAAGACGTGGGTACTNTGTCAAATAGGATACAACGCAGTTACACACGGACACAATGTACTACATATCACATTGGAGTTGAGTGATGACTATGTTGCTAGACGATATGATACTATATTAACAGGTAAACCATTTTCTGTTTTACAAGAAGATAGTAGTGTGTTAATAGAGAAACTTGGACAAGTGCCGGGTAACTTAGACATTAGACAGTTCCCTACTCGTTCAGTATCTACTCACGGATTAGAGGCTTTTATTGAAAAGGTTATACAACTTAAAAAGGTTGACCTAATTGTATTAGACTACGCAGACTTATTAGATAGTGGTAAGAAGTCCACAGGAAACAGTTATGACGATATGGGTAACATCTATGAAGANTTACGTGGTATATCNGGTAAATTAGGAATACCTATTTGGACTGCTACTCAAACAAACAGAGATTCATTAGGTAGTGATGTAATAGGTGCTTCAGGTATTGCTGATTCGTATAAAAAAGTAATGACTGCTGACTTTATTATGAGTGTAATTAGGAAAGACGTTGATAAGTTGAATAATAGAGCTAGAGTTCATATTATAAAGAACAGATTTGGGCCTGATGGTATGACGTTTAACGCATCAATGGATACTAACATTGGTAAGTTTCATATATTTGACACACCCGCAGACAACAAACAAGTGGAACAAGAACAACAAACATACGAAAAGAAACAATTGAAACAAAAGTATGAATCATACAAGAAACCAAATGTTTCAAACGATTTTGGATAAACTAAAACATAAACTAAAATAATATAAAATGGCAACAGCACAAGAACTATACCAACAAATGAAAGACCTTTGGGAAACCTTTGAGGAAGAACACAATGGTGACACCAAAGCATCTTCAACACGAGCTAGAAAAGCAGTTGGTGAACTTAAAAAACTTGTTACTGAATACCGTAAGGCATCCGTAGCAGAAAACAAATAACAAAAAAGTAAAAGACAATGGTAAATTACTACGAAGTTACAGTTGAATACATTGAAGAACTGAATAATGGAAAAGAGAAAAAACGAAGAGAAATTCTTTTGGTGGATGCTCAATCAGTTACTGAAAGTGAAGTCAAAGTAACCGAACACCTAAATGAAGTTGCACCACATAGTGACTTCACAGTAAAACAATCACGTCAAAGTAGAGTTGTTGAAGTGATTGGATAAAAAAAAACTTTATATTTTTTTGGAAAAGGGGTTGACATTGTCAATCCCTTTTTTTATATTATAGATGTAATGTTAACCAACCCCTTATTATTATGAATCACGTAGTTAGAAGTTCAACAAATACTTATCAATCAATAACCACATTAACAACTCCATCGTCATCTACATCTTTTTTCCCGAACGAGTTTAACACTAGTGTTCCTCGTAAATATCAGGAAGTTGCCCGTTTGGCTTCTTTAATCACAGGAAATAAGAAAGACAAAAAAGATGACTTGTTTATGTTAAAAGGAATCAAAAATATTTTGATTGGTTCTTGACTTTAATTGCTAGAATCACTATCTTATAGATGTAATGTTAACCAACCCCTTACTTATGAAATCAAATAAAATTACCACTAACGAAAAGATTTACTTGGGTATTATAGTGATACTTTTCTTAGTTTACTTCTACATTGATTCACCCTTACCATTATGAGAGATTTTCAAAAAGTTTCAAATTGGGTAAAAGATAACTGTAATATTGATGTTGAACTAGGTAATATGACCGCGTTCCTTGGACATAGGAATGGTAAGATTATTATTCACCATAATTACAATTTAGAAAAGAATGGGTTAATAGCCCTACTCCACGAAGTTGGACACGCACTCCAATATGATGAAGAATATGGCCCTAACCATTACAAGAATGTTGATGATTTAGATAACCCAAAAAAGTTTAAAATGTATCAATTTATGAATGAGGTTGATGCGTGGGACAGGGGGTTGTCGTTAGCTCAAGAACTAAGAATTGAGATTGATAAAAAAAGATGGAATCAACAAATGGAAGAAGCGTTGTTGACTTATTACGTATGATATTTGTGATTGGGGTTGATAGGTGGAATTTGTTTTTCACCTATTTTTTTTATACATTTAGTTTATGAATAATAATTATAATAAAGGAAACCCAACGGAGAACTATATGGTTGATTTTCGTAAGTACATCACTCTTATGGATGGTGTGGAAGATGACGATATGTGGCTGGATGATGAGTTTGAAGTAACATCTCCATTTGATTCTATTGAAATAGGTGATTATATTCTACATTTGTATGCAAGTGAAAACGACTTCTGTTCTCCAAAAATTAATTCAAAAAATCCATATGACTACGACTCGTGGGAGATGGCCATTGAAAAAATTGATGACAGGTATGACTTTGTTGTAGTTACTCACAAAATATTTAACAAAATAGGTTATCACGCATTCCAACCTGATGATGTTTATGCCGCGTATGTACCAAACGAATTAGTACAAGAAATATTTGATTATTTGATTTCTACTGTTAAATTACCTAGATTATCAGGTATAGACCAACCAAAATAAAAAGTTACCTTAGACCCTTTTAATGTATCAAAATATATATCTTAAACAGATAAACCACAACCATTATAATGTTCACCTTTGGGATTGCCAGAAAGGACATCAAGTATTTGAATGGCGTAAGTCTGCATTTATACCTGACCCCTATGGTGAATACACCGCGTTAGATGGTACAAAATGTAAAAAGACTACATACTTTAATGACGCACCACAGGTATACGAAAGTGATGTCCCGAAGGATACACAGTTATTAGTAGAACTATATGGTGACACAGACGAACCTGCAACGTGGCAAAACAGATTTTATTTTGACATTGAAGTTAGTATGGAAGGTCAATTACCTAATCCTAATGAAGGTAATAATCCAATCACCTCAGTTGCATATTATGATGAAACAACAAATGAGTATGGTGTTTATATTCTTGATGAATTCAATGAGGTAGAGAACCGAATCACAGATGACTATAAACTATTTAGATGTGATACAGAAGAAGAACTATTAGATAAGTTTTTTAGTAAGTGGAGAGAGTGTTCACCGACTATTGTTACAGGGTGGAACATTGATTTCTTTGATATACCTTATTTGTATAATCGTGCAAAACGAGTAATGGGTACTTCATTTGCAAACAACTTATCACCTATTGGTGTTGTTGAATGGAATCCTAGAAAAGAACGATATTTTATTGCAGGTGTTAGTTGTTTAGACTATCTACCAATTTATAAAAACTTTACATACACACAGTTATCTTCATATCGCCTAGATAATGTTGGTGAATTTGAGTTGGGGCAGGGTAAGGTAGAGTATGAGGGTACACTAGACCAACTAAAGAAAAACGACATTAAAAAGTTTATAGAATATAACTTAGTTGATGTTAAGTTGATTGTTGACTTAGAAAACAAACTCAAGTTTTTAGAACAATCGGTTGGTATTGCATCAGTAGGACACGTACCGTATGAAGATATCTACTCATCAAGTAGGTTCTTGGAAGGTTCTATTCTTTGTTATCTACGTAGAAATGGTAACAGAGTCGCAGACAACAGACCACCACGAACAGATACCGAGGGTACATTTATGGGTGCGTATGTAAAACAACCTAAACCCGGCAGATACGATTACATCTTTGATTTGGACTTAACATCTATGTATCCGTCTATTATTATGAGTTTGAATATATCACCTGAAACTAAAGTAGGTAAGGTGTTAGATTGGAACTTTAAAGAATATACTTCGGGTAAACTTACTGACATTAAAGTGGAGATTGTTAATGGTGATATGTATGAGTTTGACAAAGATTCTTTTGGAGAGTTTCTTAAAGATACCAAATTCAGTATATCGTCAAATGGGATACTCTACCGAACAGACATTGATGGTATTATTCCAAAAATATTAAGGACTTGGTTTGACCAACGAGTTGAGTTTAAAAACTTAATGAAAAAGTATGGTAATGANGGTGATGATGCTCAATATGAATACTATAAAAGTAGACAGATAATNCAAAAAGTATTACTCAATTCAATCTATGGTTGTTTGGGTTTGCGGGGTTGGAGATGGTATGATGTTGATAACGCCTTAGCCGTTACGAGTGTAGGTCAAGAGGTTATCAAGTTTAGTAGTGATATGGCAAACCATTACTATAACAAACGACTGAATCAAAACGACGATTGGGTTATATACACCGATACAGACAGTACCTTTTTGTCAGCAGTACCAATTATCAAACACGAAAACCCCGATATTGATGTTGATGACGAGGAACTTATGTGTTCGTTGATTGCTGATGTTGCACAAGAAGTACAAGACTTCATTAACAACAGTTATGACGTAATGGCTAAACGAATGTTTAACTTGTATGGGTCGCATCGGTTTGAGATTAAACAAGAGAACATTGCACGTAGAGGTATATGGATTTCTAAGAAACGATATGTTCAGAAAATCATATGGGAGAATGGTGTAACTAAAGATGACATTGACTATAAGGGACTAGATGTAGTTAGGTCTGACTTCCCCAAAGCATTTAAATCTTTTATGAAGGAAATGTTATTGGACTTATTAAACGGTGTTGAAAAAGATGTGGTAGATAGTAAATTATTAGAGTTTAAAGACAGTCTCACCAAACGACCATTTATGGAAGTAGGAAAACCCACAGGTGTACGTGGTATAAAAAAGTATTCAGTTAGGGGTGGATTAAGTGATGTAAAGAAAGGTACACCTGCCCACGTCAAGTCTGCAATTTACTATAACAATTTTTTAAAAGAGAAAGGTTTAGAGGACAAAGTACCACCAATTACCGATGGTGAGAAAATTGTTTGGATGTATCTAAAACAAAATCCACTAAACTTAGATATTATGGCTCTCAAGGGTAGTGATGACCCACACGAGGTTGTAGATTTTATATCTACATACGCTGACTATGATAAGATGTTTGATAGATTACTCCGTAAGAAGATACTTGACTTCTATGAGGCTCTTGATTGGGAGAGTTTTGAAAACATCAACTTAAAAGCAAACCAATTTTTTAGTTTCTAATGGGAAAATTAATAGGAGAACAACACCCAATGTCTAAACTTTCAAGTGGAGACGTACAACAGATACGAACACTTTGGAGAATTGGACATAGAAATATACGAGTTATTGCAAGAAACTATAAAGTATCAACCACCAATGTTAGAAAAATAGTCAGGGGTGATACTTGGAAGCACTTACTTTGGGAAAAAAAATAATATTTGACTTTGATGATTTTAATACCTAACTTTAATACATAACAACAATATAAAATAGTTACAAATGGAAAAGAATAAACTTGATGGTTTTATAAGTAGATACACACTTGGTGGTAATATAGAATCAGTAATGGTAAAATCAACGGACACCAATATTTCAGTTCGTATGATTTCAGAAGATAAAACACTTCTTGGTGAGGTAAAAGTAAATGAATCCACATTCCCTAATGGAGAGTTTGGTATTTATACTACATCTCAACTTAAATCACTATTGAGTGTTTTGGATAGTAATATAGATATTACTGAGGGTAAAGGTTCTATTGTATTTTCAGACAAAGGAACAGAGGTTAATTATATGTTGGCAGCGCCATCGGTTATCCCACCTGTACCTGATTTGAAACAATTACCTGAGTTCAATATTGAGATTCCATTGAATGATGACTTTGTTAGTAAGTTTGTAAAGTCAAAGGGTGCATTATCTGACGCAGACACATTTACTTTTATGAGTAAAGGTGGTAAATCAAAGATTGTACTTAATTACTCTAACATCAACACTAATCGTATTTCAATGAATGTTGATGCAGTATGTGAGGGTGATGTTGAAGGTATTTCATTTTCATCTGAGTACTTAAAGGGTATTTTACTAGCAAACAAAGGTGCAGGTACATCATCTTTAAAAATATCAACAGATGGATTGGCTAAGTTACACTTTGTAGATGGTGATTACGAGTCAGAGTACTTTTTGGTGGAGATGAAATAAGATGAGTATAAACCTTTGGATAGAGAAGTTCAGACCTAGAAATCTTGACGAGTATGTAGGAAGTGAAGCAGTGAAACAACGATTCGGTATTTTCATTGAAAAGGGAGAAATTCCACACTTACTGTTCCACGGAAAAGCAGGAACAGGTAAAACTACAATGGCAAAAATACTTGTTAATAATATTGACTGTGATGACATATACATCAACGCATCTGACGAGCGTGGTATTGATATTATTAGAAACAAGATTAAGAACTTCGCATCCACCGTTGGGTTCAGTAAATGGAAAATTGTGGTATTGGATGAGGCAGATTACCTGACTCCCGAATCCCAAGCCGCCCTCCGTAATATGATGGAGACATTTGCTGACCGAACGAGGTTTATACTCACGTGTAATTACCCTGAAAAAGTCATACCTGCAATACAAAGTAGATGTCAAACGTTTAAGATTGAACCACCATCTATGAAAGATATTGCGGTACGATGTGCTACCATACTCAATGATGAAGGTATTGAGTTTAATGCTGTTGACTTAAAAACTATCATTGAAACTAATTACCCTGACATACGAAAAGTGATGGGTGATTTACAGTCTAATGTGGTTGATGGTGTATTAGAACTTAGTTCGGACTTACTTAATAGTAATGATTTAGAAAACAAAATCATTGACCACCTTAAAAGTAATATGAGTAAAAAAGATAAGTTTAACACCATACGGCAATTGATGTTAGATAGTGGAACTAACGACTATACCAATTTATATTCATTACTCTATAAACGAGTTGATGAATATGGAACAGGTAACATAGGTCAAGTCATATTGATTATATCAGATTCAGATTCTAAATCAATTATGGCTGTTGATAAAGAAATAACTGCAATGGCGTGTTTAATACAAATACTAGACATAATAGGATAAACAAATGGCAAAACTAC
>JGI11772J19994_1000310_pt1 | contig 10768 bp, 20 predicted proteins | sample Etolagsurwater0m_FD_19994 | JGI IMG/M metagenome (IMG submission 19994) | reverse complement strand
ACAAATTTTAGGCTTGTATCTTCCAGGAAGACTTTCGCCAGGCTCTACCTCATCTAGACAGCCATGTCTAGCTACGTTCTCACCATAGTCAAGCAGCAAACAGTTCTCTTTGTTATCATGCAATCGCATACCACGTCCACACATCTGCACATAGAGTCCAACACTTTGCGTTGGTCTAAGCAATGCTATACAATCTGTTCGCGGGGCGTCCCAGCCTTCGGTTAAAACCCCAACATTGCAAAGGGCATGAAGCTTGCCAGACTCAAAGTCCGCAAGAATCTTATCCCGGTCTTGGTTGGGCGTCTCCCCTGTAACCACAGCAGCATTAATTCCATGTTGCTTTAGGTACTGAGTCATCTTCTGTGCATGGAGAACGGAAACACAGAAAAACACCGAGGCTGTTCTGCCTTTTGTATAGGCGTTATCAATCCAATCACTTATAACTTCAATGATGGTTTCATCTACCATCGCTATGTCTTCTAATTCTTTTTCCCGGAAGTCTCCACCTTTGAACTTTAAACTAACTTTGCTAGCATCAATGATGGCATTGTCGTTAACAGCAAAGGCAGACAATCGGCACAAGTAACCTGCTTGTATTAACTCTGGTATCGATACACTGTAGGCAAGACCTTTAAAGAAATGATCTTTACGATTGCCATAGATGTAGCCTTGACCCATGCGATAAGGTGTTGCAGTACAACCCATGACCTTCATGGACTGGCGTTCTGATAGAGTGTCAATGATCTTCTTGTAGCGAGTCAAAGAACTAGGTGGCACGTTGTGTGCCTCATCAATAATCATGTAGTCAAACTTGCCAACCTTTTCTAATCTNTTNGGCGAAGCCAAGGTATCGCGACTGGCAACTAGAATTTGTGCATTGTGTTGAAAACGTTTCATACCAGCAGCGAGTACACCCACCGGGGCATCTGGCCACACAGACTTTAGTTTGCTTTCAGCTTGAGCAACCAACTCTTTTCTATGAGCCATGATAAGAAACCTGGCCTTAGGGTTTTTGTGAAAGACTTCTTTAATAAAGTGTGAAAATATAATNGTCTTACCAGCNGCTGTTGGTAAGGCAATAAGCGCTGGNTCNTCAGGCTTGGTATCAAACCAAGAGTGAAGAGCATCTATAGCGTTGCGTTGGTAGTATCTAAGTTTCAATGAATGACTTTCTTTTGATCACGAGGTTGTATCAAAAGCTGCATTAACTCTTCATGTTCATAAGATTCGAGGTTATCCATTACTACCGTGGATAGTAATTGCATAGCGTCATAAGGTGTGTGTGAAAATTTAAAAGACAATTCAACACAGAATCTTGCAAGAGTAACTACAGCTGCTTTAGTATCTAAGTCTTGTCTAGACCAATCATCAATGCACATATGTAAATCATGCATTACTTGATCACAAGTTTTTTCATCTAAAGAATCTAAGGAATTTTCTTTGTCTGTCATTTTGTCTTTCCACATTTAATAAAGTTAGTTTAGCATCTTTTACTTTCTGGTCGATGTCAGTTGGCAAACTATCAAATGTTTTGTCCAAAGAATTCAACAAAGATTCCATTACGTTAATGAGGTTGTTGGCCTCTCTTTTGTCTATCATCATATCTTTTCTCCAAAAAAGATGGGAATATTATTCCCGGTTTAGTTATAATAAAAAGGCGAGGAGTAACCAAAGCAAGGTTCAGGTCATTCATAGCTTTAGTTACTCGCTCGAGGATTTCACCAACAACATCACTCTCTCCTTTTAATAGGTCGACCTGTTGCAATGTCATGGTGAAAATCATTTATTTATCCCAGTCAAAAGGATCTTCTTCTGTTGAAGCATTAGCACTAGGTGCTGGAGCTGGGGAAGGGGAAGACGTTGCAGACGAACCGCCAGCTAAAAACTTAGCGATAACATTCTTATCTTCCCACTTCGTACCATCACCCTTATCTCTGCCTTCTTCAATACGAAGGTTGGCATTGAAAGGGACACTCATCATGCTTTCAAGATCCTCTAAACCGAAAGCTTCCATATCAGGATCCATGCCCATGGCTTTTCTCCAGTTACGAAGCTTTCCTTTAGAGACGTTTAGTCCGTTGCCCTCAAGCATAAAGTTTTCCCAAACTTTTCTACCTTGGTACTTCGGTCCCACAACTTCATAAGTTACACTCAGCATCCTATGACCTGTGGCTTTACTGTTTTTACTTTCCCATGATGCTGCAACCATTTCATAGTCTCCAGCAGGCATAGGCCCAATTGAACCAGTGTCTTCTTCGACATCAGTTAAGTTTAGATTAAATAAATCATCCGACATTTTTCTTCTCCTTCATTTTAGATTTTAAAGATTCTTTGAAAGCAGTCATGAATGCGTTGAAGTCAAGATCTAATGGGGCGTTACCCAAGTCAACTCGACTCTTTGCATCGAAGGCTGCGGTGAATTTATGAAATAACTTTCGCTTGCCATATGACACTGCTCTGGTCTTTTCATTAAAACCCTGGCCACTAGTACGAGTTGATACCTCGTAGTTAGCAAACAGGTTGAAGTCTACCCATTCCCGGATCATCGATGATACCTTCTTGTGTAGACTCATCTCCCAACGATCATAGGGCTCACGCTCTGGATCATTGAAAGTTCTGATAGCCACATGAGAGAGCAAGATGACATTCATCTTTTTCTCAAGTAGCAAATCAAACATTTTAAGTATCCGCCTATATAACTCAGCGGACTCTGTGTAACCTTTACCAAAACCTAATGACTCAATGGACTTAACTGAATGCATGTCGCAAACTTTTTGTTGCACAAGTTTCTCAGCCCAGTCAGTGGTATCAAAAACCACAGTTTTGTAATCATGTTTATCTTCATAAAGAGTTTGTAATTGTTTAACAATGTCATCGTATGACTTGCACAATGGAAAGGAAGATACATCTAAGAAGTTAGTTCCTTCCTCTGTCTTAACGAATACAGGCCTAGGTGCATTAGATGCAAAGGTAGTCTTACCTATCCCATCAGTTCCTGCTACATTTATTTTTATTGCTGGCACTTTGATGCCTGTTTCTATGGTATCCAATAGACTCACCTTGCTCTCCTTATATAATGGTTAACATTTAGATCTTCTTGGGAACTAACATGTTCTTCCCATATGTCTACCAAACTGCTTGGCAAATACATATCATTTAATTTTCTCATTTTGCTACAGAACTGTTCAAAATCTTCACAGCCTCCAATAACATACTCAGCATCCTCAGTTAAACCGATTAAAAAATCTCCTATCTTACTCATGACTTCCTCCTTTTAATGGATCAATAAATGTGACATAAGGTCTTTCATTGATCTTAGTTGTCAAACCTTTCTCAATGTATTCCCAAGCCTTTGGATCTTCGTCCTGAAGTTTCTTGGTTGCACGAGTATCTTCCACATACTGTTTAGTAAATGGAAAGTTTTGTAGTTCTTTTGATAAATCATTTAAGAAGTCTTGGTCCCATGACTTGGTGACCTTGTATTGAACTCTTAAATCTTTAGGTATCAAACCGTTTAGCTGCACCCTTTTAGATCCACCAGAGTTTGATAATGATTTGGTGACCTCAACAACTTCTGGACATTGAGCAATAGCCTCGTCTAAAAGTTTTGATTCTTCACGCAGTTTTGATTGGTTAGATAGATTTGCTTTTTTAAGCTTCAATAAATCTACCAGACCATAAGCTTCATAGTTAGTTTTATCTTCCATAAGTTTGTCTCCAATAACAAATACAAATACCATCATAATGATTATCAAAACTTTGTCAACAATCTTCTTTACTTTTTGTATCATGTCCCTTATCATTGACTTCGATGCGCTTCATTCGTCTTCCCCCCCAAAAGGTTGACGTCCTCCTTTTTTAGAAGCGCATCACCTAACAAGGAGAGAAATGGAACTAAAAGATTACATAGAAAAACGTGGAGAAGAGAGTCTTGCAAAAGAACTCAAGGTCTCAGTGTCCACCATTAGGTCTTGGAGATACAACACAAGACAGCCTTCTGTAAACCAGGCTAAGAAATTAATCAAGATGACCGGGCATGCTCTTGATTGGGAAAGTATTTATGGTGCAGTAGAAGAGAGTTAGTCTTGGAATTACATTTAAATAAAAAAGGAGAAGAGATTCTTGGCAACAAGAGAAAAGAAATGTTGGTTTCTTTTTATGAGAACAACTTTCATTTAATACCTTGTGGATCTAAGACAGACGTCATACCAGATTACTTTAAAACAAGACATCCTTATGAAGATGATGATGTGTTGGTTAAGCGCTGGGCTAAGACACCAAGAGTTAAGTGGGCAGACTACATTCAAAAGCAAGCACACTTAAAAGAAATCAAACAATGGTACTTACAATTTCCAAATTGTAATTGGGCAGCTGTCACAGGAATTAATTTTGTGGTGCTTGATGCAGACACACAAGAAGCTTGTGACTTTTGTGAATCAGGACAGATCACAAGAACAACACTCAAGCAAAGAACACCAAGAGGTGGCTATCATTATTTNTATGCNATCAACCCTGAACTAAAAATAAGAAACACCACAGGCAGACTTGATGTCAGAGGAGANGGTGGCTATGTCATGGTCTCACCTTCGGANCATTACATGTTTGAAAGCGTGGACGGTGTTGGGCCAAGCGACATGGATGACTTGCCCATACTTACAAGTCAAGACATGAATATNATTTATGACTTTAATAATGTAGGCAGATCAAACTCAGATTTAAAAACACCGCTATCAATGGATGGTGTTGGCAGTGGCATGAGAAACGATACGCTTGCAAGATTGGTAGGCAAGTGGATCCTCGAAGGTTGGGGCATGCGTGAAGTCATCATCAAAGCTTTGGATTGGAATCAAACAAACAACCCACCCATGAGCGTGCAAGAAGTATTGCAAACAATAAACAGTATTTGCACTGGGCACTTGAAAAGAAACCCAGACGATGTAGCTGGTATCACAGAGTGGAAGACAAGTCAGTGGCAGATACAACTAACAGATGAACTCAAAGAGATCATGGATCAAGAAGATCCTATCGAACAGCAAAAGAAAAAAGAAAGACCTGAAAGAGATCCACTTGGTCTCAAAACATTTGGCGATCCTTTTTGGGATGGCATGGACTCAGATCGCATCGAACAGTTTTGGGGTGATGCATTTGTCTTTGAACAATCAAGAGTCTTGCTCTTGGGTAAACCAAAGATTGGTAAGTCACATTGGTTGGGTGCATTCGCTGCTGCCGCTACAACAGGCACAGAGTTTATGGGCAAACAATTCAATAGACCTTTAAAGGTTATGTGGTTACAGGCAGAGATCATTCATGAGTTCTTAAAGAAAAGAATCGACATGTACTATCAGCCTTTCATTCATGACAGAGAGATGTTAGATCTTGGTAAGTCAAATCTTATAGCTTCTGGAAGATTAAGAAAGAACATCATGAGAGATAAAGACATTGATGAAATAGCTACAAGTATTGACTATCACAAACCTGATATTGTCATGATCGATCCAGTCATTAACTTCTTTAGTGGAGAAGAGAACTCTAACTCAGAGATCCACGAGATGTTATCGCGTGTCGATAAGCTGATAGAACTCTTTGGTGTTGCTGTCATCATTGCTCATCACACTGGTAAAGAACGAGCAGATGATCTGTCATTCATGTCAGCGCGTGGTGGTAGTGCCTTCGCTGGTTGGATGGATTCTGGTATCAAGCTGTCTGGTAAGAAACCTAACATCGATATCTTTTACGAGGCAAGGAACGCAAGAGAACCAGATCAACACTTAGCCTACTTTGATTTTGATCGTGGCTTCTTTAGGGTGGTGGATGCATCAGACTCACCAGACGAAGTAGAGATAGCGAGAGTGGTGGCCGCGGCAATGGACAGGCGCAAGTTTTATACAAGACAAGAACTCGAACTGCTAGCAAGACAAGCATTGAAGGAAAGCGACATGGCTTCAGGAGAGAGAGCCGCAAGGTACGCAGTATCACATGTGCAGAAGTATCTAGCAGAGAGAGTCAAGACTCATAGTGTGCCAGGTAAGAACGCATGGTATTACTTAGCAGATAACGAAATGAGAAAACCTTGGGAAGATGATGGATAACTTAGAGACAATAACAGATCCGATTGAGGAGGTCTTGGAGTTGATGGTCAAACATCAGCTTGCAGTGGTTGCTGATAAGAAACTTGATTTAGTTAAAGCGATTAGAAGACTGCAAAGACAACTTGCAAAAACAAAAGAAACAAATAAAAACTTTAATGAGCAGTGGAAATTTTTGCACGATGCACATGAAGATTTAATGGGACAAGTGGAGAAAATCTATGGAGTCTAATTATAAGTTCAAAGAAGACATAACTCTTGATGAGTTAAAAAAATATATTGATCAAACTTATGATCAGCACTATGCCAATGGTAAGTACCAAGCAACTGATATGATCATTGACTCCGGGTATGGAGAAGGTTTTTGTATTGGCAACATCATGAAGTATGCCATGCGCTATGGTAAGAAAAATGGTAAGCAACGATCTGATTTATTAAAGATCATTCATTACGCAATGATTGCTTTATATGTTAATGATGAGTCAGATGTATAAGCTAGACAAAGCAGCGCTCAAAGAATCAATGGCTGATACGTTTATGGGCACAGCAATCAATCTACCTTTGGTGTGGTTGGTGCTAACAGTCTGCTTAATGTTTACAGAAAATGCATTGATCATATCAATAGCACAAGCTAGCTTATTAACAGTGGTAGCAATCATCAGAAGATATTGCACACGCATGTGGTTTAAAGGGAGGGAAATAAATGATTAGGATACTAGATATCTGTTCCGGGATAGGAGGATTCAGCTTAGGATTAGAATCAACAGGTGGTTTTGACACTGTTGCTTTCTGTGAGTTTGATGACTTCTGTCGTAAAGTATTAAATAAACATTGGCCAGACGTGCCAATCTATAAAGATCTAAAGGAGATAGGCAATGAACCAGAAAGAATTATTCAAGACTTCGACCTCATCTGCGGAGGCATCCCATGCCAACCGTTCAGTGTTGCAGGCAAGAAAAAAGGCAAGGAAGATGATAGACACCTCTGGCCGTACATGTATGAAATTATTAAATACAAAAAACCCTCTTGGGTCATTGTCGAAAACGTTGGTGGCTTCGTCAATGTGGCACTCGATGATGTGTGTCTTGACTTGGAAACCCAAGGTTACGCCACGCAATCGTTTATTATTCCAGCTTGCAGTGTCGAAGCTCCCCACAGAAGAGATCGAATCTGGATCCTCGGAAAATATACCTCCGAATTCGAGAAACCTTTGGTCGACACCGACAGCATTCGACCACACGAACATAAAACAACCGAGGAAGAATCATCCGGGAGGGGGTCAGAAACCTCCACTACAACAACAAGTAACGATGTGGCCGACCCCAAACTCGTCTCCAGCGACAGCATCTCAGACAGTGGAAGCAACACAAAGACTGAGAGCGAGCAGGGACAGAAAACAGGGAATCTTGATAGAAGCAGTGGTCGACAGGATGTTCCCAACTCCTCAACACTCAGATCATCTAGCGAATCAAAGCGAAACACTAGAAGCTTGGGAGAAAAGGGCGAAGAAAAAGAAAGAGGAGGGAATCAATCTTCAGTTTGCTTTGAGGCACGCAGTGCAGAAGGATCCGGGCAAGATGTTTCCAACGCCAGCGGCCAGAGATTGGAAGGACACAGGGGAGAACACGGACTACGAGAAGCTAGCCAAGAAGAGCAAGCTAGCAGGAGCAGTCAAGAGCGAGATGTGGCCAACTCCAAGGAGCTCGATAGGGATGTCGATGACAATGGACTCAGTGGTCAAGACAATGGACAACAACGACAGGGGCTACAAGGGGAACTTGGAAGAGCGAGTGGCAATCGAGCAGAAGATGTGGCCGACACCGAACGCCTCGGACAACAGGGACAGGGGGAACATGAGCGACCCAGCAATACAGNGAAGGATAGCGAAGGGCAAGCAAGTGGGACTGACGATGGCAGTCAAGGACAAACCGGGCAAGGGCACATTGAACCCNGAGTGGGTGGAATGGCTGATGGGGTATCCGCCAGGTTGGACGGACATTACGGATTCGAGCGAGAGCCCAACATCCCAAGAGTAGCAACAGGCATCCCTGAACGCGTCAATCGACTCAAGGCACTGGGTAATTCTATTGTGCCTCAAGTGATATATAACATTGGTCTTGCTATCTTAGAAGAGGAGAAGAGAACAAATGTTACTAAATAAATCATGGGATGCGTGTATATTCAGATGTATGTATGAATGCATGATCGATGTGTGTAAACGGCTGTGCAATGGGAAAAGGGCAAATTGCACATACCCCTTGGGAAGGTGCATTCTTATGCGATTTAGGGGTCTGTGCGGTTGTGCAATTGCACATGCCTGCACATGCGCACATGCACCTCTGAAAGGCGCATGGTTACAAGGGTGTGCAGTTGTGCGGTTGTGCATCTCTATAGAGAACTATAGATGGGTAGCTAGACGCACCCAATCTTTGATAGAGATAGGTTCTCTAGAGCTACAAAGGATAAACAAATTTTAAACAATAATTTAAGGTAGAATATTTGCATGAGTGAAACTAAAAAGAAACTAACGAAACGACAAGAGGCCTTCGTGGATCTTATGGTGTATCAGGATTATAAGCAGACGAAGTGTGCTCACTTGGCTGGGTATGAAAATCCAGGGGTGGCAGCAACGAGGTTGTTGAATCACAAAGAGTATGAGCATGTGCAAGAAAGGATTAGATCTCTGAAAGCGATTCAGCGCAGGAAGAATGAGATTACTTTTGAGGGCATCGCAAGTAAGCTAGCAGACATTCGTGATGTGGCATTGGCGGATGGCTCATATGGTCCGGCTGTGACAGCAGAGATTGCGAGAGCGAAACTTGCTGGGCTCATGATTGATAAGAAGGAGTTGAAGATACATAAGATCGATAGCATGAGCCGGGACCAGTTAGAGAATCGGCTCAAGGAACTCGTGCAAGAACATCAGATTGTCTTAGGCCATGCAGAGGAAGTGGAAGAGGTAGAGGAAGAGGATGTTATTCTAGATCAGAAAAGTCTAGAGAATCAGCTGGGTCAAGAGATTGTTGAGGACGCGCTGCTTGATGATGAGGAAGATCTTGCAGAGGCTTCAGCTTCCCATCTTGAAGAAGACGATTTACTTGAAGAGTAGCTTCGTCTAATTTATTTTTGCAGTATTGTTGGATCTTCATGCCTTGCTCAAAGTCTGCGAGTGCTGTCTCAAGATCTATTTCATTAGACTCAAGCCTAGCAACGATGCGTTCAAGTTCAGCGAGTCCTTTCTCAAAACTCATATCAGTCTTCTGACTCAGTGCCAGAACCACCGGGGAGTTGCTCGACATCGAACCAGCCACATGGATAGTTAATCATTTGCCTTGCCCCCGGTATTTCTTACGCGTCTTGCGTTTGTTAGTGCCAGACCCATTGCTTAATCTAGAATCACCGATGGATGTTTTCTTTTTGATGCTTTGTATTTTTTCTTTAACCCATGTCTTAGACATCGAATCCTCTCCTTGCATCTGCTGTGATGCTACGATCTACAATATCTTTAAAGATGCGTAGTTCTGATTTTAGTTTATTGTTTTCTTCAAGCATGGCTTGAATGTCTACACCCTTGGACTCAGTTTCGCCAGGATTTATAACTTCAAAGAATATTTTCTTGTCTCTGACTTTGCGTTCAAACTCTTTAACCAAGTCATCTTGTTCTAAGAGTATTGCGTCTTGCATAAAGAACATTCCCTTAACGATGCACTTGTTCATCTTGTTGAATTCCATATAACGATTAGCGCAATCAACATAAATATTCCAACAGCTATTGCTGCGTTTAAGATTGGCTCTATTGGAGTTTGTGATAATTCAACAAGACTTAAATCTGATAAGTCCATCAAGCTATCCTCCATATGCGATACATACTTCCACTTTCTTTTTTGAATGTGAACTTGCGATCTCTAAAGGTTGGCGTATAGAAGTTTGGTCTGTACTTGTAGACTTCTTTTTTGGTTAGATTACCTATGCTATCGCCTATCTCTAATTGATCTAAAGCTTCACAAAAAGGTGAGTTGAATGTGCGAACTGGTATGTTCTTTTCTATTTTAAAATCCATGGTTTTCTCCTAGTGTTTATGTGGATTAATTTTGCTACTGATATCAACAACCTTTCCTTCAGGAATAAAGTCAATGTCTAATTCAGTTGCGCTTTGGGGTAAGACTGCATTGATTGGGACAATATCTGCTATGACAATTTGGTCATAGTAATACTGCGCTCTGAAATCATCTGCGTCCTCTTTTGTTTTGAAAGGACCGAAGCCAGTTGTTAATGGTGTGTTGGTGTATGGATCTCCATACTTGATAACCAACACCCATTCACATCCCGGCATTCTATCTTCTATTGGTGGAAGTTCGCTCATATTTTGCCACTCCTACCAAATAAAAATCTGTGTCCCTCGTGATTCTCCCTTTCCATTGTGTCAATGAGTTCGTCATCTGTGTGTGGACTGGGTATGAATTCGTCTTTCTTTTTAGATCTAAGGTATTCTATTTTTTCGCTGTCATCTTTATAAACTGTGCGATGTACAACTACACTTCCGGGAGCATCACTTTTCTTTTCTCCTAGTATGTACTTGATACCTTTGCGCCACTTGGCTAACCTATTTATTTTATCCTGGCGGATTACTTTGTGCGTGTGTTCAGTCATGGTCTCTCCTATCTCTCGACAATTAATATACA
>JGI11772J19994_1000308_pt1 | contig 10805 bp, 18 predicted proteins | sample Etolagsurwater0m_FD_19994 | JGI IMG/M metagenome (IMG submission 19994) | reverse complement strand
AAAGAAGTTGAAGAATTTAATCAAAGAAGAAATGAAATTAGACAAGCAATTAAAGATGGTATCAACTGTATTAATAATAGGTAATTATGGCAAAAGATAAATGTATAATTAGAATAGAAGATACTTTAAAAAGATCATCAGTAGAAAGATCAAAAGCCGATGAAATAATTGAAGAAATAAAGAAAGCTCAAAGAGAAGTTAATCTTCAAAATTTAGATGATGATTTAGTAGATCAATTAGCTAATGAAGTTTTAAAAAGACAAGAAATACAAAAAAAAATTAATCAAAGAAATAATATAGAAAATGAAATAAAAATAAGAGAAGTAGTTGATTATGTTTTAAAAGAATTTTCTGATGATCCTGTTGAAGGATTAAAAGCTGTATTAGTTGGTAGTAATTTACAAAAAGCAGGATCAAGAGCTTCTGTAGCACTTGCACAACTTTCTCAATATAGACAAATTGTAGTTTCATTTAATGAAAAATTAAGACAAAAAAATTTAGAAGAAATTTTTGCAAATGCAAATGAAGATATTGATAGAAGAATATCAAGAACTATTTGGCAAATTAGTAAAAAAGAAACCATTACAGAAAAACAAAAAGATATTATTGAACTTGCAAAACTTATAGATGAATATTCAGAAACAATTAGAAAAAAATATAATAATTATGGTGCTAATATTGGAAAACTTCCAGGTTGGATTGTAAGACAATCACATGATCCATTTCAACTTAGAAATGCTTTAGATGTTTTAAATTTAAAAAATAATACTAACACAAAAGAAATAAATGGAACATCAGAAAGAAATTTTAATGCTTGGAGAGAATATATTAAAGATAAATTAGATGAAAAAACATTTGAAGGATATGATGGTGATAGAGATGAATTTTTACATTATGTTTATCATTCTTTAATTAGAAACGATCATCAAATAACAAATGGTATTAGTGGTTCTTATGGAACTAGAGATTTAACAAAAAAAATAAATGCTAAAAGAGTTTTACATTTTAAAACAGCAGATGATTGGTTTGATTATAATTCTAAATTTGGTGGTGGTAATTTAAGAGAATCTTTATTTGCTGGATTTAATTATGCTGGAAGAAATATTGGTATTATGAGTATGCTTGGTACTAAACCTCAAGAAAATTTTAAAAAAATATCAAAATTATTAGTAAGAAATTTAATTAAAAATAAAATGGGTGATAAAGCAGATGATGTAAGTGTTTTTACTAAAGAACAAGGTTCATATGAAAAATATATGGCAGAAATAGATGGCTCTGTAAATTCAATAGTAAAATTTGGTGCTGCAAGATGGAGTGGTATTACAAGATCTATTTTATCTATGGCTAAATTAGGTGGTGCAGTAGTTTCTGCTATTGCAGATATTCATTTATATGGAAGAGAGTTAAGTTATCAAGGAAGATCTTATCTTGGTGGAGTAACTGAAGCTCTTGGCAGACTTGCAAAAATAAAAAATTCGAAACAAAAACAAGCTATAGCAGAACAACTTGGTTTTATATCTGATAATGTTATTTATGATTTAGCTGCAAGATATTCAGTTGGTGATACATTAAATAAATCTTTTACTAAAATTCAAAGAACTTTCTTTAAATTAAATTTACTACAATGGTGGACTAATAGTTTAAAAGAGGGTGCAATGTTAGGCATGGGAAATCACATAGCTAAACAAAGATCAATATCTTTTAAAAATTTAGATGATGGTACTAAAAGAATATTTAATCATTTTGGTGTTACAGAAAAAATATGGGAAACAATAAGAAAATTAGATGTTGAAAAAGCTGATGATGGTAAAGAATTTTTTTCAGTTAGAAACATAGATAAATTAACAGATAATCAAATAAAAGATTTATCTGGTTTAGAAAAAATGTCAGAAAGACAAATAGAAATATTTAAAGATAATTTAAAAACTAAAATATCTGGTGTATTTTTAGACAGATCTAGTTTTGCAGTTATTGAACCAGATGCTAGAACTAGAGCTTTTATGAAAGGTGGTTATGCTGCTGGAACTCCAACTGGAGAAGCAATGAGATTTATATTTCAATTTAAAGCATTTCCTATTGCTATACTACAAAAAGCATTGGGTAGAGAATTGTCATTTTATGGTGCTGGACAAAAAGGTAGAGCAATGTGGGGTATTGCAAGTTTAATCGTTGGATCTGGTATTTTTGGATATATCTCTATGACAGCAAAAGATTTATTAAAAGGTAAATCTCCTAAAGATCCTAAAAAAATTAAAACATTTTATAATGCTATGCTTCAAGGTGGTGGACTAGGTATATATGGAGATTTTTTATTTTCAGAAAGCTATAGTGGATATGATATATTAGCTACTGCTGGTGGACCAGCTGCAACTGAATTTGCTAAAGCTGCCAATGCGTTAAGATATGCTATTAAAGGTGAAATTAGTAATTCTGGAAAACAAGCCTATAAATCTATAGTTGGAAATATACCATTTTTAAATTTATTTTACTTAAAAACTGCTTTTGATTATGCTATAGGTTATCAAATCATGGAAAGTATATCTCCAGGATATTTAAGAAGAATGGAGAAAAGAATGAAGAAAGAAACTGGACAAGAATTTTTATTGACTAAGCCTTCTTTATTATTTAAAGGATTTTAAATATGACAATATCTTCAACTACAGTAAAGAACTCATACGCAGGTAATGGTACTCTCGATACCTTTAACTACACCTTCAAGATATTTGCCAATACAGATTTACAAGTTATTATTAGGGATGCGACAGCTACTGAAACAGTAAAAACTTTAACTACACATTATACAGTTACAGGTGCAGGTTCTGCTTCTGGTGGAACTATTGTATTCACAGCAGGTAATATACCAACTGCTACTGAAACTGTTGTGATTAGAAGAGCTGTTCCGCAAACCCAAGCAATCGATTATATTGCTAATGATCCATTCCCTGCGGAATCACATGAAGAGGGTTTGGATCGTGCAATGATGACACTTCAACAACTTCAAGAAGAAGTTGATCGAAGTATAAAACTTTCAAGAACTAACACCATGAACTCTACTGAGTTTACTATTGGTGATACCAATAGAGCTAACAAAGTATTTGGTTTTGATTCTGCTGGTGAATTAGTAGTTACGCAAGAGCTAGGAACTTTTAGAGGTAATTGGTCTGCATCAACTTCTTATGCTGTTAGAGATATTATTAAAGATACTTCTAATGGAAACATTTACATCTGCTTAACTGCACACACATCTTCTGGTACTCAACCTATTTCAACAAACACAGATAGTGCTAAATGGTCTTTAATTGTTGATGCTGAAACTGCTACATCATCTGCTACAGCTGCCGCTGCAAGTGCCGCTGCCGCTGCATCTTCTGCAACTGCTGCACAAACTGCACAAACAGCTGCGGAGTTAGCTGAGACAAATGCTGAAACTGCTGAAACCAATGCAGAAACTGCTGAGACAAATGCTGCAACAAGTGAAACAAATGCTGCTGCATCTGCTACATCAGCTTCTAATTCAGCAACAGCTGCTTCTAATTCTGCAACTTCAGCTTCTTCATCTGCTGCTACCGCAACCACTCAAGCAGGAATAGCAACTACACAAGCAACGAATGCTAGTACATCTGCAACAAGTGCTGCATCGAGTGCTACTTCAGCTTCAACTTCTGCCGCAACTGCTACAACTCAAGCAACTGCTGCATCTAATTCTGCAACCAATGCCGCAACCTCAGAATCCAACGCATCTACTTATGCAACTAACGCATCAAATTCAGCATCTTCTGCTAGTACCTCTGCTACCGCTGCTCAAGCTGCACAGACCGCTGCTGAAGCTGCTTTAGATAATTTTGATGATGTTTATTTAGGTGCTAAAGCTAGTGATCCTGCACTCGATAATGATGGGGATGCTTTAACAGCAGGAGATTTATATTTCAATTCAACTGTTAACCAATTAAAATATTATGATGGTTCAAGTTGGTCTGGTATTGGAGTTAATACTGATGAAACAGTTAAGGTATCAGCTAATGATACGACTAATGGATATTTAAATGGTAAACTTATTGCAGGTTCTGGAATTAGTTTTACAGAAAATAATGATGGTGGTAATGAAACATTAACGATTGCTAGTGTATCAACTAATCCAACACTTTCATCTATCTCACCAGATACTATCACTAATGCTCAAACTTCAATTACAATAACTGGTTCAAACTTTACATCAGTTCCACAAGTAGAATTTTTAAATCCATCTACAGGTATATGGTATGTTGCAGAGACAGTAACATTTAACAACTCAACATCTTTAACAGTACAAACAACATTAACAGTTGATGGTACATATAAAATTAGAATAGAAAATCCAGATGGTTTAGCTGTAATATCATCTACAAATATATTAACAGTATCAGATGCACCTACTTGGACAACTGCTGCTGGAACACTAGGAACTATTGCTGGAGATTTTTCTGGTACAGTTGCTACAGTTGTTGCAACATCAGATAGTGCAGTTACTTATTCAGAAGTAACAAGTCCACTAGTATTAACAAATGCTGCACAAGCAAATTGTTCTTTAAATAGTTCAACAGGTGTGATAACAACAACTGACTTTGGTGGAGCATCTACAACAGCAACGACTTATAATTTTACAATCAGAGCAACAGATGCTGAAGGTCAAACAGCAGACAGAAGTTTTAGTTTGACATCATCATTTGGTGCAACAGGAGGCGCACAGTTTAACTAATGAATACAATTTTCAAATCGGAGATTTGCTAATGGCTAGTACATATTTAGAAAGAACTTTTGGAACACCAACTAATAGAAAAATTTGGACACTTTCTACATGGATTAAAAGAAGTACATTGGGAAATAATCAACCTATATGTTCTGGTAATAGTTCAAATAACTATATATATTTTAAAACAGGTTCAGAGTTTGCTATAGAAGAATATTCTGGTGGTTTTCAATATAGATTAGAACCAACTAGATTATTTAGAGATGTTTCAGCTTGGTATCATATAGTTGTAGCTGTTGATACTACACTTGGAACAGCAGATGATAGAATAAAATTATATGTTAATGGAGTACAAGAAACTTCATTTACAAATAGAATTAATCCATCACAAAATTTTGATACTAATTGGAATAGTGCTAGTGCTGTTAATCAAATAGGTAGAGAGGCTTCAAACTATTTTAATGGCTCAATGTCGCACTTTCACTTTATAGATGGAACAGCTTATGATGCTTCAGCATTTGGTCAATATGATACTAATGGAGTTTGGACAATTAAAACAGATGTAAGTGTAACTTATGGAAACAATGGTTTCTTTATTTTAAAAGATGGTAATAGTGTTACTGACCAATCTGGTAATGGTAATAACTTTACAGTTGGTGGTGGTACATTAACGAATACTGAAGATAATCCTTCAAATGTTTTTGCTACATTGAATCCTTTAATTAGAGCAGATTTTGCATCTCTTTCAAATGGTAATAATACAATTACAGGAACATCAGCTTCGAACAATTCACATTATCCTGCAACTTTACAAGTAGGAACAAGTGGTAAATATTATTATGAAATAAAAGTAACTGCAAATGAAAGTGGTAGTAGTGAATATTCAGCTGATGGAATAGTACCTAACGCAGAAGCAATATCTCAAAGTGATGGAACAGCTTCTTCTGGGTTTTATCCAAAATTATTTTTTGATTGTAGAGGAACAGTTGAAAGAAGTAATTTAGGAACAGGTTTAGCAGATTTAACTGGACTAACTTCAATAGGTTCAACAGGAATTAAAATGTTTGCAATAGATATGGATAATGGAGCAATTTATATTGGTGCTAATGGTGTATGGTTAAATAATGGTTCAGCAGTAGGAGTTCCCACATCTGGTGCAAGTAAAACTGGTGCTATGTGGTCTTTTACTCCAAGTGATTATCCTAATATAGCAATATGCTCTAGTGCATACAATGGTTCAGTTACTCATTATAATTTCGGCAATGGCTACTTCGGAACAACAGCAGTAGCTAGTGCAGGAACGAATGCAAGCGGAAACGGGATTTTTGAATACGATGTCCCAACAGGTTATACTGCTTTATCAACAAAAGGATTAAATTTATAATGGCTTTACATTCGTTACACTCATGCAAAGAAAAATTTTCTTTGATTTATCAAAGCAAAGAAATTTACAATAAGGAGATATTTTAATCATGGCATATTCTGTAATAAAAAAACCTTCGGATTATTTTAATACTGTTACTTATACAGGAAATAATACAACAAATGCAATTACAGGTGTTGGTTTTCAACCAGATTGGACTTGGATAAAACCTAGAAATGGTACAGATGGTCATGTTTTAATTGATTCTGTAAGAGGAGTTTTAAAAAGATTAAGAACAGAAGGTACTAATGCAGAAGATACTTTAAACAATTCTTTAACATCTTTTGATACTGATGGTTTTACCTTAGGTAGTTCTGGGGAAGTAAATTCTTCTTCTTATAATCTTGTTAGTTGGAACTGGCTAGCCTCAAACACAACTGCATCAAACACAGATGGAAGCATAACCTCAACTGTTAGTGCTAATACAACAAGTGGATTTAGTATTGTGTCTTATACAGGAAATGAAACAGCAGGTGCAACTGTAGGTCATGGATTATCTTCTACACCTAAAATGATAATTCTTAAAAATAGAAATAGCACTGATGATTGGGTTGTTTATCATGAGTCTCTAGGCAATACACAAAGTATTAGATTAAATTTAACTAATGCATCTGCTACAACACCTGCTTCTTTTAACAATACTTCTCCAACATCTTCAGTATTTACTTTAGGAGATTGGACAGCAGTAAATGGTTCATCAATGATTGCTTACTGCTTCGCAGAAGTTAAAGGCTTCAGCAAGTTTGGTTCTTATGTTGGTAATGGAAATGCAGATGGAACATTTGTTTATACAGGATTTAAACCTGCGTTTGTTTTAATTAAAAATATTACAACTGCTGGAGAACATTGGCATATGGCAGATAATAAAAGAGACACAGATAATGCTGTTTCAAAATGGTTATTAGCAAATGCTAATGGTGCAGAATTTACTATTGATATTTGTGATTTTGTATCAAATGGATTTAAAATAAGAACTGGTAGTCAAGGTACAAATCAATCAGGTGCATCATTCATATATATGGCATTTGCTGATGAGCCTTTAGTGGGAGATAACCCAGCTACTGCTAGGTAATTATGTTCGTATTTACTCACATAATCACCAAGAATCTAACTTTGTTAGAAGCAAGATAATGAAATTTGTATTAGCGTTTACCATGTGTTCTGCGATCACAGGTTTTTGCAATAATACAATGACACTCCCAGTTAAATTTAATACATGGTCTGAATGCGTTGGTGCAGGTGGAAAATTGATAGTTGATTTTTCAGTAAAATTAGAAGATAGAATCAATAAGGATAAAATGTATATGAACTATTTTTGTAATGAGATTGAGACCAATGAGAAAGACAGTTAAAAAGAAATCAGTATCTGTTCCACCTAGTGAGCTAGTAGGCTATAGGTTATCTTCGCATGAGAAAGTCTGTGCGGAAAGAATGAAAACTTTATTCAATGCAATCGATGAATTAAAAAAAGAAGTTAAAGATCTAAGAACCGACATGAACAAAGGTAAAGGTGCGGTTAATGTTTTGATCTTCCTCGCAGGTTTAGTTACTGCTTTGGTAGGCTTCTTTAAATACAATGGCTAATAGAAGAAAGACAGCTATTCGAAAGAATACCAATAAACAAATAATTTCTTTCTTTCGAAAGAAGTAATTTTATGAAAAATAGAAGAAAGACAGCTATCACAGGATTAACTTCTGAGCTTACTGCTCAACTTAGACTTGCACAAGATCCTAATCTAATAGTATTTGCACCAGTTGGTGGCTTAGGTCCAATAGATATTGTTACTTTAAATATGACAACAGGTGAGTATACTGCTTATGATGTTAAGTCTAAAAACTATAGGAAGGTTGACAGCTATCTTGCAAAAGATGGCTATAGAAGAAAGTTAAAAGGAAAGTTTATTAATAGACATACAACTAAAGAACAAAAAAGATTAAATGTTAAAATAATATACGAATGAATTTATCACCAAACTTCACCTTAAAAGAACTCACTAAATCTGATTTTGCAATCAGAAATAATATACCTAATGAACCTAACATGGATCAGATTGTAAAACTAAAAGAGCTATGCAATAAAATATTACAACCTGTTCGTAATCATTTTGGTCCAGTAACTGTAACTTCTGGTTTCAGATCACCAGAACTTTGCGTTAAGATTGGCAGCTCACTTAACTCTCAACACGCAGAAGGAATGGCAGCAGACTTTGAAGTAGCAGGAGTTGACAATGCGGATCTTGCTTATTGGATTAAAGATAACCTTGAAGATTGGGATCAAATGATCTTGGAATTTTACACTCTTGGCGAACCTAACTCTGGATGGGTGCATTGTTCTTACTTTGATAAGCCACGAAAACAATTCTTGAGAGCATTCAAAGAAGGTGGTAAAACAAAATACAAACCAATCATAGGAGACATAAGATAATGTGGTTAAGTGCAATCAAATTAGCAATCGATGCAGGTGGTCATATCTATAAGAATAGACAAAAGACTAAGATGCTAATGTCTGATGCTCAGATGAAACACGCAGAGATGATGAGCAAGGGTGAGTTGGAATACTCTGGTAAATTATTGGAATCAAGAAATTCAGATTGGAAGGATGAACTAATTTTAATAATCTTGTGTTTACCAATAGTGATGTTGGGATTTGCAGTATGGTCAGACAATCCAGAACACATGGAGAAGATGAAACTATTCTTTGAATACTTTTCTGATCTACCTTTTTGGTATCAGACTATATTCGTGGGTGTCATAGCAAGTGTCTATGGTCTTAAAGCAACTGATTTAATTAAGAGGAAATAATATGTCACAACAAATCCCTACAATGTTTGTATCACAATACAGTAAAAAGAAACCTACACTTCTTTCGCAGCAGATGGGTAAGAAGAAAAAGAAGAAACCTTATGGCAAAAGTAAAGTTCGATCTAAATAAATTACCTCATGAAAGAATACCTAAGAAAACTTCTATAGGTCGTAGACCAAAAATGTCTAGCATGAACAAGTCTAAGAAGAGATCCTTAAAAAAATATAGAGGTCAAGGTAAATGATTGATAGATTATTATATAGATTCTTTGCCTGGATAGACTCATGGGTAGAGTGGGTTGAAAAACAATTTCAAAAATCTAAAAAGAAAAAGAAAAAGAAACTTAAAAAGGTTATTACTGAAGAACAATGGATTAAGAAAATGGTAGGTAAAAACAAATGAGAGACACTAAAGTTTTAGAATCATTTAAGAAAAGTTTTAGAATCATTTAAGAAGCATACTGAAAAGAAATTAAAAGAGATGAATATATTTAAGTATCTTAAAAAAGAAGTTGAGCATGGTGCAAATGGTACTAAGGATTATGTAATTAAAAAAGGGATTAACAAAGGTAAGATTGCTAAATGAACATTGATCTTAAATGGATTGTTGGATTTATTGGTAGTGCTTTATTTGGTTTATGCACATGGGTATTAGTATCTATTGTTGATTTAAAAGAAGATACCAACTTTATTAAGGGTGAACTTTATGGATTAGACAAAGCTATTGGTAGAGTATATAATTATATTAATGGAAACAATAATAGTCCAGCGGAGTAAACAATGGCAATAACATACAGAGGTGAAAGATTTTCTGGTTACAATAAACCTAAGAAAACACCAGGTGCTAGAAAAAAATCAGCGGTCTTAGCAAAGGTAGGTAGCAAGGTTAAGCTAGTTAGATTTGGTGATCCTAAGATGACAATCAAGAAACAAATACCTGCAAGAAGAAAGAGCTTCAGAGCTAGACACAACTGCTCTACAGCTACCAATAAATTGACACCTAGATATTGGTCCTGCAAGGCATGGTAGCCAAAAAAAATTCTTGGGTTAAAAAAAAATCAACAGTATTGCTTTGTGGAATATGTGGAGAATGTGGTAGAGAACTATTGAATACTGATGGTGGTTGGATTATAACTCATAGTAAGAAATATTTTTGCCATGATGGTAAAGATGGTTCTTGTTTTGATAATTATTGTGAACGCAAATATAAGGAGAACAACAATGCCAATGGTCGGAAAAAAGAAGTTCAGCTATACGAAAGCTGGAAAGAAAAAAGCAAAAGAATATGCAAAGAAAAAAGGAATGACAGTTAAAATGAAAGGTAAATACTAATGCCAAAAAAAGGTTTATACTATAACATTAATCAGCGTAAAAAAAAAGGGATCAGTAGATCTAAAAAGAAATCTACAATTTCTGATAAGGCTTATCACAATATGTTGATGGGTTTTCCAAAGAAGAAGAAGTAAGTTTCTTTAACTTTTTTTCTAGCTGTCGAACATACAATCGCATATCATCTAGCTTATGCTCTAGGTCTTCAATCTTTAATCGATAACGAAGATGCCAATTAACACCTACAATATTTCTTTTAACTCTTGATACTCTTGCCATATCGTTTGATTTGAATCCCAAAATCTTTGCTTGTTATGTTTCATTCGTAAGGAGTGTAAAACTGTAGTATGATCTTGTCCAAAATATCTACCAATATTAGATAGGTTCATATTATATTTCTCACTCAATAGATTGTGAATAATATTTCTAGCTCTGACTACATCTTGAGTTCTAATCTTGCTAAACAATTCTTTCTTACTGATAAAATATTTCTTACATACTTTATCTATAAGTAAATAAACTTTA
>JGI11772J19994_1000307_pt1 | contig 10823 bp, 10 predicted proteins | sample Etolagsurwater0m_FD_19994 | JGI IMG/M metagenome (IMG submission 19994) | reverse complement strand
TTAGTTGACAGTGCATCAGGTATTCATGCTAGACACAATGACTACTACATCAGAACTGTACGTGGTGATAACAAAGACCCACTCACACAGTTTATGAAAGAAAGTGGTATACCAAGTGAGCCTTGTGTTATGAAACCTGATAGCACTACTGTGTTTAGCTTTCCTATGAAGTCACCTAATGGTGCTAAGACTAGGACAGACATGACAGCTATTGAACAGTTAGAACATTGGCTTATCTTTCAGAGACATTGGTGTGAACACAAGCCTTCTGTCACTATATCTGTTAAGGAAAATGAGTGGATGCAAGTAGGAGCATGGGTGTATGATAACTTTGATGAAGTATCAGGTATATCTTTCTTACCTTTCAGTGACCATACGTATGCCCAAGCACCTTATCAAGACATAGATGAAGCAAAGTATTATGCATTGTCACATGAAATGCCTGAAGCTATTGATTGGTCTAAGTTAGCAGACTTTGAAAAGGAAGATACAACTAGTGGAGGTAGAGAACTAGCTTGCACAGCAGATGCGTGTGAGATGGTTGACATACAGGCTAGTTAATGTTAGAATCTGCAGAACTATTATGGTGGCAATGGTGGTTACTTATCGCCATTACCATCAACACTACAATAAACTTAATCGTATTCTTTAAAGGTAGGAAGCTACACATTAGAGAATTTTTACATCTTAAACCTAAGCGAATAAAAGGAGACAATAATGCAAAACCTATCACCAAGTAAAGAAAACAGAAAGAAGTTTGATATTGATTTAGAATATGGGCAAGTAAGAGAACAGCTTGTAGCTGATATGTTACAAGATAAAAAGATAGAAGTTAAAAGTGAAAGAGATTTATGGCAACGTACAGGTAACATTGCTATTGAATACGAATCTTATGGCAAACCTAGTGGTATAGATGCAACTGAATCTGACTATTGGTTTCATAATTTATGTGTAGGAGAAGATACTTTTTGCACATTAGTATTTAACACAGAGAGTTTAAAGAAAATAATAAATAACTTAGATTATAAAAGGTCTGTGTCAGGTGGGGATAACAACGCATCTAAAATGTACTTACTTAATCTACAGAAATTATTTTCATCTGATGTTATTAAATCATTTAAAGGAGTAGAAGTATGAGAGATATGATATTGAATGCAATAAAAACTAAGATGATAGGAAAGATGAATAGTCGCATAGCTAACATAGAAGTTATGTTAAGTAACCCTGTTGGCTCAGGAAATAATCCTAACATTACATACAACATTGAAATGGAGATGGCACAGCTACAAGAACTAAATGGAAAACTTAATATATTAACTAAATACTTTGAAAGGAGTAATGAGAATGCAATTGAAGAACAGAAAGAGAAATCCAAATCTAAGTAAATATGATGCACCTTTAAAGATACAATTCAGCAGAGGTCTAAGTGATTTTAAGAGAGGTAAAACTATCAATCCATATAACCCCAATACTATGCAAGCAAGAGAGTGGGATAGGGGTTTTAATGTGTCCTACTTCCAACGATTAGAAAGGGTCAAGAAAGATGAAGCTAGAAGAAGAAGCGAAAAAGTATATGCAGGATAAGTTAATTATAACAGAGGTAATGACTGCTGAGTTCTATGAAATGAAAGCATCACAGACAGCTATCTTCCCTAAAAACCAAGCCCTAGAGTATTTAGCTCTAGGGTTAACTAGTGAAGCAGGTGAAGTAGCAGGTAAGGTAAAGAAACTTATACGTGATGGTGAGGATATAGAAGGCTTTGAGTTGAAGAAGCTTGCTATAGCATCAGAGATAGGTGATGTACTTTGGTACTGTGCTATGATGGCTAAAGAGGTAGGTGTTCCATTGAATGAGATTATGAAAGAGAACTTAAAGAAGTTGCATGGTAGAAAGGAACGTGGAACATTGCAAGGTTCAGGAGATGATAGGTAGTTTATCTACGAGAACCTAAAGCTTTCTTTAGTACTTTGCTGTAGCCTTTGCCTATTGCAACTAGTTCAGTTAAATCTTTTGTGCTAGAGACATCTGCAGGTTCTCCCTTCTTCTTCAAGAACTCTACCGTTGCCCATTTTCTATTTGATTTAGTTAATCTCTTATAGTCCATCATAGCCTTAACATAAGGACCACCTGTTCCCACCTTACCATCTTTTATCTTTTGCTTTATAGAACTAAACTGTGCATCTAATATAGGCTTTAATCTATTGAGCATATACTTATCTTTACTTATTGTATCTTTGAAACCTACCTTTTGTTTCCTGTACTCCCTCTCATAGTATTTCTCCATTGACTGAGCAACATCAACTACTGCAGGTAAAAACTCACGAAGTATATCATTCTCAAATCTTCTAACCTTTGGTGATTCTGAATTACTACCTAGATTAAATTCTGTATAACCTAAGTCTTTTAAATATTCTCCATACTCCTCATCTTGTGTTGTCAAGTTTAATCCATATATTACACGATAGGCAGGTTGAACTCTTTTCTTTTCTTCTTGAAATAAAAATTCACGTTTAGGTGCTTCTGCTTCCATCTTACCTGTAGGGTCAGTAAACCCACGTGCATCAAAAGGTCTTTTAATCTCGTTAATAAAGTTAGTATAAGGGTCTAATGAAGGTTCAGGTGCTAAGTCTTTATATGTAGTACCCCTTTCACCTGTCACTCTCTGTGCTTCTAGCAATTGAGCAAAAGGAACTGCCCATGTTTGTAAATAATTACCTAAAAGTCTACCACCTACCTTGCCACTTCTAGCAAAAGTAGATAAGTCTTGTCCACCAGCAACAGCTTCTACCATATCGTCAAGTAAACCTGCCGCAACTCCTGTCCTTATATTAGTACCTAAGAAAGTCTCAGCAAATTCTTTAGGGTCCCACCAATCTTCAAGTGTACCTTCTTGTTGTTTTTCCATAGCTTTACCTATATAGGCAAAAGGTCTTAATGGGTATAAAGGAGTAAGGTCTAATGTTGTTCCATCACCTACAGGTAATTGCTTGTAGTCAGTTGGAGACTCTCCTGTTTCTGACAACATTTTATATCCCTGATAAAATCCACCTATAGCAGCTAAACCTACTATGTTTCTTGATATACGTTGTCTATCTTTAGCTGTTAATGGACCCTTTAATGAGGGTGTAACTATACTCATAAGTTTTCTTGTTAAAGGAATAGAACTTCCTGCCATATACTGACCCATTAATTCCATGCTGTTAAACATGAAACGAGGGAAAGGCATTACCATAGTACCTACAACACTACGAGTAAGAAGACTACTTAATTCTCTGAAAGGTTTAAAGTCAGGTTGTTTTGCGTAAGTAACATCTAATGCTTTTTTTACTGCATCAGCAGATAATTCTTGAAAAGAACGAGCACCTTTAGGTACAACAGTTCCTGAATCATTTAATAAATCTTTGAGCTTACCTGCATTTAAAGTTTCTAGTAAGTCAATTTTATATTCATTCTTTACTAATCTTTGTAATTCACCTAGATAAGAACCCCTACGTATCAAGTATTCCTGCCATCTATTAGGCGTGTTTAAGAAAGATACAACATCCTCGCCCTTAGTTATTAGTTTATCAATAGCAGTACCTGACCCTCTGCCTTGAACCTTCTGTATCTCGTTTAAGTTATTAAGCATTAAGTCGTATTGCTTTGCTAACTCAGGTCTGTCTAAAATAAAATCAGTTAATTCTTTGGTAGCTTTAGGGTCATTATAAATATACTTTAAGTTAGCGAATGCATCTTTATATGTTCTTGACTTTATTAAAGTTTTAAGACCAGGACCATAACCTTCTCTACTCATATTATACATAGCAGTATCTGCAACATTTGCCAATGATTCTAAAGGAGCACGTATTGTACCTGAGAATAAGTTACGTGATGCTGTAGCTAATTGAGATACAAGACCACCTCTTCTTATATTTTCCACTCTTAGGGCATAATTATATATACTACTATCCGCAGCTTCAAGTGCCTTTTGTGCCAACAATTCCTTTTCACTTAAAGGTCTTGCTCTTCTTATTTGAGATAGCTTGTTCATAACTTTAGCTGCCTGAGAGCCTGAACCTACAACTGTTAATATATATTCCTCAAAGGAGAGTCCATATTTATTTAATGTAGTAAGTAGTTCATCCCCTGCTGAACCTGCCAAACTTTCACCTAACTTTAAGTCCTTAGCAACTGTTAAATCAAACAAGTTGTCAATAATAGTTTTCTTATTATTAAAAGCTTCAGGATATTTCTGCTGAAACTCTTTAGTTATAGCCACTAAGCCATCAAGTTTTTCAGGTTTTAATATAGGGTGAGTTAATTCATCAATACGTGGTGCTATCTTCTGTGCTAGGTAGGGGTCAGCTACTTCTTCCATTAACTCTAACCCTGCTTTACGAGCACCATCGTAATCTAAGACTTTATTACCAGCTTCATCAGTTTTTGATACAGTCTTTTTAGTAGTTTCTTCAAACATATTAATAAGTTCTGTACGGATACTTTTATTTTCATCAGCGACTTTCTTAGCAGCATCTATTTTCTCCTTCATTTCTACATCAGTAGCATACTTGATGCGTTCTATATTAATAGCTCGTTCTAATCTTTTAGCTAACCAATCAGCATCCTTCTCTTTTTTATCTACTTGTTTAACAGCCTGTTTATAATCTTTGAAACTTTTTAAAGTAGCTTTTATTTCTTTATCTGTACCCTTTAATTCTCTTCTATATAAACCTGAAGCTCTAGTTAAATCGTCACCCATACCTGCAACTTTAGAAGCTACACCTTGACTACCTAAGTATTCTAAGAAAGCACCTGCACCATCAGCTAATTGCTCTGCCATATCTTTAGGATTTGCAAAACTTCTATTCGCTGCAGTTTTTAGTGAAGCATTCATTGCATTCCATACTGTTTTATTTTTATATAAAGCATTACCTGCTTGCTCGATTACATCCTTAAATGCCGCAGGAACGTACTCTATACCTTCTGCTACTTCCATTAAACCATTTAATAAGCTAGGACCTATAACAGGTATATCAGCCATTTGTTTCATTAAGCTGTTTTTAACTATATGCTTACCTGAACTATCTTTAACCTCAGTTAAACCAGATGTATCCACTCCCTGTAGGACTTGACCACCTACAAAAGGAACTTCTATAATTTTACCTTGAGCATTTTTATATTGACCATAGGCATCAGGTAAGTCTTCAGCTTTAATAGGCTCTGCTTCAGGTTCATTCCATAGATTAACTGTTCTGAAACTAGACTCCATCTGCTCAGCTAAACTTTCTTTTTGATATACTTCTGTTTCGTCAGGTTTGTTGTATATATAGGAGACAGGTAATCCTCTGTCATCTTCAAATACAGTACTTGAATGTGGCTGAACAGTAGGCTCATCATCTCCTACAGGCACGTAACTATATTCAGATATAATGCCTTTTTCTAAAGCACCTTCTACATCTTCTAGTTTACCGTTTTTAAATAGTTCAGGATATTCTTTGCTGTATTGATTATACAAAGTGTCTTGGAAGGTAGTTTCTTTTGTGACTAGTTCTGTGTTTTGTTTTTGTATAGTAGCATTAGATAAATCAGTTTCAATAACGTCATCATCTTCTTGAATGTTAGAAGACATACTAATACTTTCAATATCAGAGTCATCTTCTTTCTCTTCTAAAGTATTGTTTAGAGTTGTTGCTGTTATTGGTTTTATTACATCCTCATCACCACCCATACTTATAGTAGCAAGGTCGGAATCATCATCAATCATCATTGTATTAAACTGTTTCCTGTCCATATTAGTTTAAGCAGTCTTCCATTAGGAGCTACGTACTCTATGACTTTGCCGGGAGTGTATCCCTCATTCTTAGCAGTTTGCTTTATTGCTTTCAACTCTTGTTTAAACTGTGCCTCTACCGAAGCTGCTTGAGGTAAATTTGTAAACAATTGTTTTGTTGTATCTTGAGTTTGATACTTTTCATAGATACCTGCATCCTCATCCTTAGTAGCAGCAATATAATTATTCTCTTGCTTTTGTATGTAAGAATCTCTTTGAAATTTTTGTGCATCCTCTTCTGCTTTTAATGCACTAAATAATATAGGTTCATCTTCAGGTTTAGTTGTTTCAAATCTTTTTCTTAAACCTTTCAGTGCAGTCATTTTAGCTTCAAAGACAGGTCCTTCATTACCATTTAATAATACTTTTAAGTTTTCACCTACACCCTCTGTATATCCTGCACCTTCTATAGCTGCTATATTTGCTTTTTGTATTACACTTGTAATACTTTCCTTACTAAATAGTGAAGTAGTTTGCCCTGTAGAACTTTTATTTAGCTCCTTACCCTTTTCATATTTCTTATAAAAATCATCACGCTTTTTCTCTAATATCTTCTTTTTCTCAGGGTCCTTCTCATAAAAAGCTGCAGTATCATACTCATTATACTGAGCTTCAAAACTACCTTTAGATGCTATTTGATTATCTTTTTGATATTTCTTATAATCTAGAAACTCATTGAAGTTTACTTTTGCTGGAGGTATAAAAGAAGTATCTTTATATTCAGATTTAGGTATAGGAGCAATGGCATCTGTTTGTCTCATTACTTGTTCACCTATCTTTGGTTTAAATAGAGCACCATATAAACCAGAAGAAACATCACTATCTAATGCTGGTAAAGGTTTAAGTTGTCTAACAGAACCCTCTATAAAATTATTTAAATAATCAGCGGGTTTAATATTTTCTGGTGCATTTATACTAGCAAATTCTACACCTTTATATATATCAAAATCTTCACCTAAAGTTCTTTGACTTTTAAGTGCTACATCATAAAATTTATTAGCATCAGATACATTATTTCCTACAGCTTTATACATCTGTATAGCTTTAGTGGTATCTCCACCAACTAAACTAGCTAACTTTAAAACGCTTTCTCTTAACTCTTCCTTTTCTTTGTCTTGCCTTTCTAATTCTGCTCGCCTACGAGTAACACGATATTGTGCCATACCATCAATTCTATCTTGAGTACGTTTCATATCTGTTTTAAGTTGTTCATCTACGCTTTTAGCTAGACCTGTTATAAAACCTGTAGCAAAACTCATTGTGTTCTCCTCACCATTAAACCTTTAGGCTCTTTTATTTCTTCATCTTCCATTGATATATCACTAGTATCATCTGTCTCTATCTCATCTTCTCCTTTAATTTCATCTTCACTAAATAACATACCTTCTTTTGCATTCATTTCAGTTTGTAATCTTTTTCTTACGCTTTCTAATAAAGTATCTCTTGTTTTACCTTTATTAGGATTTTCCATACCACTATCATACTTAATACCTGCCATGTCACCAACAAGCATAATCATTTCCATAAGTAGTGGCATCACTAACATACCTACATCGATACTGTGTTTACCATCCATAACACCTGCCATCTGAATTGTATTAGCAAGAGTTGTGACAGGTACATCCATTTCTAATACATCTACTAGTTGGTCAGCAAAATCTTCAGATGCCATTCTATCTAAGTAGTATTCAATAGCTTCATCAACAGTTGTGTATTGAGGTGCTTGTTGCCAAGGTCTAGCACCTAATTCTGATGTCATATGTTGCCCTGCTATAGGAGCATCTAGTACAATTTCATTAAGCTCTGCCATTTACTTCTTCTCTTTTTCTACGTATAATAGATACATGTTTAGCAACCCTAATAGAAGGTTGCTCTACATCCATTTCTTTTCTAACTTTATTCGCTTGACCACGTGCTAATAAACCACGAGTAGCTTTTACATCTGTATCTTCACCTTTTTCAACTTGAAGATTTCTGTATAAAATCCGTGCAGGATTATTTCCAAGACTAGACATATGTTATACTCCCATCTTTTTGTTTTTCCTTCACTACTAAATCCATTAATTTTTTTGTAGCCCATTTAAATACAGGCTTGTCTTTAATAAACTTAGCGTAACCTTCACCATGTTTCTCATATAATTTTTTAAACCATTTAGGTGCTTTGTATTTAAGCCATACTCTAAATACATACCAACGTGGGTCTGCTTTACCATACACTTCTCGTGCTACCCAACAAAAACCACCAAAACTAGACATGATATAAGCACTTCCTAATGTACCTATTAAGCTACCAATAGCATTACCTGCAGCTGTTGATGCTCCTCGTCTAGCAACATCAGCTTGAGTGTCAGCATTTAAGTTAGCAATAGACATATCAGCATATCTATTTAGTTCATTCTCAGCAGATGTCCATGCCCATTCCATTGTATCCCCATAGTAGTTCCACAAGTTATTGTAAGCTTGGTTAGATGTCTGCAATAAATTAGTAGCATTTATTTCATTGACACGATTTATTGTAGCTGTATTTATTGTAGCAATTTGTCTTCGCCATTGTGCATTATTTTGAGCTATAACCAATTGATTCTGTGCATTGAAAGTATCACGCTGATTGTTAAGTTCAGCATTAAATCTTTCTAATACGTTTCTCTGACCTGCATTATATTGTGATTGAGCATTAGCTTGAGTCGCATTAAACTGTGCTGTTTGAGTTGCTAGATTAGCAAAGAATTGGTCAGTTTGATTTTGACTTGATGCATTAAATTGTCTAGCAGCATTCTCCGCAGCTTGGTCAGTGAACAGTGATTGCACTCTTTGCTGTGCTTTAAACAATTCTGTCTGCTGACGATTACTTAAGTTAGCCATGTCTCTTTGTAAGAATGACTGTGCATTTTGAACTGCTGCTTGCTGTCTATTATTTAAATTAGCTGTATCTAAGTTAGCGAGAGCAGAAGCTTCAGCCATAACTAACGCTTGACTATTACTTAAGTTCTGCAAGTTCATAGTGTTAGCAATACGACTATTCTCTAAAGCTATCTGTTGTTCAGCAGTAAAGTTTTGATTAGCTACATCAGCTATTCTAGAAGCATTTTGAACTCTTGCTTGAAAGGCTTGGTCAAACTCTTGACCTATGAAAGCAGCACGTTGTTGTGCAGCAAGCATAGCTCTTTGTTGTCTATTAGATAAGTTCTGTGATTCAAACTGTGCCTGTGTCTGTGCATCAGCTTGTGCTATAGGAAGGGCAGATTCTAATGCACCTTGTATGAGTGCCTGACCTGCAATTGAAGATGCACCTAAACCTCTAGCTGCTAGTTTACCTTGGATAGCACGAAGAGTTCCAGCTGCCCATGCAGGAGGATTGTTAGCATCAAAGTCTGCAGTAAGTTCAGCTAGTTGCCCTTGTACAGTAGCTTTTGCTGAAGGTGTAGCAGTCGCTGCCTGTATTTGTTCAGTAAACTTTGAAGCTTTCTCTGCATCTGCTGCACCTGATATTAATTCACCATCCTGTATCTCACGTTGTACAGGGTTCTCTAACAGTGTAGCATTACCTTGAGCAGCATCTAAATTACCAACACTTGATGTTGTTTGTTGTGCTGCAGTAACCTTAGCTCTTGGGTCATTAGGGTCTACTTGAGCTGCTTGTGTAGCATTTAAAGCTGTGTTCACAGCAGTAGCACTCTCAGCTGCAGTCATAGTAGCAGTGTCTGTTTGTGTAGGTACTTCTGCCATAGTTGTAGTAGCCATAGCAGTAGGAACAGCAACAGCACCTTCCACCTGACCAACATCAGTTCCTATCATTTGACTAGGGTCTTGCTGAACACCTGCTCCTTTAACCACTGCACTAGGAGGTAATGAAGGGTCTTGGAGACGTTCTGCAGTTATATCTGTTATATCTCTTTTGCTCTTAGGTTGTGCAGGTAAATAGCCTGGTATGGTAGCTATAGGGCTATCTTTTTGTACATTTAAAAGTGAGCCATCAATAGTTATACCAGAATCTTGTGCATATTTTTTAAACTCTTCAGTAAAAGTCTTGCCATCTTCTCTATACAGAGGACCACTATATATGTTTTGCACATATTTTAATATTGAATCTGACCTTTTTTTCAAATCCTCTGGCTTAGGAGTAGGTGCTAATTCTTTTTCTAATTCTTTAGACATCTCATCAAAAGAAGTTTGAATAGCAGGATTTTTAAATGTGCCTGTCTCAGGAAAAACTTCTACATTTTTTCTGTAGTCAGCATAAGGGTCTTCAGGTGGTTGATATGGTTGCGTTGTAGGTATATACTGCTGTGGTAAAGGTTGAGGTTGTCTTGGGTCAATTGGAAACAAACCACCATCATCTTCACCTGCGGCTAGTGTTTTTGCAATAGGTGGTCGGATAGGTAGAAAATCTTCTCCTCCCCTTCTCATCTGTTTAACTAAGTCAGGCGTCATATCTGGAGGAAGCATACCTGTATCATCTTCTCCGATTGCCAAAGTTTTTGCGATAGGTCTATTACCCATATCGCCATCGTCTTCGCCTACAGCTTGTGTTTTAGGAGGTGTGAAATTAGGATTTTTAAGTAGAGGTCCTTCTGGATATGGCATTTGAGGATTGTTATCATCTTCTCCAAGTGCCATAGTTTTTGCGATAGCATCACCTCCAAACATTCCGGGTATTGGAGGATTCATTGGTAACTTACCAACAGGTGGTCTACTAGATAGATTAGCTGTTATAGGTTTAGTTCCATATGTTCTATCAGTTTCTTGACGTGGTGCTTCTGGTAGTCCACCTACCTGCATCTTACGTACAGCACCACCTTGTGCCATTTGCATAGCACGTTGATTGTACATATTCATCATGTTTTGTTTGTCAGGGTTCTGTTGTAAGTAACTGTCAAAGCCTTCTAAGCTACCTGTATAACCCATACTGTTCGCTATCTTTTGTAATCCTTGTGGCTTAAAGCCTTTAAACATTGCCATATTATTTTACCTATATATTGTTAAGTTCGTATCTTATTGCTTCAGCTAATTTGC
>JGI11772J19994_1000305_pt1 | contig 10826 bp, 10 predicted proteins | sample Etolagsurwater0m_FD_19994 | JGI IMG/M metagenome (IMG submission 19994) | reverse complement strand
CAGCAGTATTAGCAGGAAGTGTTGCAGCCGCAGCAGTAGCAGCTGCGGCTTTTCTTTGACCGCGCCCTGTAATTGTTGCGCTAGCATTTGGGTCGTAGTCAATTTCAAAGCCAAATGATCGAAGCTTTTCAGCAAAGCCATCAAATCCAAACTTGTCTGCTACCCATGCAATACCATCTTTGATAAGGTCAAGCGGCATCATGATCAGCCCATTGATCAGACCAATTATTCCGCCTATAGCACCTGAAATTACTTTTTCACCAAAGTTGCCTTCTTTCTCTTGAAACCCTTTTACCGCACCGTTGACTATATCAACAATACTCAATAAAAATCCTAAAGGAACAAAGAGTCTACCGACTGCTGCACCAAATGCACGAATAGCACCGAAGAATTTTCCAAACGTTGCGCCTATCTTACTAAAAACACCACCAACGGCTTCTGCACCATCAGTGATTGGTCTAAAAATTTTCGCTAAAGCACCATCTGGATCAAAGAAATTTTTTAATGCAGTGAACTTTTCACTTACAAAATTACCAAACTTTGTGAAAGGCTTGACAATATAATCATCGAAGTAAACATACGTTGTCGTAACAAGGTCATCAAGCATCGTGAAAAGTCTTGAGCCTCTTCCAAATTTAGTCTCTAACATTTCGGAGATTGGTCTGAAAAGATTTGGAATTTTGACTGCTCTGAAGATTGCTCGTACAGAATCGAAAACACCTTCAACAAATCCTAAAGCAAGTGCAGGCAAAGTAACTAAGCCACCAATAGCCAGCCCACCGAGCCCACCGAATGTTGGTGTCGGCGCGGGTCCACCTGCGTCTGGTGCTGCTCCTGGAACAGGCGCTAGAGAAGGTGCAGGTGTAGCAACTGTTTTTATTTCGCGCATCATTTCAAGCATGTCTAGCTTGTCTGCGCGGAGCATTGCGAAAAACTCTAAGAAACGATTATCGATTTCGTCTAATCGTAGATTCGTTTCTTCTTGTTCTTCAATTAAGTCTCTAAGCGTTGCCATTGGCTGCCTCTCTCGCTTGTTTTTCTTCTTCTAAAGCCTGCAGTAACAGAATAATGTATATCTCTCGCTCCCAAACCATCATGTTTTCTAATTCTGTTAGTGAGTATTTATGATGCCTTTGTAATAAAAAGTTAGTTTTAAAATGATTTGCTAAATCATCATGAGAGAGGCATACTAAAAAAAACTTTGAAGACCTTTCAATTCAAGTGTGTTGTGTTCTCCACATTTTTCACAATCAAACCCAATCGTGTGTTTGACTTGTGGCATTTCTAGTAGAAAAGAAGAGACGCTTTCGAACTGTTCTTTTGTCATAGACTCAAGAAATGCCCGAACATTTTCTGGTGTTTCATCTTCAATGTCAATTCTCTCATCTTCTGTTATTACCGCACTCAAGCTATTCGCTAGAACATTAAATCCCATTTCATTTTCATCACCATTAAGATCGATATTTCTGTAGCTAGGGTATTTCATTTCTACGGTGATTTTTTCATCAATATCAATCAATTTGTTTTTTGTACTTTTCGAACATTGTATTTCTTCTAAATTGATTGTATGTTCATTAGCTTCTTGACAATGAACGCAATTGAGATTTATCGTAGAAAGTTCTCCTACTGATTTTGATCGCAATTTGATAAAAATATATTCGATGTCAAAAGTTGTTAGACTGTCAATGTTGACATCTTGTTGAATACAAGATTTAATTGTATCCAGAATGGCGTTGAGCATTTCGGTGCTGTCACGAGTTTCTGCTGCCATCATTAGAATTTTTTCTTCTTTGACAAGATAAGGTCTGAACTTGATTTTCTTGCCTGTCGAAGGTATTTCTAATTCATATTTTGGTGTGTCATTTAGTGTAGGTAATGCCATGATTTAATCTCCATTAAATATTAGCTGCCACTGCTCCCAATACTCCTGCAAGTGCATTTTTAAGTTTGCCTTTGGGTTGTAACTTCTCGCCTTCCCAATATTGATAAGAAAATTCTATATTGATTTGGCTGATTTCATTTGTTGCACCATCATTAAAAGTCTCATGAGTAACACTTATAGGATAAGCGCGATCAAGAGTCCATTTATAATTCTTTTCTAATTGTGTACCAATGTCTAAATCGAAACTTAGATTGATCGGGCCAAGGCTCACATCTTTGTTAAAGATTGGATAACTCACACCTTTTTCTAATTGATAGATTTCGATTTTTTTACAATAAGTATCTGGGTAAGCTGAGCTATATCTTCCTTCAACATCATCGTATTTACTTAAAGATAGCTCTTGCCATATTTCAAAATACTCTCTTACCGCTTGATTGTTTAAAACGCGGAAATTCATATTTACATTTGGGTTTACAAATCCATACACAACATCTTGCTTGACAACACCTAGCTCACGTTGTACACTAGTTAGCTGGCGTGATGGCAATGTAACATTGGTGCATAATACACCATATTCGTAAGAACTTGTTTCTGGCTGTAATGACGGAAGGTGAACATAGTATAGATTTGTACGAGCAAATCCTCTACCATCGGTCGCGATTGCTTTAAGTTCTTCGACTGTTCCTGATCTAAGCATTTATTATTCTCCGTGAATCTTTGTACACTTGACCCATCGTGCCTTTCTGCCACTGAGCAACAGGCAAGAATGTAGCAATCTCCCACTCAGGTGGTGGAATATATGCAAGTCGACCTTCGACTTGACTAGTCAAGTAATGCTTGAAACAGGGCTTGAAGTATTTAAACTTTGCTGCCCTGTTTAAAAACTCATACGATACTTCGAACTTCGTCGTCTCATCGTATTTCTTATTATTCGTAATGTCCATTAGCCCGTCAAGAAACTTAGCGCGAAGCGGAATCGGCAGATAATGTACATTCATACCATAGAAACCTTTAGGCGCTGGTCCGACTGCGATCACAAGAGGGAATGCGTCCCAGTAAGGCAGTGTCTCGCGATGCTTTGCGTCATAGAAAAACATGTACATCGAACCAGAAGCAGAGCGCGCCCTCTTTTGAATCGGGTCTTCATTCATCAACGCGCGACGATTGATGTTACGCATGTTCTGTACTTTACGACGAAACCACTCGCGTGACTCTTTAGTCCGCGGTGTGATACCAGCACGAAACGCTTCTTGTTCTACTTTCTGAAAAAGATTACTCATGTTTTCTTTCTACGAAATGGTTTTAGTGGCTTGATAGATTTAGGCATAATGCCCTTGCTTTCAAGTTCTTTTTCTGTCCAAATCTCAAAGCCCCAACCCTGATCTTTTGCATATTCTTTAGCGGCTTCCCATTTATTTATATTCTTAATGTAAGTATAACCCTCTACAATGTATCGTTTTGTTCTACGATTGCCAGTCGGTGGCGATAACTCTTTTGCTGGCTTGATTTCGACAAGCACTGTTTTTCCTGATTCGTAGACGATTTTTAAGTCCATGAAATATCGATGAATCTTTTTATCGACCTCATATAGATATGGTATGACAACTTCTTCGCTAGACCAGTATTTTACTTTGGGGTTTTCATCACACCACTTAAAGCAGTGTCTTTCCCACATAGAACGGTAGATCACATTCTTGCAATCGCCTTTATACTTCTCTATGTTCTTAACTTTGTATTTGCCTTTATATGTCATGAAAAACTCTATAAATAGAAACAACACTCGCAACTATTTAGAGTATTTAAATGGTAGACAATAGAAAGAGAGCCCAAGCTCAAAGAGCGCGCAATTTTCAAAAAGACAGAGAGCAGAGTCAAGAAAATCAAACTGCTACCGAAACTGTTGTCATTGCGGAAGAAAAATCAACCGACGAACAGAACAAACAGGCGATTGATCCTGATGTTACGGCGCTTGAAAAAGTAAGACGCGACTTAAAATATCCACTTACAATTTCAAGCAATTATCCTGCAAGAATTATTTTTAAAGCAATTGAAGTCGAGGGTGTAAACATAGGTGAAAAAATTGGTGATAGCTTTTCTTCTCTTGCAAAAAAATTCACAAACTTTTTTTCGTCTGAAGCTGAAGCTGTAGAAGGGGCAACAACTTCTATTTCTGACGGAAAGGTTGAAGCAGGCACCAAGCAAAGACTAGAAGAGCTTGAGCAAGCTGGAAATGATTTTAGTCAATCGTTCGATAATGTTAGCGCTAGCAATCTTGTTGTAGGTACTGTAACGCTTCCTCTTCAGCGTGATTTGAGATTTAGCGATAATGCACAATACGAAACAGCAAATCTTGGAGTCCTTGGTGGTGCGTTAGAACAAGGAATTCAAGGCAGAAACGCATTTGCCGGAATCACACAAAACAATCAATTGGTTCAAACTGCTTCTGCAATTGCAGCTTCAGCGGTTGCAAAAGGTGTTGGTGAAGCAGCAGGTGCTGCAATCGGTGCGACCGTTGCGAGGGGTCCAGGTGCTGTACTAGGTGTGGCTGCGCTTGGCGGTGCGTTCGAAGGCCTTTCTCCTGCTGTACGAAGCGCTACTCGCATTGCAACTGCACCTAATCAGCGTACACTGTTTCAGCAAGTGAACATTCGAAACTTTGCCTTTACTTTTAAAATGGTCGCAAACAATCAAAGAGAAGCTGAAGAAATTAAAAGCATTGTACAGTTTTTCAGACAAGAACTTTATCCCGAAAAAATACCTTTAGGCGAAACTGGTGTGCCCTTGGGCTATAAGTTTCCAAACATGTTCGAAATTGAAATCAAAAACAGACTTGATCGAAATCCAGCGTTCAAAATTCAGCGTTGTTATTTGCGCGATGTTCAAACATCATTTAACCCAACAGCAACTGGTATGCACGATGATGGTAGTTTTGTTGAGGTGGATATATCTCTAGCATTTCAAGAAATTGTTGCACTTGATAAAGCAAAAGTTAGGGATGGTGAATACTAATGTCAAATTATTTTCAAAATTTTCCAAAAGTTCTGTATCTTTTCGGTGATGAAGAAGAGCCTGTTCTTTTTCAACAGCTGACGAAATATGTCGATCTTGTCGATACTTTACGCGACAATACTGGCGCATATATCGAATATGAGATTCGCGACGGTGATCGCCCAGACACTCTGTCATATAGATTGTATGGTAAAAGCGAATACGATTGGACTTTCTTTCTGATGAATGAAAGGCTGCGCGAAACTGGCTGGCCAAAAAGTTTATCGCAGCTGTATTCTTATGCACAATCGACCTTTTTTCCTAACTATACCGCAAAGTTAGCCATTACTGAAGCTGACAGTGCTACTGCAAGAAGCTTAGCTGACAAATATCCTGTTGGTCAAGCAGTGCTAGTGCAAGGAAGCGATGGCGTTGTTGTACGCAAGAATCTGGATCTGGGCGAAATTACAATTTCTTCTGATAGTGATATTACAGGCAAAACTGCTTTGTCTTACGCAGACGGAACGAATCTTATTGCTTTGTCTGCAACTGTATATGAATATCAGGGTACACATCACTACGAAGGCGATTCAGATCAATGGCTTGATTTTTTCTATGACAGGACTGGTGTTGTTCCTGTCAAATTGCCTATTACGAATCTAGAATATCTAGTTGCAGAAAATGATCTGTCTAGAAAGATTCGCGTACTTAAAAAAGAATATGTAGAAAAAGTCGTCGGTGAATTCAAGCGATTGATAGAGAGAACTTGATGGCTCAAAATCAGTCACAGTTTGGTATACTTGAAGCGTCAATAATCTTATCTTCTGCGAAGAACGAAGACAAGGTTGTAGATGTTCGTGGTAATATTGTCGAAGTAAACTTCTTCGAAAATCTTTACAAACCTTATGTAGACGCATCGATTGCCATCATCGATGATTTCGGATTAAAAGATGCTCTTTCTTTGCAAGGAACTGAGCGAATCAGAATTGTGCTAGGAGATGCTGAGGCACCAGAAACACCAATTATCGTCAAGTATTTTTTCTTTTCGAAAATAAATGACACTCGTCGCCTGAATGAAAGATCAGAAATTCTTTTCATTAATCTTGTTGAAGAACATGTTTACATAGATTCAATTAAACAGTTTAGTAGATCATATACAAACTCTCTTGAAAATATCGTATCTACCGTTGCCGAAAATGAATTAGGCAAAAAAGTTAGACAAGATTTTTTTCAAGGTTCTGTGCAAGGGACAAGAAAAATAATAGTTCCTTATATGAGCCCTCTAGAAGCAATTCAATGGATCAAAGATCGCGCGACGACAAGAACAGGGTCCCCTTTGTTTTTATATGGCTCTCTTTATACTGACGAACTAATTTTTTCTGATTTAGATAATTTGCTTAAAGAGCCTGTCATAAACAACAAACTGCCTTTAAGATATACGAGCGCAATTGCTAGCGTAGACCAAGACCAAGAAAATTTACGACCATACTATGAAGTTATTTCTTTTAAAGAAATGAATTCAGAAAACTCACAAGCGCTTTATGAGAATGGTGCTATAGGTTCATACTATGCAAACATCGATGCTGGAACTGGATCAGTTTCAGGAAGCCACATTAGTATTCGTGATATCATTGATGAATTTTATACAAACGAATTAATTTCGCCAGACACTGCTCAGAGCATTTTTGATCCTTCGTTAGAAATAAATGGTAAGCTTTCAGACGAATATAATTCTCTTCATGTACATCAAGCTTTTTCAAGCGGCACATATAATCAATTTAAAAGCTATCATGACGAAGCTACCGTGCTAGATGAAAATGGTGCGCTTACAGAATCTAAATTAAAAGTTAAAAACAAAATTATCAGAACAATATTGAAAAAGAATTTGATTGATATTGGTATGAACGGGTCGCTCTTTTTCAAAGGCAAAGTAACTGTTGGTCGAAAGCTTCGTGTTTTATTTTTGAATTCTAACGTTGATGGGGATAAAAGTGATCCCATCAAACAAGTTGATAAAAGAAAATCTGGCGACTATTTGATTCTAGCCATCAATCATAGACTTATCGATGAGAAGCACACATCAGTGTTGAGACTTACAAAGCTTGGCGAATTGCCTAGAGACTTTGAACTATGAATGTTTTAAGACCAATTCAAAAAGAGTTCTACGGTGATGACTATCGCTGGTTTTTTGGCACGGTCGTAAATGCTGTGCCGCCTAGTGGTCTTGAAGGGCGTGTCAAAGTTCGAATCTATGGCGTTCACAATCCACTGACAAATGAAATACCTGAAAAAGACTTGCCGTGGGCTCAAGTTCTGCTTCCGACAACCGAAGGTGGTTCGTCGGGTATTGGTCGAATTCCACAGCTAGTGACTGGTGCATTTGTGTTTGGAATTTTTCTTGACGGTATTTCGTCACAAATTCCATTAGTTCTTGGTTCTTTGCCTCGCGTTGAGTTTCCTACTTCTATTCAAAGCGGAAGAGAACTGTCGTCTCCTGACAAGTTTCAATATGATCAAGGGCGTTTGCAAAACGTTGTTGCACAAACTTTCAAAGACGACAAAGAAGCAAAAGCAAGCGTCGGGCTAAGACGACAGCAAGCAATGAAGTTTTTTATCGACAATGGATATGATTTGATTCATTCGGCTTCATTGACAGGTGCGATTGAAGCAAGCTCCGGATTTCAAACATATAACACAGATATAAACTCTGAAACAGTTGGTATTATTAATTGGAAAAATCGTGCAAAGACAGGCAGCAGGTTTAATGAACTTTTGAAATTTGCGGCACAATATTCTCCTAATTCTGATTGGAGACTATACTCAATACAATTACAATTTGTGCTGTTTGAGTTGCGCAATCGATTTAATCTTGTTAATAGCAAATTTCTTTTTACCACAGATATAAAAAGCGCTAGTGAAATTCTCAACCGTGACTACATAAAAGGTTCGAATCGCAGCGATCAGTTAGCGCAAAGAGCATATGAAGAGGTGTTGTCATAATGAGTGGCTACAGNAAAAGAAAAACTTCAGGAAACAGTTAAGACGGCAGCGTCTTCTGTTGATACATCTCAGATTGATGAGACAGCACAAACCGCACAAGAAACACTCAACAATTCTGTCGAGACAGTTGTTGGCGGAGTTGCAGGTGAGATAGAAGGTGGTGTTCAAAGTTTAACACAGAAGTTTGACAAGTTTCAAGATAAGTTAAACAATACCACAACCGAAGGCTTGATCGCTGATGGTGCGCAAACTCTAGAGAATCTTGCTACTGATTTTGTAAAAGAACAAGCAAGCAATCTTTTGTCGAAGTTTGGTGTAAATGTAAACATTCAGTTTAGTGAACCCGATTCGAATGGTGTTGTTGTTCCTATCGATGCATCACTTGATGCTGACGGCGGCGTCAGTGGAACAATCGCGGATGTTCTAAAACTTATTACTGGGCTTGGCATTGATACAGGTAATCTGCAAAAAGCGCTTGTTGAAGGTAGCCCCGAAGGTGTTCTATCTGCAGGAGAAGACCTTCTTGCAGGTAAAATTGGTGCGTTTGATGGTGCCGCAGCAATAAACTCTTTGACCGATGCTGCTGTATCTACTGTCACAGATACGCTTCAGACCACAGTATTGAATGCTTTAGCATCTAATTCAAATCTCAACACAGTTATCAATGCAGTCTCAGCAGTTGAGTCTGACGGCTCGGGCGGTATTTCGTTTACAAGAACAGCAATTACTGCTTCGCGTATCGGTGCAGGAAACACCGACAGCGCTATATTTAATTCTGCAATCACAAAGAACAAAACAGATCCTCTTGCAGATTTAAATAATATTGTCACAGATGCGAAGAATATCAAAGTAAATCTGGACAAAGCTAAATCAGATTTAGAAAATCTTTCGGGCGGTAAAGATCCAAGCACGGTTTTAAATTCTGTAAAAGGTGCTGCTGCAGCAAGAGATTCTTACACACAAAAGGGCGACGAGTATCGTTCGCTTGTAAAGACTCGTGTAGCTAAAGGATCGCAAACTGGAGTTGTGCAAGGAATTAGCACAGAGATTCTAACAGATGTCAAGAAACAAATTCGTGACTTTGCTCCTAGACTCACTGGTGAGCAAGTCAATCAAGTAATTGCACTTTCACAAGGTGATGCTGCTGACATTTCTCAAGCGGTTCGTCTCTTGTTTGACGCGACAGGAAAACAGTTCGATACCATTCGTCAGTTTATTAAATCAATCGATACCTCAATTGAGAGCGCTACACGAGTTACACCCGAAGAAGCTATCTTTACTGAACCTTATGTCATAGGTTCATACGAAAAAGATTGGAATCAAGGTGCAGGTAATCCTAAATTCCCATATATCTCTTCGTTAGAAGAACTACAGGCAGAACTTCGCAATGTCAATCGTGAAGTCACAGAGGTTGTGGTTCACTGGACAGAGACACATACTGACAAGAATATTGGGTCAGAAGAAATAAATAAGTACCATGTTGATCTGGGGCTGAACGGCATTGGCTATCACTATGTTATTCGTCGAGATGGCTCTTTGCAGAGAGGTCGACCAGTCAACATTCAAGGTCAACACGCACCAATCAATAATCATGATCAAAGAAGCATTGGGCTTGTGTTTGTAGGCGGTATTAATGTATCGTCGGGCACACCAAATCCTGAGAACTTTTTGTCTGCACAGTCACTGACAAGAAGTCAGATAAACACCTTTGACCATTTCTGTCGAGCGTTCTATGCAGTGTTTCCGGGTGGTCAGATTGTCGGGCACAGCGAGATTGATGCAGATGAGGTTGATCCTGGTTTTGAAGTGATTAATTACGTTGAGAACGTTTTCGGAAAAACATCTAAGTTTACTGACCCTCTTTCAGAAAGCCCGTTGACAATCGATGAGATATTAACACAATGACAAATAAGTTAGACGATCTACAAGAAAGAATCGATAGATTCGGCGAAGGTCAAGAAGAGACCGTCGGCGTCCCTCAAGAAGGTTTTGCAGACGCGACTGGTGAATATCCTAATCGCGATTATTTTTTCGGCACAAGCTTAAACAAAGCAGCAAAGGGCGAAAAAGTAAACAATCTTGATCTGGGTGGTGGTGATTATGGTGTTGCGCTGAAAGTTCCTGATCAAAAACCTTCACAATATCCACACAATCAAGTACAAGAAACACCATCGGGTCACGCTATCGAAGTAGATGATACGCCTGGTGGTGAAAGAATTCTAATCAAGCACCGCACGGGTGCTGGCGTTGAAATGCGCGCTGATGGTTCTGTTATTGTCTCTTCGAAGAATCAGCGCATTGAAGTTACGGGTGGTGATCATACAACCATTGTCGAAGGAGAAGGAAATCTTGTTTACAAAGGAAATCTCAACCTTACTGTTACTGGCGATTTCAATGTGGATGTCGGGGGTAATTATACTCTTAACGTTGCCGGAGATAAATCTGAGGAAATCAAGGGACGACACACAAAAATAGTTGACCGAGATCAGAACTATACGATTCGTGGTGCGCGTGGTGAGCAGGTGGTCGGAATGGCGACCTCTACAGTGCTTGGCGACCAGAATCTAATTACAGCGGGCAATCTGAATCAGTTCACTCAAGGTAATACGGAAATACTTGCAGGTGGTAGTTTAATTACAACTGCAGTAGATGAATGGGTTGCGGCTTCTTCTACTGCAAACATCACAGCGCGGCATATTAGTATGATCGGGCACAAGGGTACGATTGGTGGACCTCTGCTTGATTACTACGGCAAAACGTATGGTGGTTTTCCTGCAGGCATTACTAATCTATCTACTTTCTATGGTACGCTTGTAGGTAAAGCGGCTGAGTCTATTCGCGCAGATTATGCGATGGTATCTTCGCAAGCAGGGTGGTCTGGATTTGCGGGTGCTTCACTAACTGCAGTAACTGCAGCGAGCCTTGGTGCTGGGCCGCCGCCTGTAGTTGTTCCTCC
>JGI11772J19994_1000303_pt1 | contig 10846 bp, 11 predicted proteins | sample Etolagsurwater0m_FD_19994 | JGI IMG/M metagenome (IMG submission 19994) | reverse complement strand
CTTGCCTAGCAGGTCGTTTGCAACTACAGCTAACACACCTGCCACACCCATTAGAAACTTCCTGCTCTGTAGCAGGAGCTTGATTGCTGTCATCATCAGTCATCCTCACCTGAATTCAGGGATTTGAGGTAGGGATTATCCTCTTCCTCATCATGGCTCTCAACACGCACAGAAGCGCCCGTGACGATTGCCATATACTCATCTGCCATCTGCTTCACTTCATCCAGATCTTCTTCCTTGACCAGACCTTGAATATCATGAAGCTGACTACGGAAGCTCGCAATTACCTTAGCAGAGCCGAGAGGGCTAGCCTTGAGCTTGACGGAGGACTTGCTGTAGTCGGGGTATTCCCCATTCATGGACTTCTCAATCTTGAAGTCGTGACCCGACTCAGGATCAAGCATGAAGATTCCACTCTCGTCGAGTTCGAGGAGGTCAGCAATGATCTTGTCCATCAGCTTCTTACCGACAGAAAGAATCTTTACCTCGTCAGTCTCACGAGAAAGAGCATTCATGTAGAACCTCGGCTGTGGCTTGATCTTCATAGCCATCTCCGAGAACTTGCTGCGCTGACCCTTGGGCAGGTTCAGGGCGTTGTGCATCTTCCAAATAGCGAAGTATGCGTCGCACATCGGGCAAGGCTTGTTGTGCGTCTTGAGGCAGTGGACATTGCGGACAGAATTGCCAGTAGGGATTCTGTGGATCTTCGTCTCAGCGAAGAAACGCTCCTGCTCGTCGCCTCCAGGCAGGATGCGAACATCGTTAGGGCCAACCTTGAGTTGGAGATACTTCTCCAGGAACTCGTTGTTGTTCTGGGTTTCCCCACGAAGTTCTTGGTGCTTCTTACGTAAATAATCTAGTGATACCATGTCGTCTCCTTAGTGTGTTCGTGTTGAGCTAGGATTATAGCACACCTAGCTCGTGGTTTTCAAGCTGTATACAGTTTTTTCTCGTTTCTTGTGTTTGCGGAAATCTGAATGACCATGTCCTTCTTGTATTCGATGGTGGTCAATAGGTTTCTCATAGTATTATATTTAGTAGTTGCTTCGATGAATTCAACTTTTCTTTCGATATATTCAGCAGAGCAGATCACCTCAGCATCTAGAGTCTTTTCTGTGATCTTTGCTCCCTGCTTCTTCATAGACTCACGAATATCTTTACGGAGTCTAGCTTCTTTCTCTTCTAACTCTAGTTCGGCTAGATCCATCTTCTCTTTTGCTTCGCTGAGAAGGCAAGCAAGATAACCGTAAATGGGGGGAAGAAGACTCAAGGCTACCTCTAGACCTGAGTCGTCTACAGCAGCAATGTGTGAGATGATGTTCTTTAGGTTATCCTTGCGGATGTCATCTAAAGTTAGATTGTAAAAAAATAGTGATGGATTCATAATCTTACCCTGCGTTCATCTGCTCCAATTTATTCTTGATATCTTCCATGTCTGTAACTACTTCTGCATGAGCAGATTGTTTCATGACCAGGGTAGAGTAATCAATATCCATCATGACAATGTAACGCTGCTTTGCGTCTCTCGCCTTCATAACATAGACACGAGCCTTGCCTTCCTCATACTCTGCATCAGTCTGATTAAGGCTGATGGCAAAGTCGGCTACGCGGATCTTGCCGTATGAGTCGCCTAGCTGTGCGTCCGTAATGATAGGCACCTTCTTCCCGTCGCGGTTAGGCTGTGTCGCAGTCCAGACCAGAACCTCGTGTTCTACAGCCAATCCTCGTAGCTCCTCAGCGATTCTCTGCTGGGCAGCATATTCGGAGTCGATCGTGCGGACTGGTCGAAGGAGTTCCAGGTAGTCTACGAAGATGACATCAGGCTCGAAGTTCTCCATATTCTTGAGATTATAGAGAAGGGTCCTGATGGTTTGAACATTGGCTGCTCCGGTTGGGAACTCCTTGATGATCAGACCACTCTCAGGGAAGTGCTTCTTGAACTTACCAAGAGTTTGCTTAAGCCCTACAGCAGCAGTAGGACCCTTGAGATCTACGCTAGGGATACGAGAGATCACAGAGTCGAAACGTGCAGCTACCTTCTCTTCACTCATCTCAAGAGAGATGTATAGAGCCTTCTTGTTCTGCATCATGGTAGTCACTGCCTGATTGACCAGATACAAGGACTTACCGACACCAGGAGGAGCCACTACATAGCATAGTTCCTTTGGTGAGTTACCACCTTCTAGGTTAGCAGTAATAGACTTGAGAACAGTCGGATACTTGATGACATTGCCATCATCACGGTTTTTATACCGATCGACCATCGTCGAAAAGTATTCCTTACCGATATCTACATGTCGAGAAACCAGCAGAGCCTTACGAACAATGTCTTCGACTTCCTCTAGTCGCTCTTGCTCGATTAACTCGATGGAGTCTCGAATAGCATCCTTGAGTGATTCACGCTTGGCGAAAGACTCAGTGATATCGAGATAATAATCTGGGTTATCTCGGTAAGTCTCGTCAAGAGCTGCAATCTCATCTAGCTCGTCGCGAATCTCTGAAAGGCTGATGTTCTTTGCATTAGCCTTTGTAGTTAGCTGTTCAACAATGACATCATCATTGGGCAGCTTGTGGAACTTGCGGAAGTAGTCTAATGAAGTCTCGTAGATTAGTTGATGAATCTGAGATTCAAAGTATTCAGACTGAATGATATTTTGTGTCTGAACAATAAAATGTTGTTCGCTCTTGGCGAGGTTGAGAATGCCTCGCTGAATATTCTCGGGGAACTTGTAGCTCATACCTGATTATATACGTTTTGGGTTACTTTTTTCCTAGTCTTTTTTCGGCTTCTGAAACTAAAGTTTTTGCTGTTTCTGCTTTGGCTTTTTGCTTATCAAATTTATCCACTTTCTTAACCATGCCAGAGTTCATTGCATATTCAGCATCTAAGACCATGTCTTTGTAACTTTGTTTTCCATCCTGCATTCGGTCTTTAGACAATTTAATGGAGTCATTAAGAAATTGGTTAGCTGTATCCTTGTCCATCCCATATTTACCGTAACGTTCCGCTTGGGCTCGATTAGTTTCAAAGTCCATCCCCTGGAAAATAAATCCAGGGGTAGTCCAGCACCGATTTCCCATCTTTCCGCACTGCGGACATTTGGCTTTCTTGGGAGGTTTGTCCATAGACCTTTCAACCTCCCAATAGATCTCACAAGGCTCGCATTCTATTTGGTAAGTAGCCATCAGCCGCAGTCGCCCCCAATCTTGCATACCTCAGCACTTGCATTCTCAGCACTATCAGAGGTAAAGCCATACTTACGGATGTTCTCAGCAGTCGTAGGAATAGCTTGCAGAGGTTCGTTGCCCTTTGAGCCTGCACGGTAAACAGTCAGACCCTTGAGTTCTGGCATGTAGTTCAGGGCGTCAGAGACTAGATCGGCTGCTTTTGCTTCCTCTGGAAGGTTGATGGTCTTTGAGATAGCTGAGTCGATGTAGCGTTGCCATACAGCTTGAACTGCCATGTGCTCTTCGGGAGTGACATCATATGCACCAACGAAATGCTCAAGAGGCTTACGTGCTTCGAGATACTCCTTGAAGAGAGGATCAAGAACAACTTCCTGTGCCCATGTATTAGCCTTACGGAATCGACGGAAATACATAGGAGCGAAGATGGGCTCGATACCAGAAGACACACCAAGAACAATTGACGTGGTTCCGGTAGGTGCAGACGTTAGCATGACTGCATTACGGATACCATACTTCTTGATGAGGAAGCGAATACGTGCAGGAAGAGTCTTGGCGAAACCCTGATCGAGGAACTTCTTAGCATCGAATGCAGCGAAAGATCCCTTCTCCTTGGCGAGGTAAACAGAAGTCTTGTATGCCTCGTCACGGTAGGTCTGAGCCAGACGTTCGGTGAACTCCAAGCAACGCTCAGAGCCATACTTGATACCGAGCTTGATTAGCATGTAGTGATAACCAAGGATACCAAGACCGATACGACGAGACTTGTGCGCGACCTCACGAGTCTCCTGGACAGGATACGTGTTTACATCAAGGACGTTATCAAGGAAACGAATACCTGCACGAACAGCAGCAGCGAAACGCTTCCAATTGAACTCGCCATTCTCATCAACCATGTTAGCTAGGTTGACGTGACCAAGGCAGCAGTTGCCGTATGAAGGAAGAGGAATCTCCCCACACGGGTTAGTTGCACTCATTTCTTCAAAGTAACCAACATTGGTGTAGCTGTTGGCCTTGCTGACGTTGAAGATACCAGGATCGCCAGACTTAACTGCATTATCCCAGATCTGTGCGAACAGTTCCATTGCCTTCAGAGGACGAAGCTCGAAGTTCTCGAACTGGTCACGGAAGTCGTTGAGATAGTGCTGCTTTGCACGTTCGAGAGCATCTTCTTCTGAAGTCGCGACTACGCGGACCTTGGTCGTGATCTTCTCACCAGTATCAACACCGTTCTCGTCTAGCTTTGGTGAAACACGATCACCGACAAAGATGTAATACTTACGGTTGTGGAACGTGAAATGCCAATCCTCACCATTCTCACATGCCTCAATGAAGCGATCAGTGATACCGACAGAGATGTTGAAATTCTCTAACTGGTTAAGGTCTAGCTTAACGTGAAGGAATTCAAGGATGTCTGGGTGAGTAACATCAAGAATACCCATCAGCGCCGTTCTGCGGTTCTTGCCTGCACGAACGTGGTTACCGATCTCATTGATCATCTTCATGACCGAGACAGAACCAGGGGCTGAGTGCTTGATGTTTTGAATATCGTCACCCTTTGGTCGGATCTTTGAGAAGTTAAATCCGATGCCGCCACCTGCACAAGAGATCTTATACATGTCCTGAATCGTCTTGCCGATAGAGGCAACAGAGTCTTCAGGAACAATGACGTAGCAGTTCAGCAGATTGTAACGAGCGCGTCCTGAACCAAAAAGGATTCTACCACCAGGAATTAGATCCCCATCTGATAGAGCCTTGTAGAAGCGGTCTCTTACTTTTGGTCGGTTCTCCTCATTCTCACATGAGGAAATGTGATCTGCTACTACTTTGCATCGTTGCTGCCAAGTCTTTTCTCCTGGAGCAGCATACTTCATGTCAAAAATCATCTGACCAAAATCGTTAGGTGTAAACATCAGCCGTCGTATCCTTTGTCTATTTGAATTCTTGACGATTCATCCTTCTTGATAATCGTCAACTTGCAACAATCCCGTAATTTATTTTTAAGAGTCGAATTATGCGTTATGATGAATAACTTCTTAGTTTCATTCAATTCTCTAAGTAGTATGTATAACGCTTCGATTCCTTCGTCATCTAAAAATCCACCAATTTCATCAAACAAAATTATATCTATTGTTTGCTTCTGGAGGAGCGCGGGAATCTGTTGCAAGGCTAGCATTATAGCCAAGTCTACACGGTTTTTCTCGCCGCCTGACAGAGAAATATAATGAACTATCTTGTTGTTATAAAAGATAGTTTCTTCTAACTGATCATCAAAATAGATAGAAAATTTTTCATTTGTGAGAACTTTCAAGTAGTGATTTGCAATTTCGTTAAACTTATTTAGGATACTCCTAATGATATAACGAATCAAACCCTTCTCTGAAAATCCTGATTCCCAAAACTTATATAATTCATACGTAAGTTTTAAAGAACCTAGCTCACTTTTCAGCTCTTCTATTTGTTCAGTCTTCTCGGTAATCTTATATTGCAGTTGTTCTTTATCTGATAGATCCTTGAATGCCTTCATAGACTGAACAAGGTCCGATGAACTAATCGGAATGTTCGTGCTGTCAATTACCTTATGGCACTCCTCTAATTTCTCTTGCAGCTTTTCAATTCTTTCTTCAGTCTGCTCTCTTTCATCCTTGACTTTCTCAAGGTCCTCTTCTGGAATCTTCTGTCCACACGTATTACATGTGCCCACCTCGCCTGCTGGGGAGAGGGTGGATTTTAAGAATGCTACTTCCTGCTTGATTGATCTTGCTTCTACCTGAGCTTCTGAGACCTTCGACTCAAGCTTCTGAATTACAGATAGATCATACACAGGCTCGTTTACGTCTGTGCCAAGATCTTGCTGTAAGCCCTGTATGCTAGTCTCTAGCTTTGTGATCAAAGTCTCGTGTGCTTTGATCTCTCTAGAGATATCTAGCTTTGAAGCCTTGGAGCGGTCTCTGTAACGGAAGACATCATCTAGATCTAAGTAGTGCTTGATAATAGCACGCTTCTCATCCTTTGTCGCCCCAAGAAATTCTGTAGGTGAGTTCTGGCCATATACCATTGTCGATACGATCGACTTGTAGGTAAAGCCTAACTGCTTCTCTAAGAACTCTTGAGTGACACGTTGAGACTCCTTAGTGATCTCCTCGTCACGGTAGAACAGTTGTAGCTTGGAGGGTCGTTTTCCTCGAATGATTCGGTAGTCATCCACTTCCAAGTCTACAACGCAGGAATCGGTGTTATTAAAATTAACAACCGCATCCTCTATGCTTTTACGGATAGTCTTGCCTGTAAGGCCCCAGACCACGGCTTCGAACAAAGACGACTTACCAGAGCCATTTGAGCCTCCAGCATCCTTGTTCTTACCATCAACGTAGATTAGGTTATCTAACTCCTCGAAGTTCAGTTCTGCTTCTTCGTAGGAATAGAAGTTTTTGATCTTGATGCTCTTAACTTTCATCTTTCGTAATCTCCTTCAGCGTCCGCATCAGATCTTCTTTCTGGAGTTCGGTCCCTGTGGACTTGATATACTCCGTGATAACTTCGTCACTCAAATAATCTGTAGGATCTTCTACAGTGAACATCTCTTCTCGCTTCTTTGTGACAATAGGTCGGAAGCGGAAGTCGATGGTTCCTTTCTTTTCCGTAAACTTCTTTCTTAGCTTCTCAATCGCTTCTTCATACTGCTTCTCGTTTAGAGGGTCAAGCATGACTCGAATGCAGTAGAATTTATCTTTCTCGGCTTTCTTCATCCACGAGTTAATCTCATAATCGTTGATCGTGACGTGCCGAATACCGCCACTAACTTTTTCGAACTCCACCTCTTTTGTCGTGGTGTCGATAAGAGATACATAGTAGTCACTATGCTTATCATGCCAAGACACAGAGTATGGAGTTCCTAGAAGATGGATATCATGTCCATCAGAATTCTTGTAGTGCTCATGCTTATGGATGTGACCTAGCATAGCTCGGGACTGGAACTCGTCAAGTCCAATACTGAAATCGTAGGTCTCTCTATTGAGACATCCATCAAAGCCAAAATGTCCTAGAATCATATCGCATCGCTTAGACTTCTCTAGGCGATCCTTGATCATTTGCTCATCCTCAAAGTGAGCAATCATCGCAGCTTTGTAGCTAGGCTCTAGATTTACGACCTCAATGTCTTTTACAAAAGTAATTCGATTTGAGATCTGATCAATCACCTCCAAGACACTACACATCTCAGAAGTGTTGTTAGTCTTGCTATCAGTGTCGTGATTACCACGAATGATAAAGCAACGACTATCAGTCTCCTCCAACCGGATATCTAAAGACTGAAACAGTCTATAGACTTCTCGAATGGTCTTTGGATTGGGCTTCCTGTCCTCGAAGACATCACCTAGGAAAATAGTATACTTTGGTTTATACTTCTCCCAAGTATTCAAGACACAATTAGTTTGTGCTTGGATTTGGAACTTATTCCAATACTTGAGGTGCAAGTCTCCGAAGACGAGGATCTTGTTCATAGCGGCCCATCTAATAATAGCTGAAACAGTTTCGGATTTAGTGTCATGAACATAATTAATCCTCTGCTGGTGAGGGTGGTTAGTTTCTCATTGGAGATGACTAAGTCTTTTTGTTCTCCATAATCATCGCCGCAGCCGACTGTTTCTAGAATTACATGGGTAATCTCATGAATCAGAGTTTCATATGCCAAATCGTCAGATACATCAACATCTAGGGTGATGGAGGCAGCATCGAAGTCTGTAACTCCGTGGCACTTATCCAGCCCCTCATATAAATGTTTTGCTAGATTTATTTGGAATACTCTCCAGCCTGCGTCTACAGATACAATTTCGTTATCTAGTAGTCTCTTGTGAATACTCGTTAGTTTATCGTAATTAATCTTAGGACTTGCCATATCAAACCTCATAAGAACCTCCTTATATAGACCAGTGATTCCTTTCAAGAGCTTCTAATGCAATAGGGCAGACACCAACTTTGATGATCTCTTCTCGCATCAACCTAGCAACTTCCTGAATCTCCGGCTGTGCGTCGTTCTTGGAGCGGAGCTTGTAGAAGTTAGCCCAGGAGCGAAGATTCATAATTGTCACTCGTTCGGTCATGTTGTGTTGAGGTAGGACACCTCGGAAGAACTCGCGGACCCTCTTAAACTGAAGACCGTTGATTAGACCGTCATCTCTGCTCTTCCTGAGCTTAATGATTGTCTCCTGATACCACATATTCGAGGCAACACACAGACTCTTGTATTCCTCGATTCTCTTAGAGCCATCAGGAACATCTACCAAGATGTCGAAAACATCTTGTGGGATCTCATAGAAGTCGGAGGGCATAGTTCTATACCTTCCGCTCATGCCGCTATGAGAAGCAATCCTGTGAGTCATGAACTGCCTGTCGATAGCGATAGGCATCCGAATCCAGAATCGAAAGATTACGCTCTCGAAGGGCACAGAATGCTTGTAGTCCGCGAGCATATTTACTACTCGACCTACATCCTTTTCTGGGCGATCTAGGCGGTTTTGGTTGTCCTTCGAAGATGTCCAGGCAGCTTCGGCGATTGCTCGATCGCTACCCATCGTATCCTGAAGTTCTACTTGAATCTTAGTCATAATATTCCTCCATAGGGATACCATCCCCGAACGTGTTACCTACTTCTAGCTCTACCTCAAAAGGCACAGAGAAGTCTCCGATCAGCTTCTTGGCTACAGGGTTAATCTTCATGGCATTGATAACCATGTGACATACAGACTCGGAGATCTCTTCATCGCAAATCACTTCCATCGAGTCATGCACATTAGCTGCAATGCGGACTCGGTCATCATACTTATGATACTTGATCTCGTTCATCAAAGAGGCATCAGCACACAGCAGGATATCAGATGCCGTGCTCTGAATGATCATATTAAACGCCTGACGTAGAACACGATGCTGCATCCCACTATCAGGACTATCAATGTCAGGAAGATGCCGTCTACGACCAAAAGGGTTCTCCACATACTTGAAATGTCGAACCTTCTCTTCAGTCTCAAGCATAAGTCTGTGAATCTCGTGATAGACTTCTTTATGCTTGTCAATAACGTGTTGCGCCCTCTTGATAGAGATACCGACAACTTCTGACAGGTTTGAGGCCCCACCACCATATACAATAAGGAAGTTAGCAGTCTTGGCCTGTGATCTCTCGTCGGATTGCACATCTTCTATGTTCTTCTCAAAGATCAGGGATGCAGTGTGAGAGTGCAAGTCCAGGCCCGTGTTGAATGCGTGCTTCATCTCACGCACATCAGCAAGGTGGGCCAGGACTCGCAACTCCATTGTTGAATAGTCAGCGGTAATGAATCGCTGATTGGGTCGGTCAACGGAGTAGATGTTACGGATGTTTACGTCTAGCTTCTTGTCCTTATTAGGTAAGGTGTGAAAAGACACACCCATAGGCTGACGATTGTTTCCGTAATAAGTTGAGCAAGACAAACGTCCTGTCACCGTTCCGTCGATGTTGAAGTCGCAATGGACCTTGGGACCGAAGTTCTCAATAACTCGCTTTGGACCCTTCACGAAGGTCGTATCGAGCTTGTCGAGCTTCTTGTATGCAAGGAGGTTAGAGAGAAAGGTCTCAAACCGGAGCAACTCCGATGTGGGCAACTTCTCGATGGAGAAGCGACAAAGCTCCTCTAACCGTTCCTTCTCCTTCCAGTTTTTTCTACTCATGTCCCCTCTCCGCTAGTTCTTTCTTCACTTCTTTGAGTAGGAACGACAGACTATCTGCGTTCGTGGATGGAGCACCTTTGGGTGTTGTTTCCGGCCAAAAGACATTGAAAGAGCCTTCTACTGGGTTGATCTGCTCGTCACAGTAGAGAAACTCCCTCAAGTCTTTTGAACTATTAATGTTTTTACCTTCTGGGTAGATGGTGAAGATCCGATCTAGAGCCTCTTGTTTCTTCTCCGTGAGGCTGCTCTCCATGTCCGCCAGCTTGGTCGTGTCGATGACGATGCCGTTGTAAGTTTGTAGCGCCAGATACGANTTGAGCGGCTCGATAACCTGCGAGTGGAAGTTGAGGAAGTGTTCAGAGAGACTCTCCTCCAGAAGGTAGTAAAGATCGAGAGTATAGAAGACATCCAGCGCATTGCCTTGGGCGACTTCCTCGATCGGCATGTTTGCGAAGTCTGTCTTGCTTCCATCTTTAGTTAGCATTGAATACGACCCCGAAGAATTCCTTCACTAGATCGGAAAGGCTATTCGGCTTGTTCTCGTCTACGAATTTTGCCATGTTCTTCGTGCAGGCCACGTTGGTTACAGCGTGCATCGAAGCAAGCCTCTTGTCCTTATAGAGCAAATGGAACAGGAACTTCAAGTCGAACTTGGCGTTATGGAAGACTTTCTTGAACTTAGGTGAAGTGAGAAAGTAATCCACAAACTCCATAAAAGGATTTCTATAACCATCTTTGCCTAACTCGTCAGGACTCAGAAGAACATAGGTCTCCTTCTCGTTCGTCTGTGGATCTCGGAAGCTGATCCCCATAGTCCTGATGCGGTCACGGTTGAACTCAAAGCCTGTAGTCTCAAGGTCCACTGCAACAGGGAGATTACTAGTCTTGAACCCCTTGAACTTATCAATCAGAGCATTGATCGCAGAGACAGACATCACCATCTCGTAATCCTTGTTCT
>JGI11772J19994_1000302_pt1 | contig 10858 bp, 7 predicted proteins | sample Etolagsurwater0m_FD_19994 | JGI IMG/M metagenome (IMG submission 19994) | reverse complement strand
TCAATCCTCGATTTACGGGATTTGGTACTTCTCCTAAATATGCCATTTACTCTCTCTCTTATTATACGTCTTCTAATACAGAAACCGTAGCGTCAACTGAAGCACTTGTACTTGCTGATACTCTTATAGCATCATTTGTTGTGCCATCACCTTGTAAAACTATTTTGTTACCTGACATTACTTCTAAAGAGGAGCCAGCTGGGATGCTAGCGTCTTTAACAATGTAAACATCATTTGATCCGTCATAGTTATCTAAAAAGACACTAGCCGTTACACCTGACGCAGTTTTGTTTGATAAAGTAATTCCGATAACGATTGATTCCATAGCTGATCCACTTGATGGAACAGTATAGACAGCACTTGCTGAAGCGCCTGCTGATGTGTTTACACTTGGTACTGTAAATCTTTTAAAATCGTTAGCCATTGTTATTCCTTTTGATATTTATACTATTTATAATATTATCCTAATGCTATTGCCTGAGCAATTGCAAAAGGTTGCGTTGCCACATTTACACTATTAATTGTAATTGAGGCAGAGTCAATACTCGATAAACCTGATATTGAACTATTTAATGAAAAAGTAACAGTATCAGTCGCTGTTACGGCAGCGGTTATATTTGAATCACCCGTAAATGTAAGTGTATCACCACTTGAAATCGCTTGAGTAGTAGAAGAACCACTATCAACAATTGTGAAACCTGAATAAGTAACTGCGTTTAACTCATTAATCGCTGCTACAACACTTGTAGCAACCGTTGTAAGTGTCGCTGGATCGCCTATATCTGTCGTAGAAAGACTATTAAAGGTCGTTCTAAACTCTTCCAGTGTATTTGTCGTTAATACTGTTCTAGCGGCCATTTTACTTCTTTACTACTCCCTTAATTAAGTCTTTGATTTCTCTTAATTCAGTTTTTAATGTATTAATATCTCTAATCATTTCTCTCAATTTGTCACTTTCTTTATTTTTTTGAGTGACTCTTTGCATATATGCATAATATCCTTTTTGATCAGAGTTTACTATTGCATGTGTTCTTGTATCTTTTACAAAACTTCTATCTTGTTCTATTACTTTTCTCATTACGTTGCTAATGCGATTGCTCTTAAATCTGTTACTCTAGGAGGGTAAGCAGGGTTTGTTCCTGTCATTACCATTTTAATTGCAAATGATGTAAACTCTCCCAAACCTTCAGCAGTAAATTTTTGTTCATTGTAACTTGTATTATAATCAGGACTATATGGTGTTTGTGAACGACTTTCAGAATATCTAATAGTGTCATCAGATAAACCTGTCGAATTAAAATATACGTAAGGGATTTCGCTAAAAGGTCTACTGTCATCTACGTGTCTAATTTTAAATAACATCTTAATATTTGATGTAGGGTAATTATTTGCACTTATTCTAACATCTAATGCTGTTGCAGGATTATCTAACAATATTTCTTTTGTAATATATTTTGCTGCAGCACTTCCGCCAGTTGCTGATGTTTCATCTACAAAATCTGTTGTGTTTGAATTATTAGGATCATCTAAACGATTTGATATTAAAATCATATTTGCTCTAGCTAAATCAATAACAGGAGAAATATTTTCGTGTTGTGTTGACATTTCAAATTTATATGTTAGTGATTTATTTCCAGCAAAATGAGTTGTTTCATTTATAGGTGAAGCAACTTGTTGTTGTTCAGTTAAATAAAAATTATCATTTGGAACAACTTCAGATTCTGTTTGAGAAACATATGATGTTTCACTGCCATGTATGGATTGTTTTGAAATTGTTGTAAGTCTATGTATTACTGAAGTATCTCCTGGATGCATAAACCCTATTTGAGGTTGTACAACTTCAAATGCGATATTTCTTGTAGCAGTAACAGATGATCCACCAACACTTCCTGTTGAAGTTGCTGAGTCACCAGATATTGTAATTGTGTAACTATCTAAAGTTACATTTCCAATATCATGCGTACCATTAATAGCACTTCCTAAAATACCATTGTAATCTGTGCCATCAGTTAAACCAGCAATTGTAACTTTATCTGGTTTATCATCATTCATACTGTGATTTGGGTGATTAATTTTTATAATTGCAGGGTTTGTTCCAAAAGTAGTTCCTGACCCTGCTGTTTTATTAGTTTCAATAGGATTATTTTCTAAAGTTTCAGCAGTTAATGCTGAATTATTAAATGTTACGGTACCAGTCGTGTTTGTTGTAAAACTTGCTTTTTTTATTGAGAATTTAATATCTTGTAAAGGTGACTCGTTTTGTCCGCCTACGTTTTGTGATTTAAATAAAGAACCTACTGCAGGTTGTTCCGAAACTCGTCTTGAGCCTCCAATAACTGTTTGTCCTAATTCAGAAACATATAAATTATATTTTGTACTGTTTGCTGTAATACCAATAGCATAAGTTATACCACCTTTTAAAAATACGGGTGAATCAAAGGTAAATGTTGTAGCCGTTGTACCATCAGTTGATGTGTTTACATCAGCGGCCGCTTTTGTAACTACACTAAATGGTAAAATTTTTGAACCAGGTCTATCTCTATAGGTTTCTAATAAAGCAACATTAATGGGTTGAATTGTATCTTTTTCACTAAAATATAAGTCTAGTGATGTTACAAAACACCCTTCTTCTACCTGATTTACAAATGTTTGCGCTATTGCCATTTTTTTCCTTTAAACTATTTATTAACTGTTTCTATAACATCATTACCCATTATCCAACGTAAATCGTTATAATTTTCTTGTTGAACATTCATAACATAAGACCTAGTGTTATTTTCAACTAAAGTCATATTATTTTTTTCATATAATTTAAATAAAGCATTTTCACCTGTTATTGTATAAACAAGTCCAAGTTCTTTTACTTTTGCAAGTTTGTGTATTTCTTGCAAACAATTATTCATTGCTTTATATAATTTAATTTTTCCTATTTCTGGATTTGTAAAAAGACCAAACATAAAACCAAACTTTGTTCTTTTATAGTCTTCATATAATCCAGCAGCACATATAGATACATTATTTTCTTCTATCATAATCCCCAAAGGTGGCAGTACATCTTTTGGTACTGGTAAATCAAAATCGTGTTGATTCCACCATTTAACTAATATATCATAATCTTTTTCTAAATTCCAAATTCTACTATTCATTTATTCTCCATATTTTTGATTCATAATTTCAACACTTCTTTTATCTTCTAGTTCAGCAATTTTAGAAGCTTCTTCTTTCCAATTTTCAAAGTAGTTGTCACCTTTTTCTAATAATTTTTCTTGTTCTGTTAATTCAAAGTAATCTGTAAATAAAACATCATCTATTAAAATTCTTCTATTTTCGGAACCAAATACATAAACAATATGGTCATCATTACCAAGTGAAACAGCATACTTACTATCAGCAACACGTGTCCATTGTCCATCTTCTTGTACCATATGACTACCAGAAACTTTTATTCCTTTATATTCATATAAATTGTCAATTAAGAATTTACCAGTTGCAAACACAAATCCACCAACAGCAACTACATCTCCAATATCAATTTGTTCTACTGGTTTAGTAGTTCCATCAGCCATTTTAATTAAAGTACCCTTAATAAAACAACCTTTGTTGTGTACTACATATCCGTCAGCGATGTATGAATTGTCATTTGAAACATTAAAGTTATATAAAGGCAATTGAGGATTGTTGACTACTTTTGAATTAATACTAGTAATTTCAATTGGGTCATTTTGTGTTATTAGTTTATCACCAACTTTTAGTTCACCTTTTAATTGTTTGTAAAGTTCAACACCATCTCTTTCTTTTGTTTTTTCTGGTTTAATAGATTTCCAACCTTCTTCTGTCATAAATGGGTGTTCAGAAGTAAAGAAGTAATGTTCATTATCATTAAATGAGTATAATTTTCTGTCTGCTAGTAAAGTAGGATCTAATCTAGTAACTATATTATCACCTTTATATCCTTTTACCTTATCTCCAACTTTAACATCTTCAATATTTTTCAATGTACCATCAGCCATTAAAACTTTAGTTCCTGCAATAAAACAACTACCCATTCCAGTATTTGGTTCTTGTGCTGCTGCTGTTGTTCTTCTTTCCTTATTTCTTTCTTTTAAATCTGAATAAGTTCTAACATTTGGATCGTTATCATCTGGGTCTCTCTTATCAGGAATACCATCTCTATCTCTATCTTCCCATCCACCACTATCATTATTATCTGTTCCTCTATTTGAACCAGAAGATGAACCACCTGAAGAATAAGTTGTTGATGAAGTAACTTCTCTTACAGAGTTTTCTTCTAATAGTTTTGTTTCTATAACATCTGGAACACGAGTTGCATAAACTGTTTCTTGTTCTGTTACTAACAATCCTTGTGCTCTATATTTTGAAGAAGCAAATGATTCATTATTTCTACTTGTTCTAAAGTTTGATTGTGAATCAGTAATCTTAAATACTCTTTCTCCACATCTCCATTTTGGATTACCACTTACAGACGGATCAGGAATAGCAAATGTTCCTGATAGAGAACCAGTAGCATCAGATGTCAATTGTCCACCAAGCGTTCCTTCAGTATTTGTAACATATTGATCTACATTTACTTCTTCAAAATAAGCATAGTGTTTAGATAAAGGTTTTAATCCTGTTACTGTAAATGAAATTGTTTTAGACCTAATATAAGGCACATAAGATAAATCAACAAGTCTTTCTCCAAATGATTGTTGAACCACTTGTGATGATAATTCTCTTTTTAATCCAGAACGTGTAGAATTACCTGTTCTTCCTTCTTTAACAGTTGTTTGATTACCACTTGTTGTTTTTTCTATAAATGTTCCTGTCCAGTTATTTTGCCATTCATTCCATACTGTTCCTGTTCGGTGAGATGGATTTGGAATATCTTTGATACTATTATAAAGTAAATCATTGTTTACAACTAAGTCTGGTGCTGTTTTTGTATCTTTCCACTCATCAAATTCAGGTGTTAATTTCATATTTCCAACATATGTAAAAACATTAAACGGATTTACATTTACTGTTGTTGTAGCACTTAAATTAGAAACTAATTCTACTTCTGTATAAGGTAAAGTAATTAGGTCACCTGTTTTTTTATAACCTGCAGTTGTTCTAGCCGTATCATTCGTTGCTGTTTCTATCAAAGAAACTTGATCTGTAAAACATCTTGGTCTTACAACACCATTTTCTAAATCCATTGAACATTGATAATCTGAATTTGTAGTATCTCCTACATTATGACCTTTAAAAGTATCTACTAAAAATCCATTTTTAAATCTGTTGAAACCATTAGCGTCTTGTATTTCTAAATTTAATGTTTCTTGTTCTAATAAAGATAAACTTGTATAATACTCTAAATTTTTAATTCTACTTTCTAACTTACCAATATCTCTCATTGTATATCTTCTATTATCTACAGGAATAACTGTAACATCACTTGTACTAAAAGTATATGCAGGTAATCTCAAATAACATAGAATAATAGAATTATCAATTGTATCAGGTCTTTGAGGATCAACTGCTGAAGCACCTCTTGCTTGTTTAAACTGCCCACTTGTTGTCATATAGATTGCATCTATACGAGAGAGATAAAATTCAAAATCTGCTCTAAAATTTGATCCAGGTTTTGGAATATCTACTGAAACAGCATTCGTACTAATAAAATTTTTAGCACCTGTTGCATCTTTATCATTGTATCCTATGACGTTACTATCATCTGCAACTCTTGGTCTAAAATCAATACATTCTCTTAACTCTAATATTTCTTCTTTATTTTCAGATTTAAATGTAGGAATATTTGCATAATCAATTGCATAACTATCTACACTAAAGTAATCTCCAGCGCCGTGTGTAAAATAATCAAAATTTATAAGTAACTGGCCTGTAGGTACTTGAGCACCTGATTTTAATTTTATTCTTCCTAAATCATAAAAGTTATCTCTTTGACCATTATCTAAATCAAATCTATCTGTAATATCTGTATGTGAAGTAGTAGCAGCAGTTGCAAAATCAGGCGACATATAAACAGAATTTAATTGATAAATGTCAGCCTTGCCTAAAGATATTATTGAATTTGTTGCTGTTGCTTCTGTAGTAATACTTGTTGTAGCACCTGAAACTAAAGTTTTAGATTTTTCTCCTGCAACATTTCTAACTATTGTTGCTGTAAATTTAACTTCTGAGTTACCATAGTTTGCACCCAGGTCAATAGTTAATTGGTCATTGTCAACTGATAATGAAAATATTGTATCACCTTCGTGGTTATTTCCTGATAAAGAAGTTATTTCACCAACTTCACCTGATGATGAACCAGCAGTAATATGCATTAACGCATAATCTCCTGAAGATAACGAAGCAAAAGTTTCATTTGAACCTGCGTTAAAAATACCAATACCATCACCTGTTAGAGTCGTAACAAATTGTCTTCTAACAGTAAATGATGTGTCAGTTAATCCGTTGTTTGTAGCAGTTTTTAAAGTTTTAATAACTTTTTCTGGTAATTTATAAACTAAAGTATTGTTTGTTGTTTCTTGTAATTTTGTTCTTCTTCTTTCAACTGGTGAGGCTGTTGTAACATCAGAACTACCTACAGCGGCAGATAATGTCAAACTTGTATCACTTACAATTGCTAATACAGTAGCAGTCAATTCTTCTCCAGTATTATCAGTAAATACGATTGTATCTCCATTAATTAATTCTGTTGTAAATTTTGTTCCTTGACCAATAACATCAGCACTACTATTTGCTACACTAATAGTTCCAGTTAATGTATATTGTGAATCGTCAGTTGAAGATGTTGCGTTACTTGTTAATACAGTATCCGCTGTAAATGGTGGCGTGTTAGCTTGATAAATTTGTTTAACATTTTTAAAATCATATTCAACAACAGATTTAAAATAGTTTGTATCCGTAGTTATGACTGCTGTATTACTTGAAGTAGCACCTGTAATTGTATCACCAGCAGAAAAAGTTCCACTTTTATTTGATATAACTACAATACCATTTTGTGCTGTTCCACCTGAAGTGTAAGCACCAAATCCAGAAGCATCAACATTAATCGTAAATTCACTAGCACCTGTAACAGTAATCTCGTATGTATTACCATTTACTTCAGTCATACCACCAACGCTGTCAAAAGTGATATTTTGTCCTGTTGATAAATTATGAGTTGAACTTGTAGTAACTGTTAATGTGTTTGGTGATGATGACACCATATTTGAAATAGCAGCTGTAACTGAAGTTGAAGCGGCTTCTACGANACCACTTGCACCTGATNCATTTGTTATAGTTTCACCTGTTGTGAGTGAATGTGCTAATTTTGTTCTTAAATGTGTAAATGCTGTTACATTGAATAAACCTAATTTATAATTTGATGTAGTATTGGAAGATGACGCACCAACCGTACCTGAATTATATTCAAAAAATCTAGGATGTGCTACACCAATTTGATGTATATCAGTTCCTACACCACTATTTGCTGAACCACGTGAAGAAGTCGCTTCTTTATATAAAGATAATTCTTTATAAGCTTCTGTATCTCCTGACACGGTATCTACATCTGGCGATCCATAAATGTTTGAAACTTCTACAAAATTACCTAACGCTAGTCCAGTTGTAGAATTGTTTACTGTTTTAAAATCTCTGGATTTATCTATAGTAACATATTTTGTAGCAATAGTTTCTAGTTCGTATCCTTGTACATATGCTTTACCTGCTCCTAAACCAATGGCTAATCTTGCTTTAGATTCATCAGCAGTTAAATCAAATTCATAAAGTGGATTTAATGCTGTTCCTACTCTTGTTGTATCTGGTCTATAAATACCTCTTTCATATTGAGATATAGTTGAGTCAAAATGATGTTCTCTTACATCAATATCAAAATTTCTTACAACATAGTTTCCTGATTCATCAAAAGTTCTACGAGCAAGTGTGTCAGCAATTAAACTATAATCTGTTTTAATAACTTTTGTAATTAAATTACCATTATCAACTCTTAATAATTCTATAAAATCATCATCTTCAGTAGAAGTTAATTCTTTTTTAGTAAGTGTTAATGTAATTTTAAATCTATGAGCACCAGGTGCATTTACATTTGAAGAACCTTGAGCGTTATCGTTTAATGTTGCATCATCTGAAGGCGTAATCAAACTTTCGGTAATTGTAAATCCGACTTTAAAACTAGGGTTTACGAAATAAGGTTCTAATATTAATGTTTGTGCTTCATTTTGTACAAAGAATCCATTTACATAATAAATTCCAGCTTCTACTCTCACAGCAGATCCTGTTCCTACGGCATTTGAGTCAATAGGTAATACAACGCCATCTGTACCTACTGTAGCAGTTTCACCACCATCTCCTGTTAAAGTTTCTGTACTAACAAATCTATTAATAACTCCAGCACTAGCACCTGTACTTGCTGTTTTTGTATAGTTGACAAATATTGTTGCGGCTTCTGTATCAGTAGCAGCAGTTGCATTTATAACTTCAGCAACTACACCATTCGTGTCACCTGTAAAAATTGTACCAATTAAATCAGATACATTTGAAGTTGAAAATGTTGAAAGTTTAACGAAATGATAAGTGTTTATATATTGTATTTCACCAGGAATAACTTGAGCGCCATCTTTAAATATGTGATCTCCAAATCTTTTAATTTGATTTTGAAGTATAGATTGTATTTGAGTTAATTCTCTTGCTTGAACAGCAAACCCTGGACGAAATAAAACTTTATGAAATCTTTTTGACTCTAAATAATCATCAAAATATGGACTAATATTAAAATCAGTTTTTGTGGCCATTTCTATCCTTATGTATGTTAAAACTCAATAATAAGTTTAACGTTTTCAGTTTGATCTGAAGCTCTTGTTATAGGCGATCTATTTTCAATATAAATCACATCGCCAGTATCAGCATCAATTTCTGGACTTGCATATCCTGATGTAAAAGATACACTATCAACTGTTGTTGTTGAACTTGATGGTGTTGCTGTTACACCTGAACTTTGTCCTGTGATTGTGTTAGTACCAGAAAACGCTGTTAAATCACCGTTACTATCTACACCGTGATCGTTAAATCTTGTTTGTACATAGTATAAAATATTATTTGAACTATCCCATTCTACAACTTTACCAACAGCACCTGTTGTTGCTTGATTGATTTCTTCATCAACTGTAAAAGTACCTGATGGTGATGTTACTAATACTGCTTTTGTACCTCTTAAAGTATTTGCAGATGCAGCAGATCCACCTGATTGAGGATCTCTCATTAACATTACTCGTCTAAAATCATTTGCTGTTGTAAAGTCACCAGAGTTAGAAACCTCTCCCGCTTCAAAGTTAGTGTTTATCATTACATAAAAACCACCTAATTCTTTTATTGCATTAAATCCGTGACCACCTTTTGGTTCAATAATACAATCTAATTCTGCACCAGTTAATCCTGTAGCTCCAGCTGAAACAATATCTGCATTTCTAATATATCCAAATGTATAACCTGACCCGGCATTTGTTATAGTTACTCCTGTTACTGCTCCGCCAGCGACTGTGACTGATACTGTACCTGAAGAACCATCACCTCTAATTGCGATACCTGTATGTGTTCCATTAGTACCACCTGTACCTGCTGATTTAATTTTTACGATATTNATTGCACCGTCAGTNGCAGCAGAAGATACTGTACTNTCTGTTGACACGTGCATAAAATCTGTTGATAAAAAGTTTGTTTGTTCTGAAGCTGTTAATGAATACATATATTTCCATTTGTATCCATCAGCCGTTGTTTGAATAGGTGTTAAAACTGTAGTAGGTTCTACTGTAGAATTAGCTCCACCATTGTTATCTAAACATTTATAAACATCAAAATTACTATTCATTACATAAAAAGTAGAATCCCATAATGTTGAAGCACCACTATCTGATGTTTGTGTAGTAGTTGTACCTGTAATTCTATTTCCATAGTCGTGTCTATAATAATCATAAACTGTACCTGTTGTCCAATTTCTTCTTGGAATTACATATGATACATCTGAACTATTAATTTTTTTAGCGGCTAGTAAATCGTCAAAGTAATAAAATTCATCTTGTATCGAATCAACTGGTGTAAGAGGAGAAGCATCTGTTCCCTCGTTAGTTGTTCTACTATCGCCTCTGGTTAGTGTACCAAAAGCTTGAGGTCTACCAATACCCATATAATAGACATTTGGTGACGCTTCTGAAAAAGATTCAGTAAATTGTTCTGAATTATGAATCCTAAATTTGTTTGTTATAATTGCTGGCATATTTTCCTCTTAATCTTAATTATATTTATACATCTTTTTAATAACTCGTACTAATTTCTGTTGGATACGTGACATATGTTTTTAGATTATTATTATTATAATCTCTAATTTGAACACCTGTTCCATCTATCGTACTATTAGTACCTATTATTCTATGATCTGCCCAATTTATCATTTTCATTGTTGATATATATGAAGCCACTGTGGAGTCATTTCCTACAGTACCTATTTGAACATTTGGGTGATTTCCACTAAACATATTGTCCGTTCCAAATGGATTATCGTATATATTAAGTGATTTCATACGAGGTCCACAGTAAGCATAACCATATTTGTACTCATCACCCCTTATTGTGATTTTCGCAATACTAGGGAAAGATATTTTCATCTTTCTTGTTAAAGTTAAATCTCTTGTATTTGGTGTAAAGTGTTCACTTGTTGAATCATCAAAATCTGGATCAACACCCAACTCGGGATTTGTTCTTAATGTTGTACCATCATCTATTGTACCTAATCTTCTACCAAATATAGTAGAGAATAATGTTTTAACAACTATTGCAACTTGTTCATAGTTTATTCCTG
>JGI11772J19994_1000301_pt1 | contig 10894 bp, 17 predicted proteins | sample Etolagsurwater0m_FD_19994 | JGI IMG/M metagenome (IMG submission 19994) | reverse complement strand
AGAACCGGAAGGGGCTACCCCCACCCCCTGGGGTCTTCATCTTGGTTCAACAAAAATCCGGGGGGTGGGGGGCTTTTTTTTGCCCAAATCGAGATCGACGTAAGTCGTTGTCTGACAAGGGTTTACGACGGGCGGCCCGGCCCAACCGCCATAAGTCCTTATCTGACAAGGGTTTACGTCGGTTTTGAGCAGCCATAACCCCTTATGCCCCAGGCACTTAGGACGGCTCAGATTCCCAGGCCCCAAGCTTGGAAATTGCAGAACGCTTCGCTATAATAATACGCAAGATGGTCGATTATTCAGAAATTGGAAAGCGAATCGGCGCTCTTGTGAATGAAAAGCAAGAGGCTTACGGTGATTCGTTTGGTAAATCTCACCGAATCCTTTTGGAGCTTTATCCTAACGGAATAAAGCCGGAAGAATATCATAACGTGCTTACAATGGCTCGCATTATTGATAAGCTCTTCCGCATTGCAACAAACCAAGATGCTTTTGGTGAAAGCCCTTACCAAGATATTGCTGGATATGCAATATTGGGTGTGGGAAAGCATGAAAAGTGAAAAGCAATTGGAGAGTATAGCCCTCAGCATATTGTTATTCAGTATGTTGGGGACAGGAATATACCTCTATATGTTGTATACCAATATTGAACTGTTGTATAGTGATTACTTCAGTCGATATCAATAATATTCGAAGTTTGTATGCCGATATCAGCATATAGATTTCACCCCTTTATAGACGCCCTATAAGCGCACTAGGAGGGCGAAGTTTATTCGGTAGGACCAAATCTCTGCGTATATCAGAGTGGCGGAACACCCCGAATAAACTTCGATTTTGACTTTTGAGTAGTTAGTTTTCATATAAAACCCATATTAACCCTCCTTTGGGCAGCTTGGAGCTGTTCAGAGGGGGGTTTTTTTATAATTTGACTTTTTTACCGGCCCAATCCCAATATATGGGGGTAAAAAATGCAAAATTTGACTTTTTTACCCACTACATGTTGTGGTGGTATAAGTAAAATCGCCGGGGTAATACAAATCACTACCACAACATATTGTGGTTTGCCTAATTTAACCCCCACAAGCTCAAAACAAGCTTTAAAAACGTTAAATTTGACTTTTTTGCGGTCTCACAAAGCTTGTTTTGAGCTTGTGGGGGTTAAATTTGACTTTTTACCACCCCAAATCCCATGTCATTTAACGAATGACAACACTTGTGGGGATGCCAATTTGACTTTTTAGCATGTGGATGTGAGCAATATTTGCACACTTTTTGGCATAACTAAATCAAGCTTAATTCTAAACTCTAAACCTAATTTGACTTTTTACCAACAAGCTCCCCTACCTATACTCAATAAACTACCACATTTATTCACTTCGCTCTCACATACAACATATAGTATATGCTCTAAAATACACACACAATAGCTATAAAAAAACCCCATTCTTACACAGAATGAGGCTTTCTTTGTATGCTTTTGTTACTACTTGATCATCTATTATCAGAATCTCCTTGATAATTATTCCAAGCATCAGTTCTAGCATTATCTCTTTGTGCTCTCTTTGAAGGCGTAGGTTTAAATTTTACTGCTCTACGACCTATAGCATCACTACCAGTTGTTTTTGCTTGTGAGGCTTGTTTTCTCGCTTTCTCACCTTGCTGTCTGAGTCTAGTATTTGCTTTTGGGTGATCACCTGATTTTATTCCTGCTCTCATTGATCGTGCATCTGCTGCACGATTACCTCTTTCTCTATCAGGACCTGTATCCTCTAATTCTTCAAACAATCTATCTAACTTTAATGGTCTCATAGTATATCTCCTTTCCTTTATATAGATAAGTTTTCTCATAAAAAAACCCCACTTTTGTGGGGCTTATCTTCTATGGTTTATATACCTCAATGAGAGATATGCTATCAGTATTTGTATTCCTATATGCAATAGTAATCTAGTCATCTCTTAATAGCATCCAACAAGCAATTCCAAGATGACCTATAAAAATCAATAGCAATACCAGTAGTTTCATGTTCCCCCAAAAAGCATGGGCTAAAGAATATTGTGAGTATGCTTAGTCCTACTATTGTTCCTAATAAGAACTCACTAAGCCTTTTATCTACATCTTGTATTCGTTGAGATACCATGATAATGCTTTCTCTAGTTGTTCTTCGAATACACTATCATCTACTTCCTTTGTCCATCCTGTATCTCTGAGTCTTTGATTATCCAGCTTTCTCAGTGGTGTTCCATTTGGTTTTCTTGTATCCCAGATGATCTCACCCTCGAAGTTTGTGATCCTTTTTATCTTCTCTGCAAGCTCTTTGATTGAGATAGAGTAACCAGATCCCACATTGATGATATCTGCACTATCATAGTTCTTCATCAGATGGATACATGCTTGTGCAAAATCATCTGAATACATGAACTCTCTTGTTGGAGTTCCATCACCGAATAGTGTTACTGATTCTTGGTTGATCTTCTTTGCATATACAAACTTGCTTATCATGCCTGGGATAACATGAGAATGTCCAGGTCTGTAATTATCTCCCGGCCCGAAAAGGTTTGCGGGCATCAGTGAGATTGCGTTGAAGTTGTATTGCTTTTTGTAAGCCTGACACATCTTGAGCCCTGCGATCTTTGCGATTGCATATGCTTCATTCGTTGGTTCAAGAGGTCCTGTCAGGAGATATTCTTCCTTGATTGGTTGAGGTGTAATCTTGGGATAGATACACGCTGATCCAAGGAATACAAGCTTCTTTACTCCAAACAACAGCGACAAATCAATAACATTGTTTTGAATTGCCAAGTTGTCATAGATCATGGGTGCAGGATTCGTGGCATTGTATTCAATACCACCTACCTTCGCAGCAGCTAGGAATACATATTCAGGTGCATAGTCTCTGAATATGCTGCTTACTTCGCTTCTAACTTTTAGATCGAATCGCTTGGTCAGGATATTGGTATATCCCTGAGCTTTTAGCTCCCTAACTAATGCAGAGCCTACAAGTCCTGTGGCTCCTGCAATATAGATTCTAGAATCCTTATTCATAGATGATCTCTCTCAGGACTGGATGATATACCAGTGCATACAACGCAGCTACAGCATACACAGCCGCGAAATAAAACACGACTATCACAGCCCAAGCCTCATGATCTTTTCCTTCAAGAACATATTGTAGATCTGCCACGCATTTTCTCTGTCCTCTTCGGACTTCATCTTTTCCATGGTCTTGACCCACACATCTTGAGTGTCTAGCTTCTCAGCTACTTCTGCATCGAATGATGCCATGAAAAAATCTTCTGATACCATATCACTCATCCCTTCTAGGTTTGTGACATAATGTAAACCGAATAGCTCTTCTACTACTTCGTCTAGTTTGTCCATACTAATTCTCTCCCTATAATGCTTGCTATCTTAATTAGTCCTACAGCAGCGAGAACAATTATAAAATAACCAATAATTATTCTATCTCTGTTATAGATGTTTTTTACTAAGTTATTTTTCGAGTCCAAGGGCTTCTAGCTCGTATACCAATTTGTTCATCCTAGAAGTCGCAGTGGTAGAGCTTACATCCAGAAGTCTACCAAGCTCGCTGTAGTTGAATGCTCCGTTGTTCTTGATGACTGATGGGTTATTCACAACTACATCTAGGAGGTCTTTGTTCTGTTCCACTGCATCGAATATGGAATGGATTTCTGTTCCTTCTAGGTTATATCCCTTATCAACGATAGAAGATACTTCATATCCACTATCATCATCACCTGTGGTTAATGATACACACTTTCTAATAGCTCTCTTCTTCTCTACATCAAGTCCCTTGCGGGCTTTTCTTCTCCACAGACAAGTCTTTGTGTATTGATCAAAACCTTTGTCTGTGAGAAGCACATCTAGCTTCTTCTTGGTCATCTTACGATAACCTTCCACAGATTCAATGGCTGCAACACACAAATCGTTAAAATTGTCCTCAATTGTGCAGATAGTGGGATCACCTGAGATCATATGTGCAATCTTATACATAAGACGCTCATACTTCTTCAGGTATTGATCCCACCACTCTTGAGGAATTGGTTCTTTATGTTCCTCCCTCATGCCTCTTTTATAGATTCCCCTCTTTGTATGTGATCTCTACGTTGTTCTCGAACTCCAAGTAGGACACCATTAGTGGAAGATGCTTCTTCCTCTTGCTCAGAGTTCTGATGAATGCACTATTGCCTCGGTGCATACAGTCAGTTGACAGAGTATGCCTACTGGCATTTTGATTACTAAACTTGAGGTTAGCGATCCTGTGACCATAGTAAGAATTGCCATAATTAGATGCGATGAACATCCACCTTTCAGGATGCTGTGGAGATACAGATCCACCTCTACCATCAGTGATCACGATTACATACTTGGGGTAAGGAATACCCTCATCAGTCATCGTATACTGGATTTCCTGTTCGATCCTGTAGAACTCGGTGCCATAACCGACATCCTTATAAGACTTAGTCTTGATATCGTATGGGGCACAGTATTCGGCAAACACGAATGGCCGAACAGCAAAGTTCTTGGGGATGGACTCAAGAATCCGCTCAAAGGACGGTTGAAGCCTTTCGCAAGACTGGCTGACATCCAAGAAAACCCAGAACTCAGGAGCCTTCTCATCGAGAGTATACTTCTCGTAAGGAAGAGCCAGCTTCTTGTTCATGGAGAACATGCGAGGGTTGCGGAAAGCCCAACTCTCACAGAACTGCATGGACTCCTTCTTACGCTTCTGGGTCTCCCAACGGACGATGCGGTTCCATGCTCGCGATGCAGACGGAGAATGCCTCGTCTCGACCCGCACAACGTCGTCTGTGCTCGTTTGACCAGTGGACCGACCTCGGACAGGGTGATCGGCGTCGAGCTTCTCTCCGTGCCTCTCAGCGTCTTGAGTCAGCTCTTGGTAGAACTGCTCTCCGTCGTCGTCTCCCCCATTTCCGGCTTGAGGTTGAGCTTGATCTGATTCATCCGAATCATCTTCGCCTTCCTCCTGCTTCTGATCTTCGCCGGATTCATCTTGGCCTTCATCAGACCCCTCTTGCGAATCTGCATCCGACATAGGCTGGGTTGCGCCAAGCTGGTTGAAGATCAGGTTTGGGTAAACGCGACGGACGAGAGGCATGGCGAACTTCTGGAAGGTGCCAAGCATACCAACAGTTTCATCTTCGTCACCTTCACGATTACCATTTTGATTGAAGAAGTCCTGATTCTTTTCGGTCTCGGACTCTTCGTCTGATTCCCGTTGCTCCTGTTCCTGTTGTTCGTCTTCCTGGAGATCATCCAGAATATCGTAAACAGCCCAGAAGGTAGAAGCTAGGTCAGCAGAATAACCAGCAGGATTCTTGATGTGTGGGTGAGTATCGGGACCAGACTCAAGCCATTTCTCGAAAGAGATGGTATCAGCAAGAGTCCTATTGGTGATAGGGTGGAAGTTGGTATCGACAAACTGTCCAATCGTCATCCACGAGGAGATATGAGCGATCATCTTATCCCGCTCATTCTCGATCAGTGCAGTTTCTCGTTGTGGGTGACGATACAGAACACGATAGATCTCCATCAGCATGATATGAGCCTGATTCTCATATTCCAAGCTGATGAACTTATCGGTGTAGTTGAACACACACTTGTTTCCTGAAAGCTCTGCACGAATGGGCAAGAAGTAATCAGGAATGTGCTTGAACTCACTCTTCTCAATAAAGAGAGAGAACAAAAGGCTGCTCTGCTGACCACGAAGGTCAGCAGAGAACTGCTCAAGGAATTCCTTGATATCCATCAGACATCCCTCCGAGTCAGAACGAAGGCATTCGGAGCTTCAGTCCACTTGATAGTTTTGTTGTTAGCCTGAACGTGGACATTCTTGAAAGAAGCATAGATAAACTTTTCCATGGGATAGATGACCAGATTAGGCATGTTAGAGAAAGGGAAAATGCAAGCCTTCTCCTCAAAACCATCATTCCCAGTGAAATACGTCTTTGCTCCGATGCTAGTCCCTCCAAAGACCGTGGCAATCTCATCGAGAGTATCCGAACGAAGGCGATACTTCAAAGCCTGGGCAAGCCTACCAAGTCGCCAGATCGAATCCTCTTGACCACTCTCCACCCAACGAGTGCCATACATCAACTGATGCAAGATCATTACGAAGATCAAAGCACGCTTGCGAGTTTTGGCATCGACTTCCGGGAAACCAGTAATCTCACTCAGGCTTTGAGGAGAGAACACCATTTGAAGCAGACTCACGTCGCCTCCCGAATTGTGATCCCAAGCAATATACGTCTTGCTCGGAACAGAGTTGCTCCACTTCCCGAAAGCGTGTTGAGTCACAAAGCTCTTGAACTCTGAGAGCATTGCGAATCCCAAGTCTGTCGGCATACGAGAGTTGCAATAGCGCACGAATCTTAGCGAATCCTGCAACTCACGCCGCACAACGTCGATGTTGCGATCATCGAACTGCTTACGCAAATATGCAAAGTATTCACGATCAGACATGTCCCGCACTGCCAATTCCGAGCCACGAGACTCAGCGGCCTTTTGCACCAGAATCGGATGGGCAGGATCATACTTCTTGATACAAGCCATCAACCGATCGAAGTTGAAACCTTCATCCTGCTGAAAGCTCGGAGACATCACAGACTTGAGAAACTCAAGTGGAGTATGGACGATTGTCCACATGTAATGTGCTTCCTGATCCACAGGGTTGCTCGCGTTGTGGCTCTTGTAGATTCGCTCCAAACCATTGCGACCAGAAACAGTGGAAACAAGATCATGCAACGTCTCACGAATCTGATCCTCAGAAAGCTGAGAACGTTCGCGGGTGAGGCGTTCGAGAGTCGCAATGATCGAAACCTTGCCGAGTTCTTCGAGGAAAGAATTGACAACGTTGGTCACCACACCGTCGAACAGAACACCGACCAGATCGGCAGATGCACCTTCGCTGTATGCAGAAACACCATACTCCAAGCGGCGAGGAGAAATGACCTTCTTATCTTCCACTGAAAGCAACTTCCACCACTGGGTAGCAGCTTCACCAGTCGCACCATGCACACGCTTGAAGTAGCTTTCATCTGCCTCATATGGCAGGTGAATGTGCATATGGAAACGGTCAGCCTGTGCAGGATCGAGATCCTCGACATCATACGAGTTCTCGTGATCCGAAGGATTGATTGCAGCCCACACAACCTTGAGGTTGGGGAACTTGCGACCATTGATGGACTTGCTCTGAATGAGTTCCATCACCGCATTGCGGATCTTGCTGTGCGAACGGTTGAACTCGTCGAACACAAACACCTCAACGTCATCGCTGATGTGCTCAGGACGAATGCAACGAATGACCTCGTCACCCTGCTCGTTCTCCACCTGCATGGGGATACCGACAAAGTCCACATACGGGTCCATCGTCGAGGCAGAGAAATAACGATACTTGAGACCATGACGCTTCAGAGTCTCAATAATGATGCTGGACTTGCCAACACCATGCTCACCAGAAAACAGAACGTTGAGGTTGTTCTTGAGTGCGAAATCCAGGGTAGGGGAGACGCGGGAGAAGGGAGTAAAACGGATGGTTTTGGTTGCCATAACAGTATCTCTCAGTCTACCAGAGTAGCGACACAACGACTGGGATCAACACAAACTTCGGGATTCTGAAAAAAATCTACGACTGATCTAGAAGTTCTTTGGATAGAAATTCTAAGACATCACCGTAGATACTCTTCTGTATCGCAAGGTCAGCAACATACACACTTCCATCTGTGATGCAAGCATCGAGGACTGAAAGTTTCGCTTCCAGCCTCGACGAGATCAGCTTCAGCATTGCATCATATGCTTTCTGCTTTAGGGTCTTCTTCTTGTTTGAGTTGACCTGGATAAGAGTCTTGGCAAGGATATTTGAATCCTTGAGAAACTTTTTAGTTTCTGGATTTATCATCGCCTGCTCTTCTTGCCGTTATCCTTCTTCACAACACTCTTTCCGAGTCCGTGCTTGAAGATTGATGAACGACGACCACGAGAACCTTTAGTTGTGGTTCTGTGATTAGTTTTAGTTCTTAGGTGCTTGTTGGGCTTCTGAGCATTTGTCATGTTTGTATCCTACTAAGTTTACTGAAATGATTTTTGCGTCAATTTTATACTTTTGATCCGCAACATCATATACTTTATTCTTTAATTCTAATTCTGTGTTAGAAAGAACATCACGTTGTTTTTTTAAACAATCAACACATTCAGAAAGAAATACATCAAATACTAATGTATCTTCTTTCTGTGTTTTTTTGTCTAATTCGTTTTTAAAATGGGATCTGCAAAAAGGATAAAAACCATCAATTGTATAATGTTTCATTCGTCCTCATCATACCCCAATTCATCAACAATTGCTAAAATCATGAGTGCATCGGAATAATCAATATTGAATTCTTCCATGATCTCACGAACTGTAACTTCTGGATTATTGATAACCCAATTCGTAATATGTCTTTCTAACTTCTGCTCCATTCCTATAAATTTGACTTTTTAACATGCCCCACCCACGAATCGAACGTAGGCCCGCTAAGAGAGTGTCTGAAATCTAAGGTTATTAGCCGCACGAATATCTATGACGTTCACATATCTGTAGCGAGGTGCCATGCTAGGGCTCATTCTTGACTTTTTAGTCTGCCATACTATCTGATTGAACTTCGAGATAGTCTACCAGTCTATCAGTCTTTTGAATAGTTGTTAGCACTGCGTCCAACAACATATCTAGCTTGTCAGCAAAGACCTTTGGATCTTTTTCTGTCTTTGGTCCAACAGACTTGATAATTTCATCTAATTGATTGTGGAACTCAGTCTTGATTCTCTCGAAGACTTCGCTATCATGATTGCTCAGTTTCATATGGCTTCTTTCCTCCGGGGTTTTGCAAATAGAAATCGACAGGTTTAATTGTAGACCGGCTTTCGTTGGTCTTCACCTGTTCAAGAGCTTGGGATGCCTTGTCCAAAGAATCATACTTCTTCCAAGGCTCCCAATTGCCTCTTCCTTTATGGGATGTCCACTTACGCCATATGGTCCACATTGGTCTGCTTTCCTACAGGCCAATAATAGTCGATGTCGGTAGGAACTTTCCAGTTATACTGTGAATAGAAAGAAAAATCTTTACGCAGCAGGTTGGACTTGTGGGAGTCGTGGAGACGTGGGTCACCAAGCCAGTGAGGCATCTCGATCTCCTTATCAGGCAGGTCGTAGAACTGCATGGTATTGTTGTAGCCACGCTTGATCCACTCTGCGATGCACATGTTGTGGTAGAGCTTGAGAGCATCCATGTAGCCAATCCACATGATGCGAGCAGGATGGTTAGCCCAACCCTTGACAGGCTCACCACGCTCCAGCTTGAGCGTAGAGTTGACAAGCTGCATGGCTTCTACACGCTGCTTTCCCAAGCGGCGATAGTCGAGGCAGGTGACAGAAAGGGCAAGAGACGGGTATGGCAAGAAAGTTTGCATGACGTGTGATGGTAGCGAGGTGGAGGTGAAATGCAAGAGGACAGCCAAAAAAATTAGCTGTCCTCTACGTTGGCACCGAACTCTTCGACCCCTACACTCAAGTCTAGTGAATGAAAATAATCATGTTCTACGAACAGGAAAGAGTCTTCTGGGGCTCCTTCTCCTGGGTTGAAGATCACTGTCCACAGGTATGATTCTTTTGGTTGTGGCTGAGTAGAATCATACGGACGGCTGTGTGTCTGGAGTTCGGATCTAGCTCGTTCAGCAAGATACAATGCGTCATACCTACCCCAGATCTGCCAGGGAGTATTGTCGTAACAATACCACAGAGTATATTTATTATTCATTCGTCAATTGATGGTGCAGTCTCTAAAAGTTCATCGAGCAGTAAACCGTCTGAGTTAGTATTGAAAAATACTACTTCTCCCAGGGATGCAGTCTGAAGAGAGACTGCCTGGGTTGAACAACTCTCAAATGAGGAATTGTTTAAATCTGTGCAATAATAAGAACAGGTGAGGAGCGTCGCATCTTTGAATACACAATCATACATGAGGGACCCATCAAATCTTGTGTTCTCTATGAAAGTGTTAGAAAAATCACACTCAGTTATTTGAGAATCATCAAAGATACTATTTGTTATCTCACAGCCTTTGAAACTAACTCCACAAAAACTTGATCTGGATAGATCAGCATTGGAAATCACTAGGCCATCTAACTCCTCAAGAACTAGATTTGCCTGTTCTCCATCATCTTCCTCTTTTAACCAAGCCCGATGAAGTTCGATGATATTGTTCAAGTCTTCTTGTGTCATAATACACCTCTAGGTGTATATAGATCACTATGCCCAGCAGCCGTAATGTTTTAGAGCTTTCTCCTTTAGAGTTGTGCCAATACCACGCTTTCTGTAGTCTGTCTTTACATAAACGTGTAGTTCGGTTGGGACATGAAGAGCCCAACCAACCACAGTATCACCATCAAAGGCGACGACTGTATTCTGGTCTTCTTTCTGTGCCTTACTACGACTACTGACACATTCACACATGTAGCCGTTGCCACGATAAGAACAGTCTCTGAGCTTTCTTCTTGTAGGAAGATCCCAAGACCAGAAATTATTCTTCTTGTATGTGATCAATCGCGATCCATCTCCCAAATACCAGGACCAATATGACTCCAAGGAAGCCTGTGCTCATCAGGATTCGCAGGATCAAAACGTTCAGTCACACCGTAGATGATTGCGCCATCATTAAGACCGATGTTCCTCACTCCATGTGCAACGCCTGGAGGGATTTCAATTACTTGAGGCTCTGGCCCAAGAATCATCCTCTCGAATGAGAAGGGTTTACCATCGCGACAATCAAACAAGACGAGAAGCATCCTACTGCTCGGAGGAACAAACCAGTAATCAGTTTG
>JGI11772J19994_1000299_pt1 | contig 10962 bp, 8 predicted proteins | sample Etolagsurwater0m_FD_19994 | JGI IMG/M metagenome (IMG submission 19994) | reverse complement strand
TCTACCTCATCATCAGGTGGAACATCATCATGCGCGTCTACCTCATCATCAGGTGGAACATCATCATGCGCGTCTACCTCATCATCAGGTGGAACATCATCTTGCTCGTCTACCTCATCATCAGGTGGAACATCATCTTGCTCGTCTACCTCATCATCAGGTGGAACATCATCATGCGCGTCTACCTCATCATCGCAGTTTTCTTTGTCATCGTGATCAGATTCTAATAACGAATCATCTGGTATAAAATTATATTCATTGCATAAATCGAGGGTCTTTTCGTCCATTTCAATAAATACTTCATTTTGCATTCGACCTATAACAACTTTATCTGTCGCGGATTTAAATACAAGCGTTGAATCGGGATGCCAAATAATTCCCGACGGTTTAATTTTCTTTAGAATTATTTTTTGCTTCTTAGATGATGTTGTCATTTTATTTTAACTTATTATGGTTTAAAATGACAAATAAATTTCAATTTTATCTACGTCTTAGATTTCCTAATCTATTCAATGTTTCATTACTGGCAAATCTATTGCGAGTAGGTGATGTATATGGATAATCTTCTGAAGATCCATCACTATCGTATTCACACGATGATAAAGATACTTCACTATCAGAGTTCATAACTAACTCTCTTAACTGATCATAATTATCACGCGTTAAGTTTGCTAAAATCTGTAAATCTTCTTCATCTTCTCCTACATCTTCTCCTACATCTTCTCCTTCATCTTCTCCTACATCTTCTCCTTCTCCTTCTTCATCTTCTCCTACATCTTCTCCTTCTCCTTCTTCATCTTCTCCTTCTTCTCCTTCTCCTTCTTCATCTTCTCCTTCTTCATCTTCTCCTTCTTCATCTTCTCCTTCTTCATCTTCTTCTCCTTCATCTTCATCTTCATCTTCATCTTCTCCTACATCTTCTCCTACATCTTCTCCTACATCTTCTCCTACATCTTCTCCTACATCTTCTCCTACATCTTCTCCTACATCTTCTCCTACATCTTCCTCCGTATCTTTATTTTCTATTACAGGAAATTTTTCTCGAGGATTTATTATTTGTACTAGTTGCGTAAATTTTCGATACAAATCCGGTTTCATTATCCACCCACTCGTAGAATTATTCCATCTTATTTTTAATTGTTTAGTTATGTTTAGATATTCGCGCTTATCAGCCGGTGTTACAATATAATTGTTATTTAGATCAGTAATTATACTAAATGGCATTGTTTTTATGTGTGTGTTTATATCTTTTTATAACATATTTTTTAATTATGGTTTCCAGTTGATGTTGACATAACCGCCTTGTCGCGGCGTATCGATTTCGTTACAACCCTGCCAAGCGGCGCCATTACCACCCCAACAATCTAATTTAGGTCCGGGACGGCATAAACATCGATCATATTCTGTATCACACGCACCTCCGAATTTGCTCATACAATAACCCCCTGGGTTGCCTGCGGCATCTAGACACTGGTCTGTGAAACCTGCAACCGCGCAATTTCCTCCTAATTTACATGTTTTGGTTTCAGTATCACAAAACCCACCCATACAATCTGTGTTACGCTGACAAACTTTACCATTAGACGATAATGGCAATGACGGTTCGGCAGCCTCCTCCTTAGTACATCCAACTCCAGCGACATTCGCACCAGTCTCATCTTTAATAGTTGGTAGCACATTGTAACCCATGGGACATTTTTCGCAAATAAGGGCGGTGGATACACTAGAATATTCCCCTTTAGTATAGTCGCACGGGGAGCATGTGTAATTTGGGGCTGTTTTATCTAGAAAATATCCAGGCGAACATTCTGGCATACAATCATTCCCTGATTTAGACCATTGCGGCCAGGGACATATATTACAGCTAGGACTTCCTTCGTCACGGTGATAATTATCATCGCAAGGTTCGCAAGATACTCCACCTAACGGACGTTGATGATGAGCTGGGCATTCCTGTAGTGTTTTACTAGTGTCATCGTAGTACTTATTTTGTGGTATGGGTATCTTAGTTTCGCCATCTAACATATAAAGCCGATGATCATACCCTATGCAACTCGATCGATTATTTTGTATGTCTACAACGGTATGTTCTGGACACGGGGTGCACGTATAGGTGTCGCCATTGACCTCCGGCTGGGCTTTGTTATTACTCGGGCATTGACTCGGGTCAGTTATTATCGAATCTACGGGGACACACACAGTTCCGGTCGAATCCGGTACTTCCTTGTCGGGGCATGGTCTACATATACCATATTCCCAAATCTGATCAGAAGGACAATTAACACATTTTGTGCGATCAGCATTCGGAGCTTGCGGCTTTTCGCAAAATTCGGTGGTGCATGTTCCGCCAACACCTATAAAATGTTCATCACATAAAATACACGCAGTTTTATCACCGTTCGGATGCTGACCATCGGGACATTGTTTACATGATCCGTTTATACCGGCTGAATTATCATCGCATGGTTTACAACCATAAAGATGATCATTATCTATAGTCATACCAGCTTTCGTATAATTAACGGATTTACCAGTAGTCGATAGTAAATTTCTTGTGGAATCATCATCAGGTTCATCACTAGGCTCATGTCCATTTGGGCACGGGCAACAATAATCAGCACCGGCTGCGGTGGTTGAGTCACCGCTTTTATAATTACACATTTCCTTTAGGAAATTGGGATTTATGTCTTCTTTTGTATTGACCAAATGATAACTCGGCGAACAACTTATGCAATCAGTGCGATTTCTATTAGGAAATTTTAGTTTATCATTCGGATCTTGAATACATTCACCACATTGTCCATAACCTTGTATTGGTTCGGGTTTACCATCTGTTTTAGATATAGAAAATTCATCCTGGTCGCACTTAACACAGTTTTTAGAAGTAAAATCGAGTTGCGATCCACTTGCACATAACAAGTAGTCATTATCATTACTGTTATTAAGCACAATTAAAATTATAATCGATGCTAATATCAATAGACTTGGTATAAGCATAGGCATAATCGAATAACGTTTTATATTATTACAAATAAAAATTGTAATAATATATTTTGTTGTTTTTATGTTATTATATTTGGATCAAAATCGTTATTCTCTTTCTCTTCCTCCTCGGTTTCTGTCGTGGGTTGCGTGGTGTAGATAAACTTTTCATTGGAAAACGTCGAAACAGTAGCAAATATAATTACAATTGCTATTAGGAGCGCACCGCCGACAAGTATAAAATTACGCTTGCGAACAAAGCAATCACCCTGTAATTCTGCATCGCTTATTTGCAAATTATATAAGAACCATAACGCCATAATGATTATTATTATAGTAATAGTTATTAATAAAGTTTGCGATGTATTCATGTATGTTTTTATAATTACAATTATAAAAATATTTTTATAGTGTATGGTATCACCACACTTCATAACCACATATTTTACATTTTTATACGAGTCGACAAAGATCACGGTAAGAGGCGAAAATGTTGTGTTGTTTGTTGATGGGTCTCTGTATAATTTATATGTCTTTGGTGGATAGATACGTAGTATAAGGTATATGCATACCAGAACCAGTTGGTTTATAATAATAAAGCCTGTTAGGCTTGCATGACCTACCGTCGACACTGTCCTTAGAACCAAGGCAATTTTTAAAATCCTTTGCCCCCCCTTCCCGCCCCTCAAACTCCCTAAGGCAGTAGTTATTAAAGGAATTCCAATCTGATTGAAAGGCGCATAATCCGTTCTGATCCCACATGCTGTCACGTTCCCATGGTTTGATTGCATACATTTGCCTTCTTGGTTTAAAATCAAATCCAGGTGGACCTCCCTCTGCATCACCCGACCCTCCACTATATTCATTTCCGCCATCGGTTTCATCTATATAGTACACATGTCTATTATTCTTCCATAGATAATCGGGGGTGAGGGTTGAATCATCGAATCCAACAGGGGGTCCTTGCATCTTTTTCCATTGACTTTTACAATCATTCTGCTTGTCACAATCATTCCACGGCGTCGCAATTGTCTTGGAATCGCCGTTTGCGTTCGATGCTTTACCACAAAATGAACATTCTATGTTGTTTCCGTCAAAGAAAGGAACTTTATCTTTGAAGGCATTAATGGACGGTGTCCAACATCCATATTTCGTAGTGTCACTAGGGTCAGCTGGCGTCATTTGTGACATAAAAAATTTAGGTATAGGTAAGTTAGTTGATATATTTTCAATATCTCCATTTCCACAATTACCCGCTTTGTCAACAAGCCAACCTTTTAGGTTCATCTTTGCTTGGGAATACATTCGTCTAAGTTGGTCTTCGGCCATATTTGCAAATCTACTTCCTCCCCCCGAGCGCGCCATAGGTGAGTTAGCTCTAACTTTTCCGTCTGCCAATTGATTATCAAGGTATTGTTTAACAATATTATCAACAAAAGTAACAATACTTGTGTATTCCCAAGCAACTGGGCTCCCAGTCGAAGCATCAAATTCCTTACTTCCTGGGTCTAATTTAATAGATTCTATGAAGTTTTGTATATGTCTTTGTGTAGCTGGGTCGAATAAATGTGATAACGGTGATTTGTATACACTTACATCACTACTACCTTCTTCCTCGTCCTCCCCAGGTAATACAATTTTTCTCCTCATCTCATCTGTACCTCCTCTAATTGTTATCTTCATAAAATTTGCTGAGGCATTGGCACCCTTATAAGTATTGTAATCGAGCGAGTTACAAGCTTCAGCTGATGCTTGTGCTGGTGCTGGTGGGTCAAAAGAGGCAAGATAATCACTATAATATTGATCTACATGATTACTGAGTGTTTCATGCATATTATTATCATTCATCCCTGAACCATTTACCGACGTTATTTTATCTTCATTATATATTAAGTTTAAGACTAAGGTGCTACATTTCGGATCTCCTCCAAGAAGTGTAGTTAACCCTGATACATTGTTCGATTTGTGTATTAACCTTCTAAAATTTTCTATTAATCGATGATCTATGTAACTATATTTCTGTTTTTCTTTCAAGCTTTCTATCCAATTTTTAAGGTCATCATAATTATAGGTCTTAATCGGATCATTTCTATCCGTTATTGTTGAGGTTTTGGTTATGCATTCTCCCGGTTTATGTGTATTCCAAACATTATCTCCGGGGGCGGGTACCTTCCCAGCTTCGCAACGTGCCGTACAAACTCCCTCGGATTCGTAAGTATCACCCACTTTACAATAAAAATTTGGGTCGTTGCATGGATCAGTGAATGCACATCTAGTATTAGGTGATTGAACACATGGTCCATCGTCTTCATTCCACACCCCTATCGGGTTACTTACTTCTTGGTTAGGTTGTGTACATATTCTACGCGGCTTACACATTGCGGAAATATCAGTGTCTCCTGTAACAGAACAATAATCTTTGGGATCTGTACACTTTTCATCAATGCTACACTTTGTCAGCCCATCTTGGTAATTGGATACCTGAGCACATAATTGCATAGCTAATTCATTAGTTTGCGTCTTTGTCGAGTCATTCTTTGTTTCTACAGCTGTTACACCTCCAGCATATGAAATACCAGTTAAAACGTGAGTACCATATGCTGATACGAACTCATTGCACTTTATCAAGGCGTAGGAACCCTCTATCGACCCTTGTGTTGGTAAGGCTTCATCTGCGCGCCCCCAATATTCAGGGTAACCTAATGTTCCCATACCACAATCTGGATTTCCTTCCCCAGGACAAGTGTCGCTTAAACCTGCACACATAAGAAGACTTGTTACAAAAGAATCATCTATTAACTCTGCACCCACATCAGGGGACATTGATATTCTTACATCGAAACCACTTTTACCTATGTCTAATCTTATCGAGTTATGAGTTGTATGTTCTGACTTAGACAAACCTCCTTCAGCATTGATAGAACCAGATAAATAAAAACTAGATACTTTTGACTGACTTTCTGCACCTCCTTTTAACCTATTTTTTAAATCCGACACATAGTCTTCGTTTCCTGTTGTGATTTTTAATTCGTTTGTATACTCGTTTGTCGACTTATAAAATTTTTGAATTTGCTTAAGCTTATCAGGAGTTATTTCATTTTTAAATATAATACCTGGCTTCGGATTAGTTGGATTCTCATCTAAAGAAACGATGTTTAGATTATACGATGTTAAGAGTGCACCACACAAACCGCTGTTTGTGTGAATACCACAGACCTCTTTATATTTTACGTCGTCGGCGTCGGTGCTGTCAAGATTCTCGCCAGGAGTATCATATGGTATGTTGCGTGGATCATAGAAACCAGTTCCTTTAAAATCTTTTATATTTTTATCTATGCATACACCAAAATTTTTGTTTTCGAATTTTTTACAACTATATTCCAAAGTGTCATCGCCAGGACAGGTAGGTATAATCTTCGCATTTCCATACCGTTTTTTCCCCTCATCCGCGCCATATGCTAACATAAATTGTTTCTCTGTAAAACAACCTTCATGTCCAGGAGTACTATCATATTTTCTCGGGTCCCCGCATAGAATTTCGTCTTCGATATCCTCCTCCTCCTCGTGTCCACAACCATATGAAATAATTCCAAGTATAGATTCGGTTGTCATTTGTCTTTATTTAAACAAGATATATTTTTTTTTTAATCGTTTTTAAAGTGTAATCATAAATATATAAATTATTGTCGAATATATTAAAAATAAAATAAAATGGAAATATTTTTACTCTTTCATGTAAAAATATTATAATGTACAATTCACAAATAAAAATCGAGTGGTATAGCGATCACTGTTACGTCTGTTTGTTGATGGGTCTCTTGTATAATTTACATGTCTTTGGTCACAGCTGGTATACACGGTTCTTTATTTTCAGGTGTGTGGAGAAATATATCCACATCTTCTTCGATAAACTGTTTAAATGATTTATCTACATTCGTAACGCGCGAACTTTTAATACACGCGTCGTCGTGATTTATAATACCGATTATTTTATCAATAGTTTTTAAGGCTGTATCGATTTGTTGTTGTTTATTTTGAGATATAGGTTTATTAATAAACCGAGATAATACTAACTGACATGATAATATGGTAAAACAGCTTAGGTTTACCCATGATAATATTGATGTGTTATTGAGATATAAAGATTTTGTATTACAGAAACCTCCTAATATTATAATAATGTTTTGAATTATATTACTATTAATATGCTTGAAAATATGCATAATCATTTTGTATTAACTAATTATTTGGAAATAGCCATTTATATTTTCGTTTTTATACCCTTATGTATATTCAGGGCATCTAAAGATTTATTTAGTGTTATCACTCTCATAATACCTGATATAGGTATCATAATACAATTAATAATCGGATCATTTATTATCGTATTGAATGCAACGCCTATACAAAGTCCTATACTTGATGACATTGTATTCACGATTGTTAATTTACTGTATATTTCTCCTATATTGTCGTTTGACAATTTTTTAATACATATGGCATTTACGGCTCCGAATCCCGTAAATGATAAATTAACCAATATGTTCGCCAACCCTGTAATAGGTAAAAACCATAACGTGTCTATAAAAGGAGCGGTGCAAATACACATGTATGAAAATTGCTGCATTATATTACATTTCTGCACTATATTATATGGATTTTTATCTATAGTTTGACTAACCTTATTAATATAGTATAGACTTCCCAGTTGTCCTATTATATCCTTGCCTATATAATTTATTGTAACATGTGTATTCTCACCCCCGTTAAGAGATGCTAGCATATTGTGCGTGCTGATAGCTGTCTCGAATGATACGATAACATTAGATAACATAGACCATTTAACAAATTTCATATATTGAGGGTGTATATTACCCATCTGGGGTTTTATTAATCTACTAAACATACGGTGTATTTTACAACAATAAGTGAATATATAAATAGATTTTACGAATTTGAAAGCGATACTTAAAAAGTAAGCTTTAGAAATAAAATGAACCCTTTATCATCGTTATCAAGTAATTTTCAGGAATTTAAAGAACTGTTTGAAATAAATAGGGATAAACCTTTATTAGATTGGTTAAAATTCGCACCTATATCGGCTAAATCAGGAAAACAGGGAGTCGTTGGTATATTATATGACATAAATAACAGTAACCGAAAATCTATTTTTAAAGTGTCTCAGTATGTAGATTATTTATCTGCTCACGAATATTCTGTAATGGAAAGTTTGAATGAAATATCATCATATTGCCCTCATTTTTGCAGAACATTCGGATTGGTCAATACAGACCGTAATCCACGTTTTGGAGTAGTAGATAGTAATCCTTTTTTAAAGACAGATGATGTTAAATACACTATTAAAGAAGATGTTGTATTGAGCGAGTTTGTTGATTCCAAAAATAAATTATCAAATTATGTACAATCCANTCGGATATCTGATGATATTCTGATAAATACTATTAAACAAGTGTTATTGGCAATTTCAGTTGCNCAGACAGCGAAAAAATTTTGTCATTATGATTTACATTCTCAGAATATAATGATGAAAAAATGCAATAAAGATTTAGTTATGATATATGTATTAGACGATGATAACCAGATATATGTACCAACCAACGGACATTTCCCTGTAATTATAGATTTTGGATTTTCTTATGTTTGCGATCTAGAAGATAGACCTTTATTAACGACACTGGGGCATACTAGCTCGGGGTTTACAGGTAATCAATTCGATCATTTAAGAGACCCTGTACTTTTTCTTATAACAATGTGTTCCGAAATGAAAGACTTCCGGTCTCGATCCAAAGCATGTAGAGTTCTAAATAAAATAACTAAAAATATGTTTGGGACATTGTCTATAGATTGGGAAACTGGGTGGGATATTAACAACGATAAAGATTTAGGTGATGTTATATGTGATAATATTAGCGATATTTGTAAACGTAAATCAGTTATGTTTTATGAATATGCAAATTATTGTATTGATATGTTACAATCGATTATAATACTACCCTTAGAAGAACAGAAATATGACAAAGAACAATTCAGAGGGTCATTTAAATCATTTTTAAACGAATGGATAAAAATAGAAAATCAAATTTCATTCGATTACTATAATTTATATATATTGAAATCTATAATAGACATATCTAGAATGTATCGTTCAGAATACATGAATAAAAATACGATGGATAATGCAGTACTCGAGTTTTCTAGAAAGGTTAGCGAAAAAGTGAATGAAATTTCAAAATTCTGTATATTATCAAAAGTTAACTTTGAACGGATGATGTGTTCATTATATGTTCTCGCTAATAATATGGAAGGAATAATGTATGAACATATGAACCGTATTACAAATACCAAAAAGAAAGCTTACGATAAATTACCATTGCAAAATGTCGAGCAAGTATATGCAGCGGTCGAGTCGAACATCCCAAGTAAATATAAATTTAACGAAAAAACAACTGTAATGGTCATGGATTGCAAAACCAAGAAAACAACCCTTTTAAAAGTTCAAGATCCACATGAAATGAATGATGTTCACAATTTTTGCGTTGGATCATACATATATGATTTATTCAAAACTAAAAGCGAACGTATAGAAATTTTAAATTAGTTATCTATAGAAATTAATACATTTAATAAATTTTAAAATGAGCGATGCTAATATTGAAACAACCATACCTAAATCCAAACGTAAATTAACACCTTATAATATTTTTTTCAGAAACTACAGGTATTTCAATACGAATGAAGAAGATAATTCAAAGGAATATATGAGTAAACTTACCAAGGCATGGAAAGACATAAAAGAAAATGAATATGAATATTCCGAATTGTTATTAGACTGTAAATACGAAAATTTATTTGAAGTAACCAAACCATTTCATTATTATTCGTTGAAACATAGACGTTTTATTGAGCGCGAAAATCCCGATTATAAAGCAGATGAAATAACTAATAGATTGAAAATGGATTGGGATAATTTATCTTATTCCGAGCAAATAAAATGGGATATAAATTAATATAAATTTTATATAGAAATATTTCTATATAAAATTTTTACTATTTAGTTAGCTTTCTTTTTTAATTTACGACGCATTCGTTTCAATTTACGCATTCGTTTCTTTTTCCATTTATCCCTCATTTTATAATATGTATACATTTGCATAAATTATAATTTATTTTTCTCGTATGTTGTATACAATATGTTCTGTTTATTTTTCATTTCTATCTTCTATTACGACAATATTTAATTATATAAATGTTTAGGAGTATTCGTAAAATTGATTTTTCAAAAAATTTAGTACTAAAAAAATCAAGCATGTGTGTCATGAACAACAAGAATATTAAAGTTTCTAAAGACAAATTTAGAAACTTAAAATCCGGTAGTCAACTTGATTTCCGAAACTGGTGGAATGAGGAGTGCGCGTATTATTTGAACAGAAAGAGCAAATCTTCTGTTATGTGCAAGAAACAGGTAATATCAAAAGACAAGAAAAGGTTTCGTCAATGGAAAAGACAACGAAACGCGTTTTTCTTATTTAAAAGTGAGTGTAAAAAACTTGACAAAAACAATTGTAAAATAAGATCATGTGAACAAAACGAGAAAAAGGAATATAATTTTGAACAAATTCCATATTATTGTAATCCTAATCTTTTTATTCAATATTTTGAGGAAGAGGAAAAAGATTACGATTATTCAGATGAAGAAAAATTTGATAGAGAGAGATGGTTGGATGGGTGGGAGGATGAAAAGAGATATGAAGAGAGATGGAGAGAATATGAAGAAGATACACGAAGAGAAGAAGAAGAGAGATGGAGAGAAGATCAAGAAGATATGCGAAGAGAATATGAAGAAGATACACGAAGAGAAGAAGAAGAAATGTATAAACATATGCAATATCACAGTGGAGACTTGAAAAAAAGACGTGATAATATAAAAAAAAAAGTATTGAGTGGAAAGTACGTGAGTCC
>JGI11772J19994_1000294_pt1 | contig 11083 bp, 18 predicted proteins | sample Etolagsurwater0m_FD_19994 | JGI IMG/M metagenome (IMG submission 19994) | reverse complement strand
TGGGACTTATGACACTTACGGAGAAGGTATAGAAAAGTCAGGAGGATTTGTAGCTGACGGTTCTGGATTTTATCAAGCTGATGGCTCTTGGATGAGTGCAACGGGACAAGGTGCGCTTTTCGGAGATATGACTAACGCAAAAAATGCTGCAAAAAATATTGCTGACAAGTATGACGTAGACTACAGTGTTGATGACTTTTTAAATGATTTAAGTGTAACTAGGTCAGGAAAAGGCAATTTAAACGATAATATTTCTTCAACTGTGGAAGGAAAGAAATCAACAACCACACTGAGCGAGACAACCGACGTTTCTCAAGACTATGGTGCTATGTCACCAGAAGACGTTGCAGAGGAGCAAACAACTTCTCAACCATCGACTTCTAAAGACACGGATAAGGATAATAAGGGTTCTAGTAATGATGCCTACGGGGGTAAAGAAAGTAAAGACTATGGCGGCTACGGAGGTTTTGGTGGAAAGGGACGTGCTATAGGCGGTCCTATTGGTTTAGCTAATGGTGGTATGCCCGGACAGATGGCAGGTCAGTCGGGGTTTGTAGACCAGCCTCCTAGTCAAGTACCCGAAGGTGAAACCGTAGCAGACAACGTCGAAACCAAACTTCCGGAAGGAGCATTCGTCATCAATGCGGCTGCCGTCGAGTTTGCGGGAGAGCAAGACATCAAGAAAATGCTTCTCGATGCACACGGAGAAGCCGTTCGAAGAGGATTAGCGGCTGACAAACAAGGCAACGGTGCTAACATGATAGATGTAGCTATTTCTCGTGGAGAAGTAGTTGTCGCTCCTCACCTTGCTAAGATCATCGGTCTTGACCGCCTTCAGAAAATAAATAATCGTGGTAAGCGTGAAACTCAACAACGCATCGAAGAAAATGGACAACAGCCCGTAGCCCCTGCTACCGCTGCACTGGGTGGAGGGTTTTTTGATTGGTTGTTCGGTATTGATAGAGATGTAGATGTTACAAATCCTCGTTCTAACGTACCTACTACTTCTTTTGACCAAGAAACAGAGCAAGGTTTTGTTGAAAAACCACAAGAACCTAGCGCACCTCTTCCTTCCTTAACAGAACAAGAAGAGGCTTACAGAAGTGTTCTTACTGTTGCAGAAGGAAATAAAAACGAAGGCTACGTTCCTTCTAAAAATAGCGGAGTTACAATCGGTTTAGGATTTGACATTGGGCAGCACAGCGTGAGTGACCTAGAACGTATGGGGTTTAGCTCAAGTATAATTTCAAAGTTTACCCCTTATGTTAACAAAAAGGGAAATAAAGCCGAAGACGCTTTAGAAAAAGATCCAATCGAACTTTCTGATTCTGAACTAGAAGAAGTAAATACTTTAGCAATTAGAAAAAAGAACGAAGAGTTTGAAGAAAAATATCCAGAGTATACCGATTTAAGAAGTGTCGATGATAAAGCGGTACTGTTCTCAGTATACTGGCTAGGTGCAATGCCTCGCTATAAATCTTTTAGAAAAAGTTTTGAAGACAGCAGAAGTCCCGTTGTTGCACTACAAGATGGGGTTATTGAAAAAATAAATAACCCAAAAGATCCTGAGTACAACAGAGCGGAGAATGTTTTAGAGTGGTACAGAGAAAGAAATCCGGTTCCTGTTCCACCTGCTCGTCCTGCAAATTAGTCAGCTACCCGCCTAGCGGCCCTGACGTAACCGAAGCGGCTACCCACAGCCAAGTGGCCCCGCAATATGAGGTGTAAAAAAATGGCAACTAAAGTAAGAGGCCACCGTGCCAACAAACCAAATGATTCCTTTGGAACAGTAAATAGCAAAACTTTGTATCGTGGAGAGTACCGCGATAAAGTTTATGAAGACGAAGAAGAAGATAACGATACTGAAGACCAACAAGTTGACCCCTCTAGTGAGGCTACTCAACAATCTGAAGAATCAGATAGCTTTGTCGAAGATAAACGAACGGACGAAAGTCACGATTACAAAAAACGCTATGATGATTTGAAAAGACACTACGATGAGAAGGTAAACGAATTTAAACAAGAAATTGCCACTCTCAAAGAGCTTACTCAACAAAAAGTCGTTAGTATGCCTCAAGGTGTTGCTGCACCACGCACACAAGAAGAACTGGAAGAGTTTAAAGAACGCCATCCAGAGATCTATGAAATGGTGCAAGCCGTATCAACAATGCAAACTGAAGCACAAGTTTCAGAGTTAAGAAACGAATTGGGAACTATTAAAGAGCGTGAAAAACAGCTAGAAAAGCAAAAAGCTTACGAAGAACTATTGCGACTTCAACCTGATTTTGACACTTTAAAAGCTAACAAAGACTTTCTTTCATGGCTTGAAGAACAACCTGCTTCAATCTCAGACGGCATCTACAAAAACAATACGGATGCTAGATGGGCGGCACGGGTCGTAGACCTTTATAAGGCCGACAAGGGCCTAAACCAGAAGAAAACCAAATCTTCATCTGCAGCAGAAGCAGTGACCAGAACCCCTGCGAGGGAAGTCAAGACTAATGCGACAGATGGTAAACGGGTTTGGAAAGCTTCACAAATCGCCAAGATGAAACCGTGGGAGTTCGAAAAGAACGAAGCAGAATTAGATGCGGCACGGGCTGAAGGGCGAATCGACTACAACAACTAACCTAACCTCAAAAATGGAAGGATAATCCAATGGCTTTTGATAGCGCATCAGGTTATAACAACCTGCCTTCCGGTAACTTTACACCGGAAATCTTCAGTCAAAAGGTTCTCAAATTCTTCCGTCGCGCTTCGGTTGCGGAAGACATCACCAATACCGATTACGCTGGCGAAATTGAGAACTTTGGCGACACGGTTCGTATTATTAAAGAACCAACAATCACAGTATCCGCATACTCTCGCGGTTCAGTGGTTAACCCACAAGACCTTGCCGACGACCAAATCACAATGATTGTCGACCAAGCAAACGCTTTTGCGTTCAAGATTGACGACATCGAAGAGCGTCAGTCACACGTTAACTTCGAAGCTCTTGCTACTTCTTCAGGTGCATACTCCCTGAAGCGCAAGTACGATGCTAACGTTCTGGACTCAATGGCAACCAACGCTGGCCTGACAGGTGAATCAGGTGCTTCCGTTGCTCAGATTACTGGCATCGGTACACTTGGTACGGCTCTGGACATCGGCGGTGCAAGTACCCCCGGCGACACAGCAGTCAACACCATGCTTATCATGGCACAGGCTCTGGACGACCAGTCAGTTCCGGAAGAGAACCGTTGGTTCGTTGCTCCTCCAGCTTTCTACAAGCACCTGTTCTCAGCAGGTTCGAAGTTTGCCGAAGTACAGGTTACTGGCGACGCAACTTCACCTCTGCGTAACGGTCTTGTATCGCTGGGCAACATTGCTGGCTTCCAGTGTTACAAGTCAACTGCCCTCGTATCTAACGGCGGCACTGACCAAGTAACAATCTCTGGTCTGGCAACAGACGGCACTGAGAACGCAATTCTTGCGGGTCACATGTCCTCAACAGCTACTGCTTCGCACATTGCAAAGACAGAAGTTGTTCGTTCCACCGAAACCTTCAGCGATATCGTTCGCGGATTGCATGTCTTCGGTCGCAAAGTTCTGCGTCCTGAAGCCATCGTTCGTGGTATCGTTAGCTTAGACTAAAGGGAGACTAGATAATGGCTACTTACACTGTAACTAATGCTGCTGCTGGCGTCCCTGTCGGTATCAAGCCGCAGATCATCGAAGTCGTTCTCGACTTCTCGTCCACTAGCCTGACTACTTCGGACTCCGTTGAAGTGTTCGAGATGAACGCTAACACTCTTGTTCTTATGGCAGGTGTGGAAGTCCTCACCGCAGCATCGACTGGTGCGCCAGTCCTCGATCTCGGTGACGACACAGACGACGATCTCTATGTTGCTGCTCTGGACGGTACTGCTACCGGTCACGAGATCAACAATGCAGCCGGTACTGCAAAGCTGTACACCGCTGCCGACACCATCGATCTGATTGCCAACACGGCAACCTTCGACGGTAAGGTACGTGTATTCGCAGTGATTGCAGAACTCGGTACTGCAGAGACGGCGGCATCGTTCGCCTAAACATTTTAGTTGAGGGGGAGGGGTAACTTTCCCCCTTGACGACTCAGTTGTTTTGTGATATAAGCAGCTATTCCCTGCCGGGATATACCCCATAGGAGACAGCAATGAATTATATCACAAGCAACATTCCCTATTTTAAAGCTTGGGTTCGAAGAGAATATACAGCCAACTTTGATAGGTATCAAGGAGATTTTCTCCATTGNATGGNAATAGCAGTAACAACCTTACCCATGCGAACTCTTAGCTTTCAGGTTTTGTTTACTGGTTGCGAAGAAGATGAAAATGTACANGGAGGTGCTATGTGGGCAAGAATGCCCCTGACAGCACTGGTAGGGGATACCCCTCTTGAAGAGTGGCCTGAACCTATTCCAACGCACTTAGCACAACCGTGGGACTGTCAATCACATCATCACTCGGTATTTGTTTTGAACAGAGCAACGCCCTGTCCGTGGTTGGCTAAAATAGACGGGGAATTTTACCCTGCAAAGTATTACTTCACCGTCGACTACACAGACAGTGAAGTAGCAGATGACCCAGCCCAACACAAACAAAGTCATGTACTAGAGTTGATGGATGCTGGTAAGTGGACAGGCAACATTGTCGCACTTCCAAACAACAGAGTAAGAGTAACCAACCCTGCTTGGTTCGTAACGGGAGAAGGTGCGCCAGATTTTGTACCCAATCAGTGGGTTCATCACTCTAAGCAAGACCCTAATTATGCTCTAGATACAGAGCGTGTATTTAACAATCTTTATTCGGAGACTAGTTATGAAGAAGATTATGAAAAGTAAAGGCATGGCTAAAGGCGGTCGCATGAAGTCAAAAGGTATGGCTAAAGGTGGACGTATGGCTATGAAGTCAAAAGGCTATGCAAAAGGTGGCAGAACAAAAGGTGCATCTAAGGGTGGTAAAAAACCTGCAATGTCTCTTGCACAGATTCGGTCTGCAGCTAAAACAAAAGGCTACAAACTTGTAAAGGCATAAGCTGATGGCACGTAAAGCCGATAAAATGCCAGCTCGTAACAAGAAGAACTTTCGGCCTACGAAAGCAGGAGCTGGTATGACTAAAGCTGGAGTGGCTGCTTATCGCAAGAAGAATCCCGGTTCGAAGCTAAAGACAGCAGTGACTGGAAAGGTAAAACCCGGAAGTAAAGATGCTAAGCGACGCAAGTCGTTCTGTGCGCGGTCTGCCGGACAAATGAAGAAGTTTCCGAAAGCAGCGAAAGACCCGAACAGCCGTCTTCGCCAAGCAAGAAAGAGATGGAAATGTTAGCAACACTTATCGGTCCCGTAACAAATCTCCTTGACCAGTTCATCGAGGATAAAGACCAAAAGGCAAAGCTGGCTCACGAAATAGCCACGATGTCTGAAAAACACGCCCAACAACAAGCGATGGGGCAACTCGAAATCAACAAGGCCGAAGCCCAGCATCGGTCTATTTTTGTAGCAGGTTGGCGTCCGTTTCTTGGCTGGGTTCTTTCTTTTGCGATGGCATGGCACTTTGTTATTGCCCCCTTCATCATCTTCGGTGCAGGGATGGCAGGGATGGAACTGCCGGAACTACCCGTTTTTGACATGGACAGCCTGATGACAGTGCTTCTTGGCATGTTGGGGCTTGGCGGTCTCAGAACCTATGAGAAGGCGAAGGGCATAACCAAGTGAGTGCCGAACAGGTACTCAAATGGAAGATTCTTCCCCGCTTCATGATGCTAGTAATGACCTTGATGAGTTGGCGTTGTGCAGAGTGGTTTATGAGCTTGGAAGACCCAACAGCACCACAGTCAGCCTTTGTCTCCGTTGTCATGGGTGCTATGACAGGTGCATTTGGCGTTTGGATGAGCAACGAAGGAAAAAAAGAATGAAATACGACACAAGTCATTTGCTTGATAAGGTAATCGAACACGAAGGAATGGTCTGNCAAGTGTACCAAGACACGCTCGGCATNGACACCATCGGNATNGGTCGTAATCTTCGTGACCGGGGTATTACCAAAGAAGAGCTAGAATACATGGGCATTTCTGGCATGGAAGAGGTGTACAAGAAGGGTATCTCTGAAGCTGATGCAAGGTATATGGCTATGAACGACATTCGGATTGTTGAAAAGGAACTGGTTGCGGTTCATCCGTGTGTTGAGAATCTCGATGCGGTTCGCCAAATGATACTTGTTGACATGGCCTTCAACATGGGTGTCCCTCGCCTGTGTAAGTTCAAAAAGATGTGGTACGCAATCCACGACTCAAACTTTGAGGCTGCAAGTTTTGAGATGACCGACTCGAAGTGGGCAAGGCAGGTTGGCAATCGCGCACACAAACTCTCCGAAGCTATGAGAAAGGGAGAATTCTAATGGCAGAAAAGTCTTCACGAGGTCGCAAGGCTCATCCTAGCGCAGAAAAACCCATCACAGCCTACGATGTTATAAAAGACGACGACAGAGTTCTTCATACTCCCGCAGGTAGTGCAATCGGAGAAGAAATGAAAAAAGACCTGTTTAAGCAAATTAACGTTGTAAAGGTGACGTGATGCCCCTAACCAAAAAAGGCAAAAACATAATGAAATCGATGCAACGCACTTACGGGGGAAAGAAGGGTGAACAGGTCTTCTACGCAACAGCCAACGCTGGCAAAATCACGGGTGTTGAAAAGAAAGCGCAAGGAGGGTCGGTTGGAAAGACTGGCTATGCGAAGGGCGGTGAAACGAAAAGCAAAAGTCGAGTTAATGAGGCTGGCAACTACACTAAGCCCGGAATGAGAAAGCAACAGTTCAATCGTATCAAGGCTGGCAGCAAAGGTGGTAAACCCGGACAGTGGTCAGCACGTAAGGCACAGATGCTGGCATCTGCTTACAAAAAAGCTGGCGGCGGATACAAGTCGTGACGGAATGCTCCACGTCTTCCTGCTCGTTGTTTATATCGGCACTGGAGAAAGTCGTTACCTCGCTAGTGGAGATATGTATTTCAAAAGTATTACCACCTGCAATTTTTTCGCAGCCGAAGTATCCAAGCGTTACGGAACCTACCGCCACTTGGATTGGATGGATGAACGAGACCGTGTTACCGCATACTGCATACCTAAGTATATAAAAGAAGGCGTCATAGAGGTGTACTGACATGTTAGCAGAATTGGCAGCAGCAAATGCGGCGTTCAGCGTTATTAAGTCTGCTGTCCAAAATGCAGGTGACCTCGCAAAAGCCGGAAATGCAATCGGCAAGTTCGTAGGTGCAAAGGAAGAAATCGAACGCAAAGTACAGGGTAAGGCGAAGGGAAGTGCTTCCGGCTCGGACCTTGAAAACTTCATGGCTCTCGAAGCCATCAAACAACGAGAAGACGAACTCAAGCAAATCATGATTTACACGGGTCGCCCCGGTTTGTGGAATGATTGGCAACGATTTCAGGCAGAAGCACGAAAGCAACGCCGCGAACAGGAACAGAAGGCAAGAGCCAAACGCCAGATGATTATAGAGGTATCGGTTATCGCAGCAGCCATAATCGTAGGTCTCGGAGCAATTGCAATAGCAGTATATTTCTTAAAAAGCTTGCGCTAGGTTGCAAAATGGTGTATAATAAGGTTAACCGGAGATGTTACCTATGAAACAACTTGCTATCGATGCCCTTGTGTTCCAATACAAGTCCCAGAAGAAACACGCCGAACACGTCCTTGAAAACTATTTGAACAATCCGATTGGAGTTGGCGAACACCCTGACCTTGTAAAAGAAATGGACACGGCGGTAGAACAGTGGGAACACGCAAACGGAAAACTAGAAACCCTATTGAGACTTACTGGAGACAGCAGTGGCATTGGCTAAAAGTCAGAAATCGCTCAAATCGTGGACGAAGCAGAAGTGGCGCACTAAGTCTGGAAAGCCCTCTACTCAGGGACCCAAAGCAACAGGCGAACGCTACCTTCCGGAGAAAGCCATCAAGGCACTTAGCTCGAAAGAATACGCTGCCACTACCCGTGCGAAGCGCAAAGCTACTAAGGCTGGTAAGCAAGTTGCAAAACAACCTAAAAAGATTGCCAAGAAAACTCGTGCTTATAGGAAAGTGTGATGAAAAAAAAGATTAGATACTATCTTGCTATGATTCTTTTGTATGCCAGCAAGCCGTTAGCGGCTATCGAAAACTGGTTGTGGACAAAGCATCGCGACCTTTTAAGAAAGAACCGCGACTGATGCCCATCGTTGGTAACAGCAAGTTTTTTACGGAATCCGTTGCCTTGACTACCACAAGTGACACGGATGTGTACGTGGTTCCGGCAAACTTTTCATCTCACGTCGAGCATCTTTTCGTAAGCAACAACGATAGCAGCACACGAAACTACACCCTGAAGTTTTATCATGCGGATGATACGACAACACATGTCCTTCTGGATAACCATGCTCTCGGTGGTAAAGCCTTCGAATCCGTCTTTACAGTAGACAAACCCATCTATCTTCACGCAGGAGACAAGCTGATTGTTGCTGCAGGAACATCAAACACTTTAACTGTCACCGTGTCAGCCGAAGAATTCTATGACCCAAATAGGTAACCCATGAACTACCTCGAACTTACCAACGCTGTCCTTCGCGAAATTAACGAAGTTGAAGTTACCAACATCGGTTCGACTCGCGGTATCCAAACCTCCGTCAAAGACTTTGTGAACAAAGCCCAGCGCGATATCATCAACTCTGAAATTGAGTGGCCTTTTACGGTTGTTAGCCAGACCTTCAGCACTGCTGCCGGAACTGCAGAATACGCTCGTGAGTCTGACGCTAAGACTATCGACTTCGATAGTTTTACCGTTCAAAAGTCGGGGGAAGCAGAGCGAACCCTTCGTTACCTGTCTTTCAATGAATACCTCGACGCAAAAAACGAAATCGACACGAACCCCAACACAAGCGCACGTGCTGCACCAGACTTTGTCTACGAAACCCCCGACACCAAGATTGGCTTGTCTCCCGTGCCTGACGACACCTATACGGTTCGCTACTATTACTACCAGACATCTACCGACATGTCCGGTGCAACGGATACTCCCGTTATTCCGGAACGGTTTCACGACGTCATTGTCAACCGCGCAAGATACTACGCCCACATGCTTCGTTCTGATGTCCAGTTCTCTCAGCTTGCCTTGCGTGACTACACAGAGGGGTTGAGCCGTATGCGTGTCGAACTAATCAACCGTAAGGACTACATGAGGGCTGTTTAATGCCAGAAACATCGCTAATCAGCCCTGCAGTTGTTCGATTAGGCGGCGGTCTGGTCCTTGACAAAGACACCTTCTCTATTCCACCGGGTGCTGCTCTCCAGTTGCAGAACTTCGAGCCGGACATCAACGGTGGGTATCGACGTATCAACGGGTTCGAAAAGTACGACACGAACCAAGTTGGTGGCTCGACGGGAACTATTCTTGGGGTTCACATCTACGAAGACCAAGTGATTGCTGCTAAAGGCACGGCAGTTTATAAGGGTACGGGCAGTGGTTGGACAAGTATCGACACTGGACGAACTAGCGCAGGACGATTTGACTTTGTTAACTTCAATTTTAACAACACTGAAAAGGTTATCTGGTGCGATGGAGCCAACAATGCTTCAGTATACGATAATAGTTCGGTTACAGATATCAATGCTACAGGCGCACCTGCAGACCCTCAGTTCGTGGCTGTGTTCAAAAGTCACGTGTTTTTTGCAGGTATGTCAACGAACCCACAGGAAGTGGTGTTTACGTCTCCGTTTGATGAGACGGACTTTTCAACGGCGAATGGAGCAGGGTCGGTTCGCGTCGAAAGCCCCGTCAAAAAATTAAAGGTCTTTCGTGACCGTCTCTTCATCTTTTGCGAAGACCAGATTTACTTTCTTGCGGGTTCGTCGATTGCAGACTTTCAGATGCAGCCTGTCACTCGCAATATCGGTTGCGTAGACGGATTCAGCGTTCAAGAAATAGCAGGTGACGTTATCTATCTGGCTCCGGACGGTTTGCGAACCATCGCTGGTACTGAAAAGATTGGCGACATCGAATTGGGAACCGTGTCGAAACAGATACAGCCTCGCCTCGATAACATCGATAAAGACCGCATATCATCTGTCGTCATCCGAAACAAAAGCCAGTATCGCCTGTTCTTCCCCCAAGACTCTGGGACGACGGCTGGCGCACCGGGTATCATCGGCGTAATCAAAGCTGGGGTCGAAGGCGGCATGGGCTGGGAATACGCTGACCTGAAGGGTATCAAAGCTGCGTGTTGCACATCCGGATTTATCAGTGGCACAGAAACAGTCTTGCACGGTGGTTACGATGGTTACGTCTACAAGCAAGAAACAGGGGATGACTTCGACGGAACCAACATTCAGGCTATTTATCGTTCTCCTGACTTTACGATGGGCGACGCAGGTATCCGAAAGCTCATGCAGCGGATTATCTGGAACTACGATAACGAAGGAACGGTTAACTCAAAGTTTCGTATTCGCTACGACTTTAATTCGTCGGATGTTCCCCAGCCAAACGAATACGAACTGACAACAGGTGCAGCGGTAGCTATCTACGGGTTCGCTACCTCAACATACGGGACAGCCGTGTACGGTTCGAGTGGCACACCACTAGTCAGACAAAGCATCGAAGGGGGCGGATTTACGGTTGCGGTTCGTCTCGACGATAATCAAGGCGCAGCCCCCATCTCAATCAAAGGTTACCAACTAGAATTTACTCCGGGAGGAAGGAGATAACCAATGGCAGGTTATACCAGACAATCTACATATACTGACGGCGACGTTATCAACGCATCGGATTCGAACGATGAGTTCGACCAGTTATTAGCCGCCTTCAACAACTCGACAGGTCACAAACACGACGGCACTTCTGCTGAAGGTCCGGTCATTGGTTTGATTGGTGACCCCGGCGTTGCTACCCCCTTAAACAAAGTTGTTGTCGACAACGCGAACAACCGTGTTGGTTTCTTTGTTGATGTTTCCTCCGTATCAACAGAGCAGCTACGAGTCCAAGACGGGGCTGTTGTTCCTGTAACCGACAACGATGTTGACTT
>JGI11772J19994_1000291_pt1 | contig 11133 bp, 11 predicted proteins | sample Etolagsurwater0m_FD_19994 | JGI IMG/M metagenome (IMG submission 19994) | reverse complement strand
CAAGGTATCCCTAACGAACCGTGTGTGTTTAAGGGTGACACGACTACAGTGTTTAGCTTCCCTGTTAAATCACCTAATGGTGCAGTTACACGTAACGATATGACAGCCATTGAACAACTTGAGATGTGGCTTACCTATCAGCGACACTGGTGTGAACATAAACCCAGCGTAACAATATCAGTACGTGACTCTGAGTGGATGGCTGTAGGAGCATTTGTGTACGAACACTTTGATGAAATGTCTGGTGTATCATTCTTGCCACACACTGATCACTCTTATCAGCAAGCACCCTATCAAGACTGTGGTAAGTCTGACTACGAGTATCTCCTAAGTCTTATGCCAAAAAGAATTGATTGGTCTAAGCTTTCGGAGTATGAACAAGAAGATAATACTGTAGCGATGCAGACTATGGCTTGCTCTGGTGATAGCTGTGAGATAGTAGACTTAGTATGAGACAGTATATAATAATAGGTAGGGCTGACTGCATGTATTGCAGCAAAGCAGTTGGCCTTATGAGAGATAATGGGTGTACGTTTAATTACTACTCCCTAAATGATTCCCTGTGGGTACTTGACTTGTTTAAAAAAGCAGGTATAAAAACAGTACCACAAATATGGGACATAAAAGGCAACTACATTGGTGGTTATCAAGAACTACAACAACATATAAAAGGAGAATAACATGATTATAACAATTCTAACTGGACTTACACATGTTCTTGTCGTAGGGGGTATTACATTTGGTGTGCTCACTGAAGTGGTAGAACCAACAGCGATAGCTGCCTATGACAAAAGTACAGAGTTGTATCAAACATACGTAGTCGGTACTGAATAATGTATGTTTTGGTAGCCATACTTTTTATGGGGCAGTCTTATAAGATAGAAACATCTCCTATCCTGCTTCCCAGTTTAGAGGAATGTAAAATAGTAAAAGACATTGTCCTTGAAGAGCTTATGGCTACCAAGCCTACACCCAGCGCATATGCTATAGCGTTTTGTGCAGCAGTACCTACGGAGGTGTAATGCAATTAGAGTTAATAGAAACGTACTATAACATTAAACCTGGAGAATCTAAGACATGTAAAATATGCAACAAGAAAAAGCATATAGATTCCTTTGGGTCAATGAGAACTAATAAAGACAGAATAGACACTAGGTGTAAGCAGTGCGTAAATGAAGAAACAAAAATAAGAAATGCCTTAAGGAAAGAATACGCAGAAGAAAACAAAAATATCTGCCACTGCTGTGGAGGTACGCACCATAAATCTTTAGTTGTTGACCATTGTCACGACACAAAAAACTATAGAGGCTGGCTCTGCGAACCTTGTAACTTTGCTATTGGTCATTTAGGAGACAATATAGAGGGAGTAAAAAAAGCAGTAAAGTATTTAGAGAAATATCATGAACGCACTTGAACCACCTACAAAACCATCAAGGTCACGCCGAAAAACTAACTACAAAGGGGCATCAAACAAAAGCACATCTGGCCTCGTACCTAAGACAGCCAAACAGAAAGAGTTTCTTGACCACCTGAAGTCAAACAATCAAGTGTTCGTATTAGGTCCAGCAGGTACAGGTAAGACCTACGTCACAGCTACCTATGCAGCAGACTTGTATACCCTAAAGGAGATAGACAAGATTGTTGTTACACGCCCACACGTAGCTGTAGGTAAGGACATAGGGTTTCTACCAGGTAGCTTAGAAGAAAAAGTTTATCCTTGGGCGCTACCTGTGCTTGACGTATTAGAGAAACACTGGGGTAAAGGTACACTAGAGACAGCTATAAAGAATAACAATGTAGAGATGGCTCCCTTAGCTTTGATGCGTGGGCGTAGCTTTGAGAATGCATTTATCATTGTAGATGAAACACAAAATATTACTACTCATGAGCTTAAGATGTTGTTGACTCGTGTCGGTGAAGGTAGTACAATAGTACTCAATGGTGATGTACAGCAGTCAGACTTAAAGGAAGCAGACGGTCTGTCTAAAGTAATTCACTTGGCAAAGAAATATATGTTACCAGTACCTGTTGTGGAGTTTGATGTGGATGACATTATACGTAGCGACATCTGTGCACAATGGGTAAAGGTATTCATGAAGGAAGGCATATGAAGCTAGAGAAAGAAGCAGAAACGTTTATCTCTGGGAGACAAAGACAGTTTAGCGAGGGACTACAAGAAGGCATATCAAACATAGAGCAATACCTTGTTGACAATCTGCATAACACAGATGAAAAGAGAGAAGCACTGAAGAACTTAATAGAGGTGCAGATGTGGGCAGAGCGTAGCATAAGAAACCACGGTATAAAAAAGTAAAAAGAAAGGCCGCTTAGTGCGGCCTCTTCTGTGTGTATCTTTTAGTCTGCTTCAGTTTGCTTACGTCTTACTTTCTTCTCAAGCTTACCTGCATTGATGTACCAAAGAAGCAGCACTGACCGACGAGTATCTTTCTCGGCTTCATCGTATTGATCTGATGCATTAATCTCGGCTATAGCTTCTTTGATAGTCTTACCTTCATAGCCGTAGCGTCCTGCAAGATCACCCCATGCTGCTTCAGCATCAGCTTTCTCACGTGGACCCATAGCAACAAACTCACCTCGTATATACGCATTGAAGTCTGAACGATACTCTTCATTCTTAGCAGAGAAGTCTTCCAATATAGTACGTGCTATCTCACGTTTAGCATTAATGACATTTTTAATCTTGTCTTCTAGCTGCAGCTTCTGGCGGCTGACATCAGAGCTATTGTAGATAGGATCATTCTCAATGAAAGCTTCTACTTCATCAGCTAAAGAACCTTGTGCAATCTGTTGAGTAAACAATTCTAGTGCACTATTCTTTTCACGATAAGGGTTATAAATAGAGAACGGATCAATGTTAAGTTTAGCCATCTCCATCTTTAACTTATTAGGTGGAGGACTCTTCGTGAAACCTGTGATCTGCTTTAGCAAGGGGTCTAGCTGACGGATAGGACCATCACCAAACACATCGTGACGCACAGCATCATAACCTGTATCTTGGTTATCAGGGTCCATCATCTGAAAGTGTGTACGAGTAGAGCTACCCATCCACTTCATTAAGCCTTCTAGTTGCGACTCACCCATGTCAATGCCAGTAGCTTCTTTAAGTGTAGCTGACATTTCATTGAGATTAAAGTCTGCTATGTTTTTAGCAAACCTACTGTACAGATACAGGTTAGGGCTACGTGGTCCTCCAATATCAGCTAAGGATACTGTAGCATCTAATGTCTGTGGGATGTAAGACGCACGAGGATCGTACTGACCATAGAAATCTTTCACTGCAGCAGCAGGATAGGTAAACGTACTGAAGTAATCTCCTATCACTTTAGCTACAGGTTGCATATCAATATCTGTTTCACCATCTGCAATAGCTTTAGCAATGTTGTACATTGTACCTGTTACTTCGTCTATGGCGGTGCTACTTGGACGAAACTCTGAGCCAAGAATAAGGTTCATCATATTACGACTAAATCTATCTTGATCATCTAGTAAATCATTAGGAAGACCCATAGATATACGGGCTGCAATATTAGCAGCATAATGTATAGGTGCCGCTGGACCCATAGCAGCTTGAGCATTAGTAACTTCACCTGAAGTCATTCTATCTTCGAACCAGTTTAGTCCCTGCTCTATGTTATCCTTTTGATACATGTAAGCTGAAGCAAATATAGCCCCGCCCGTAAGCTGCTTAGCCCACTCTTCATCTGTAAGTTTACCACCTTTATAGGCAATGTTGAGAACAGAGTAATCCTTAATAAACTTAGCCTGTGATGCAAGGTAACGAGGGAAGGGTATAATAGTTGTAGCACCTGAACGATGGATAAACCCGATAGTCTTATTAACAAACTTACTTGTTTCACTTGCGCCCTTACCACCAAACCTACGTTGGAAAGTAAAACCCAAGCTATCATCTAGTGCTTTTGTAATAATACTGTCAGGGATCTCACCCATTCTCCCTTCAGATAATACATGCATTAGATTTAAACCTATGAAGTCGGGCTTAGTCTGTTGTATTCTTTGTAGGTCTTTACCAAGAGGGCTTTTCATAAATTCTACGTAGCCCTTATCTTTTAAAGCTTTAGAATAAGTGTTATAAATATCAGGGTTAAACCCTAATTCAGACAGTTGTTTCTGTGCTAATTGTTTTATTTCACGATCAATAGTACCTGCAACTACAGCCTTCTTAAATATGTGGTCTGACATAGTGTTAAACGTGTTAACAAACGTACCTAGTTTAGCCAGCTTAGTATCCCCTACTACACCTGCTTCAGCTTGCGCCGCTTCACGAAAAACTTTCTGCATTAAATCAGGCGCATCTTGACGAAGCAATTCTACTGCTGCATCAGCTACATACTGATCCTTTAATAAGTAACGTGCAATATCTGTTGTGCCATCCAATGTAGCAGCCGCACTTTCTCTACCTGTAACAGAACGAATCATCCAAGTGTTGAACTGATCCATAACATCTATGCCTGTCATAGCAACACCAAAGATGTTGTTACGCATGGTTGTTGCTGGTTGTGATGTCATAAAAGCACGACGAGCATCCTCAACATTACGTAAGTTACGCACCATACGTTTACCTATAGTAAGCTGTAACTGTGCATCGCTTAACTCTTTAGCTTCTTGTCCAGAGACAGCAGACATACCTTCGTCATACAGTGTGTCTAGCTTCTGTTGAAACTTACCTGCTGCTTCAATGGCTTCTTTGCCTGTCAAAGCTTTACCTGCTGCAGTCTTAAACTGCTTCTGTTGTACAAGAATACGTGCAGCCTCTGATACTTCTGCAGCGTACACAGCAGCTAGTTGCCTACGTGTTAAGCCGTACTTTTCTGCTGTTGTATCAAAGAGTGTTACGCCATCGCCCTCATCAATGCGGCGAGCTAGATACTCTGTGATGCGTTGGCCTTTCTCAGGCTTAACCCCTAGCTTTCGTGCTAAGTCTGTGGAAGCAGCACTAAGACGTAGTACAGTACCACGATCTAGTCCACCAATAAGTCCGTCAGGTAGGTTTTCACTTAGGATGTCTACCTTAGCTTCCATACCTTCTTCGACAAGCTTAGGATCAATAGACGCTAAGAGTTTATCTTTACTAAAGCGGATGTATTTACGTCCTTCTGCAGTTTCGTTAAGCTTTTTAAGATCCTCAATAGCACGATTAGTTGTCTCCTGCATACGCTGCGCTTTAACTTGATCCCCTCTTTTTACAACCTCAACCATACGTTCAGCACCTTTGTATTGCTGACGTGTAGGAATAGCATAAGCTATACCACCAGCTACACCACCTATAGTACCAGCCAATGCAATATTAGCACCGCTTACATCATACTCTTCGCCAATAGTTTCACCCGCTTCCTTCTTGATAAGCTCTTGCCCTAGCTGTGAAGCTGCAGCGACACTGCCTTCAAAGCCTACATCTAATAGACCTCTCTTCATGTAGTGCTTAGCTAGTTTCTTTAAGCCTTGCTTTGTGCCTTCTTTACCTGCTTGAACAGCGGCTGAACCTGCGCCGCCTGTTAAGGGAAGTGCAGCAGCAGATAAGTATGTAGTAGGAGCAGTAAGAAAACCTTCAGCGTAATCACGTACACCTGCAAAACCACCGTCTAATATACCCTCACCTTTAGCATTATCAAAGGCGTACATTAAACGAGCATAAGATTGTTTCTCTTTCTCTTGTGTATTATCATCCTTGATATAGTAAAAGTCTTTGGACATACTTACTTCGTTTACATTGGCTATACGAAAATGCTCTAGCACCTCATACACTACATCATCAGCAGTCATCTGCTTTAGCTCATCGTCCTTCCAACCCTTGCGTCTGCTCTTAAGGAAAGTTACAGCATCGTTTAAAAAACCTTTATTATACTTTAGGTCAGATACTTTCTTTCCCTTCATGTTTTCTTCTGTGTAATATGTGTAAGGATCTGACATTAATATACCCCATTATACTCACGATGAATCATATTAATAACAACCTCATTTAAGGGTAAGTTATTTTGTTTCATGAAGTCTATAATGATTTGCTTTCCATCCTCTCCTTCTAATACAGACATGTCAGAAAACTCTTCTTTCATAGCATATATGATATTTACAGCAGCTTTTGCTAAAGGCGCATTGTTTTCTTTTTTAGTTCTATCTATCTTAGTTTCTTCTGTAATATCACCTACGTCTATTTGATTTGGTCCTCCCTTAAAGTATTGCTGGGGATTCAAAACACCAAACACAGCCCATCCATCTATAGGACGTTCAGGTAGTCCAGCTTCACGGCGTTCTTTTCTGCTCATAGCTTTGTATTCGGCGTAAGTTATTTTAGAAGCTGCCTCTCTAACACTACTAGGCACTTCGTTTTCTTTAGCTTCTACTGCTTCTTGCTTATCTCTATACTCTTGTGCACTTCTGCGTTGCTCTACTGGTGAGGGGAATCCTAAGCTAGGAGGTCCAGCTATTTCAATTTCTCCTATATCAGTACTTGTAACTGTAGGTTGTTTTACTTCTTCTTCTACTTCTTCTACTTCATCAGGTGTCTGGCTTAAGATAGTCGATACAATATCTTCTTCATCTACAACCACCTGAGCTTCTTCATTTACAGCTACTGGCTCTGCTCCTACTGACTCTAGCTTTGTTTCTACTGACTCTGGCTTTGTTTCTACTGACTCTGGTTTAGTACCTGTTAAGATATACTCAATATAATCATCTGTAAGTTTACCATTATTCTTCTTAAGAGACTCTAAGATAAGTTCTGTTGCTAGACCGTTTTCTATACCAGCTAATAGATTGTCCATCTCAGCAGATGTGTTAACCTCTTTAGACAGACGTAATAGAGCTTGGTCACGTGTAAGCTGACTGTTTACACCACTTTGTGATAGAGCTAGTTCTAGGTCAGCAATAGCTATACCACCTTTACGTAACTTACTACCTAATTCTGTTTCGTCTTTAGCATTTGCCCTGTCTAGTGCCTCTTCCATATTTGTCGCATTAGCTAGATCATCCGTGCCAGCAAAGGTACGTGTAAAGGTACGTTCATACGTATTAGCTGTAGTCATATAGTCAGACTCTTTGTAATCTGTTGTTTCTATATCAAAACCTTTAACACGTTTAACACTAGGTAAAGGCTCATAACGTCCACCTGTAGCAGCCTCATAAGCTAGTACATCTTGTACTGGAATACCCATGTAGCTCATAGCTTTCATGTGATCTTCAACAGAAGAGCGAGGGTCTAACATGAGGGTGTCCTTTAAAGCCCGACCCCATGACATACTCTTGTGTCCTTCTGACTTATTCTCTGGATCAGCACTAACATTACGTGCGTAACCTAGATAGATGTTCTCAAGAGCTTGTTCTGCTGTCATGCCCTCTGGTAAAGTTATACCTTTAGGTATGTCTAGTGATCCTAAAAATTGAGACTTATCTAACTTAGCCCCTTCAGGCAGATTCTCTTGTGCTTTCTGAATAGCGCCATACACTTGGGTAACATCGTAGTTCTGAGCAATAGCCAGAAACTCTTCATCTGTAACACCAAACTCAGCTTTCATCTCTTGCCTAATAAGATCAGCATTCTTAGCTTCTGCCATAGACTGTGCCATCTTAGGAGCATTTCTACGCACAGTATCCATCTGGCTATCTACTAATTCATCAAAACGTTTTTGACGTTCCTTTATACCCTCTGCAAAACTTGTGGCAAATCCTTGAATTAAACCTGCCTGAAAAGCACCCTTAATAGCCATCTTACATTTGCTCCTTCGACATCAGACCTCTAGGCGCTTGTTCAGCTTCCATAGGCATCTCTTCTTGTTCTTGTTGTGGTTCTTCTAAATCCTGCTGAGTCTTCTGCATTATCTGTTCACCCTGATCAGGTGTGCCTACTACAGCGCCTGTCTTCATAGCTAACTTGGCAGCAAGCTTAGTGATACGTTTTTGTTTAGCTTCAGCATCTTTATCACGATATTCTTCCATCGTCATCTTGTATTCTATGTTTAGTGCTTCCGCTAAAGTTTTAATCTGTAACATAAGCAAGGGCTTAAGAATAAGCTTTACATCTACCGTGTGCATACCATTCATAACGCCCATGCTTAACATAGTACCTGCAACAACAGATATAGGAACACCTATGTCTATCATATCCATAACATCATCTATTACTTCTTCTTCTGCTAGCTGTTCCATGTACATCTCAAATGCATCTAATGGATCAGGGAACTTAGAAGGTTTTTCCCAAGGAGCATTTCCTGGTTCTGCTGTTAAAGATTGACCTGGGATGGGTCCGTCAAAAGGAGATAGTGACATTTTGTTATACCTTATTTAGTGAAACCAGCGCCAAAATAGAGTCCTACAATAGCTGATACAATATGTGTGTCGAGTGGAGTTATTACAAAGCCCTGTGCCATCTTCCATTGTACTGACTCTGCTGGGCCGAACAGCCAGTTAAGCAAACCACCTGTAGCTTCTGTGTAGCCTACGAATACTGTAACTTCAGGATACCACACTGCGACTAGCTTTGGCAAGACAATAATAGAGAATACTGCAGATAAAGCTATGAGCCTACGTGTCCAAGCAAAGTGCTTATCTGTCTTACCTGCGTCACGTGCATCAGCTACAGCACTCCTGTTAAACTCAGCACGTTGCATAAGCATCTCTTGCTGAGCTTGCTTAGCTTTTATGCTTTGCCCCCAGATAGACATAACGCCACCCAGTATGGTGGAGAACAGCATGGTTATGAGTTCAAGAGGTAAGCCGAACATTAGTTACTTGCCATGTATATTTCTTCAGGCCGTAATCTTGGACGGGGTGATGTATCAATGGATCCACCTGAATCTTTTATCTGTTTTAAGTACTCAGTAGCGTACTTCCATCTTTCATTCTTAACTTCGGTTGGTGCGTTTGGATTAACTAATTTCTGTAGTTTATTTTTTGTTATATCTGATGGTTTTAAATCAAAGAATCCTCTATAATCCATGTACGCTATAGCAGCAGGTACTGCGTATTTAGGATCGTTTACTAATTCAGGATTTTTAACTAGGTCTAACCCCAAGCGCTTACCTACTTCTTCATAATTGCTTTTATGTGTTATCTGAATTAGTCCACGGCCTTTGTATTTTTTACCGCCTTCATACTTTATATCCCACATAGCTTCACCTAAAGCTTTTCTATCTGCAGAACTGGCCTGACCGCCTGTGCGCTTACCTGATTTTTCGTCTGCTAATAGTCGTGCTTTTTGTTCTGCTGGTAGTGTGTTTAATGCTTTTGTTACATCTGTATCAAGCCATACATCTTTAGCTCCTGCTACTGAGTACCAAGGGTCTTCATCTTTAACACCATCGCCTATCTCAGTTTTAATAGCACCTAATAAAGCAGCAGAGTATATATTATTTCCTACACTATTAATAATAGTATCTTGTACTTTTGCCATGTCAACAACACCATCTGTTGTAACATCAGCTTTACGTACTGCAGACACTATACTGGGAGAGTCTAACGGCTCATTTACAGCTATCATTCTATCTGCATCATAAGGCTTAGCCATCAACCCTTTCCCACTGGGGGCTGCACCTCCATCAGCATCGTCGGTGACAACAGTAGTATCAGAATCGCTAGTAAAAATACTGTCAAGCATTCTGTTAATTGCACTTTGTCTTTCATTATCCATGCTCTCTTTTGGTGTCTCTAATTCCTCTACATCTACAGGTACAGGTTCCTCTAATGCTCTAGGTGCTAGCTTCATTGGACCACTAAGAGCGCTTTCATTGTAGCGTTTATTCGCTATCTCTGTCGGCAGAGATCTAGTTATACCAGCAGTTTGTCGTGACAGACGAACCTCCAATGCAGAACGCTCTGCTTCTTCTTGCATCATCCTAGATATTTCTTCTGCTTGGCTTTTGCTTCTATCAAAAACATTACCAAAGAAAGACAGAAAGGTGCTCTCTTCATCCTCTTCTTTTTTAGTGTCGGGCTTGCTAAGAATACCTGTAGTGGTAGTCTCCTCTCCTTGGTCCTCTTTAGGAGACAGCATGTCTTGTAAAGCTTGATAGTCTTTATCTTGTTTTGTTAATTTAAATAATCCCATTGCGTTTTACCTTATCATACACCCAGGGCTTTCTTAGCCACCACTTCAACTACAGTATTCAAAAGTGTGCCTGTACCTTGTCCTCTGGCCTTATCAATCTCTGCCTGTGTTTGCATCTCAGAAATTAAGAGGGCGTTCTCACGTTCCGCTGCACTTTCCGCTGAACGCCAAGCATAATCTAAAGCATCACGCTCTTGTTGCAGTATATTGTTATACGTAGTTTCAGTGAGGTTATTAGCTACAAGAGCGGCCTCTCGGTTGGCTATATTCTGTGCAGCAATCTCCATAGTAGTAATATCTTGCTCCCACTTAGCATTAGCCTGTTCTACAATTAAAGCATTAGCTGCATTAAACTGCTCACGAGCATTCTGTTGTTGTGCATTAAATTGGGCTAAAGCATTAGCCTCACCAGCATTAAATCTCTCCATAGCATTTTTCTGATCAACGTTAAACTGTTGAATAGAACTCTGCAAGTTAGCCATGAACATGTTAACCTGATCTTCACTTGCTGCATTAAACTGAAGTGCTGCATTCTCAGCAGCAGCATCAGACATATATACGTTTGCTAAACTTTGTGCTTTAAACATAGCTACTTGTTGCAGGTTATTCAAACTAGCCATATCAAAGTCTAGGAAGGCTTGAGCACGTTGTACGTTGGCTTGCTGTCTGTTATTCAAGTTAGCTAAGTCAAGCTGTGTCATAGCTGCAGCGTCTGCCATGATCTTAGCATTCTTAGCATCTAAGTTAGCAATGTCTACTGTCTGAGCCATACGAGCATTCTCTAGTGCGACCTGTTGCTCAGCAGTAAAGTTAATCTGTGCTATGTCAGCAATACGTGCAGCGTTTTGTACACGTGCTTGGAACTGTTGATCAAACTCCATACCTAAGAACTTAGCGCGTTGCTCTGCAGCAAACATAGCAGCCTGTTGTCTATTGCTTAAGTTCTGTGCTTCAAACTGTGCTACTGTCTGTGCATCTTGCATAGCAATAGGTAGGGCCGACTCCATTGCAGCTTGTACAACAGCCTGTCCCGCCATAGAGGATGCGGCTAGACC
>JGI11772J19994_1000289_pt1 | contig 11176 bp, 15 predicted proteins | sample Etolagsurwater0m_FD_19994 | JGI IMG/M metagenome (IMG submission 19994) | reverse complement strand
CTCTTCCGATCTACCTTACTTTTTTTTTACCCAAATTTTAGGCGTTTTTTACTCTATAACTTTTTAAACGTTGTTATACGAGGGGTACTATATGTAGTGGTATGTTAAATTAGAGCGGTTTTACGTAAAGGAGTACCCCTAGCGTAAAATACGACTATAATATTTTTTATGAAACATAAAATACACCCCGACTTAGATAAATTAAAAACGCCGTTAGATCAACTTAAACATTTAGAGGGTAACCCTCGTAAAGGTGACGTAGACGCGGTAGCCCGTAGTTACGATGAGTTCGGACAACGTAAACCTATAGTAGCTACAAGCGACGGTACGGTAATAGGAGGTAACCACCAATTAGCAGCAGCTAAAAAATTAGGTTGGACGCATATAGCGGTGGTAGTAACTAACGATGACGAATTAAAAGCTAAAGCGTTCGCCCTAGCAGATAACCGTACGGCAGATTTAGGTACTTACGATAATGATTTACTAAGCGAAATGTTATCTAGTGTTTCTAGCGATCCAAAGCTTTTAGCGGCAACTAGTTTTAAAGAAGAAGATTTATTAAATTTAAGTTATGTACCCGATGACGACGAGCATAGAGATTTTATTACAGAATTTGGGGCGCCACCATTTACTACGTTAGATACCCGGCAGGGCTATTGGCAAGATAGAAAAAGAGAGTGGCTAGAGTTTGGAATTAAAAGCGAGTTAGGTAGAGAAGAAGATTTACTATTCGCTATTAAGCCCGGCGAATATCAAAAAACTAAAAGTAATGTTTCTAATACAAGCGTTTTCGACCCCGTACTAACAGAATTAATATATAAATGGTTTACCGCACCCGGTAGTAAAATATTAGATCCGTTCGCAGGTGGTAGCGTACGCGGTATAGTAGCTAGCGTATTAGGTAGAACTTATACCGGTATAGATTTAGCTAAAGACCAAATTAAAGAAAATAATAAGCAAGCTAAAGAATTAACGCCCGATAATTTACCTAAATGGATAGTTGGCGATAGTAAAAACGTAGTTGATCTAGCTAAAGATAGTTATGACTTTATTTTTACCTGCCCTCCGTACGGATTTTTAGAAGTTTATAGCGATGACCCTAATGATTTAAGTACTATGAGTACCGAAAACTTTAATAAAATATATAGCGAAATTATAAAAGATAGTTGTACTTTACTTAAAAACGACCGTTTCGCCGGTATAGTTATAGGCGAATACCGGGAAAAAAAGACACACGGCTACGTAGATTTCGTAGGTACTACCGTACAAGCCTTTAGGGACGCCGGTTTAGAGTATTACAACGAGTTCGTTTTAATAAATGTACCGGGTAGTGCGCCATTAAGAGCCGGCGCTTACTTTGATAAAGGCCGTAAGGTAGCTAAAACCCACCAAAACGTTTTAATATTTGTTAAAGGCGACTATAAAAAAGCTACCGAGTACTGTGGTAAAGTAGTAGGGGTAGACCTACAAAATGAAACCGAGTAATGAAATAAAAATAAGAAATGAGTAAACGGGGCAGAATACCAAAGCAGGCGGAACTTAAAACCGGCCATAGAGATAATAATTTACAAGTACTTAAAGGCGGTGCCGAGTTTCCTAAACCTAAAGCACGCCACCAATGGTTAGCTAGTACCCGGCGTAATTGGAAAAATTATTGGGATAGCGAGCTTAGTAGTACGGCGCAAGCAGTTGATCTACCCGCTTTTTATAGATTATTTCAATTTTACGACGCGGTAGAGCGCGCTAATCGTATGGTGTTAAAAATGGGTAATAAAGGTTTATTAAGTGTAGGTAGTCAAGGCCAACCAAAAGTTAACCCGCTTATAGACTTAACGGTTAAATTAGAGCCTAGTATTTTAAAACTAGAACAAGAACTTGGCCTAACACCTTTAGCCCGCCAACGTTTAGGTATAGCTTTCGGCGAAGCTCAAATAGGTTTTAAACAATTACAAGAATATTTAAAAGATGATGAGATAGAAACAGTAGATCCTCGTATTTTATTAGATCAACTAGAAGAAGAATAATGACTTTAAGTAATAAGTCGGGCGAAGATTTAGTTAGATGTAAAGAGTGTGGCGATTACTTTTATTCATTTAACGGTAAATTAAAATTATGTTTTTGGTGCGATACTAAATTAACAGAGGAAGAATAATGACTAAAGAGTTACCTAAAACTAAAGGGGCGCGGGTAGTTAAGTTTATTGAAAAATTTTGTGTACACGGCGAGGGCGACTTCTTCGGCGAGCCGTTTAAATTAGATAATTGGCAAAAAGCAATTATTTATGAACTATATGAAGTTAATAGTAATAATAGCCGTAAGTACCGCGAGGCTCTTATCGGTTTACCGAAAGGAAACGGCAAGACCGCTTTAGCAGCAGCTATAGGTTTATACGAGCTTTTAGGTAGCGGGGTAACTAGCCCTTTAGTAGCGGTAGCAGCAGCTAGTTACGAACAAGCTAACTTAGTTTTTGGAACTATGAAAGTTATGTGTGAGGAAAGTATCTTTTTAAAAGATATGGTCGAAACATTTGAAAACGAAATACAAGTTAAAAATAGTCCGGGTAGGGCTTATAGAGTTGCAGCTAAAGCAGGAACGGCCGACGGCGGACGTAATAGTTGCCTTATAGCAGATGAAATACACGAGTGGGCAAACATAAACCAAGAGCGCGTACATTATGTACTAAGTAATAACACCGCTAAACGTAAAGACGGTTTAGTACTTAATATAACTACCGCCGGTTATAACTTAGATAGCCTAGCGGGTAGGTTATACCAACGTGGATTAAAAAAAGAAACCGGCGAAAGCGATGATCCGGAATATTATTTTAAATGGATAGGCGCTAAAGAGGGCGATAACTACGAAGATCAAAAAACGTGGGTAGATGTAAACCCGGCAATTAAAAATGATTGGTGGCCTTTAGAAAACCTTAACCGTAGATTTAAAAGCTTACCATTACACGAGTTCCAACGTTACCATTTAAACCAATGGACGCGTACGGAAGAAGAAAGTTGGCTACCGCCTAACGCTTGGGATAATTGTACGGGCGAAGTTGTATTTAACCCGGACGCCGAAACTTATGTTGGGGTTGATATGGCGCTACACCACGATAGCGTAGCTATAGTACACGGCCAAAAAGATAAAACCGGTAAAATTATTTTAGATAGTAAAATTTGGCACCCGGACGATTACGACGTAATAGATATACAAGCAGTAGAGCGTTACATATTAGATTTATGTAAAGAGTTTAACGTAAAAGAAGTAGCATACGACCCGGCTTTTTTTGAACGTAGCGCGCAGATACTTTTAGATAATGGCGTGCCTATGGTTAACTTTCCGCAAAGCCACGCCCGTATGGTTCCTGCGTGCGGAAACGCTTATGATTTAATAGTAAATAATAAAGTTATACATAACGCAACGGCTACATTTACCGACCAAGTTTTATCCGCCGCACAAAAAGTAACGGATAGCGGTTGGCGACTTAGTAAAGGTAGATCAAAAAGAAAAATAGACGGTGCTATAGCTATGGTAATTATGTTAGATAGAATTACGGCGCCGGTTGTTGATACCGAGCCACCGGTAGCTATAATTAATTTATGAACATTAATAATATGACAACGTTAGCCGAAGTTATAGGCGCCGGCCTTATAATTTACGGTGTATATACATTTAGTATCGGTTTAGCTACCATAGTTGCCGGTGCGTTTTTAATAATAGGAAGTTATTTAGTGAGTAGATGAGTTTATTTAATCGTGAAAAAAGAGACGCTGCTTTAGGTAATTTAACCGATCTTTTACAACTTAGAGAGGGCGGGCTTTACAACTATACCGGCGAAAAAGTTAATGAAAAGAGCGCTTTAGGTATAAGCGCCGTATTAAGTGCAATATCTTTAATAGCAGATAGTATCAGTATTTTACCTATAAAAACTATTAGATACGACGGTAATAAGAAAGTTTTTACAGAAAAACCTAAGATATTTGAAAAACCTAACGCCAACCAAACTATTTTTGAAGTTATACACCAAGTTATTACTAGTTTATTAATGCACGGTAACGCTTTTATTTTAATAGATAGAGATAGACAAGGTAGGCCTATAGCTATGACGCCTATACATAGTGATCGGGTAGTCGTAGAAATGCACGGCGGAGTTAAAACTTACGTTATAGGTACTAATAGTAATAAACGTTCTTTAACAGATGAAAATATATTACACCTTAAATGGTTTAGCTATCCCGGTAACTTAGTAGGTATAAGCCCGTTACGAGTTAACGGTAATACTTACGGTTTAGCTTTAGCTATGGAACGACACATAAGCCAATATTATGGGCAGGGTGGAACGCCTAGTAGCATATTAGAAACCGATAGAGATTTAACTAGCGAGCAAGCTAAATATTTACAAGAAAATTGGACACTTAACCATAATAGAAATAGAAAACCGGCCGTACTTACCGGCGGTTTAAAATGGAAATCTATTAGCGCGGGCGCGGGTAACGAACTTATAGACGCTAGAGATCAAATAGTAAACGAGGTAGCCCGTATATTTAGGGTACCGGCTCATTTAATACTTAGTAAAGACGGTAGTAACGTTTATAGCAATATAGAGAGTAACGGCCTAGCTTTTATTAGACATACTTTATTGCCTTACATAAGGCGCATAGAGGACGGCCTAACTACTTTATTACCGGGCAGGCAAATGGTTAAATTAGATACGGAAGAATACGCGCGCGGTGATCTATTTAGTAGAGTACGTACTTACCAAGTAGCTATATCTAGTGGTTTAATGACACCTAACGAAGCCCGTACTAAATTAGACTTAGAGCCTTACGAGGGTGGCGATAGTTTCTACTTAGGATTACAGGGCGCCGCAGTAGACCCTAGTATTCCTCCTTTAGGTAGCGACGAACACGACCCTAAAAAAGATTTACTAAACCCGGAAATACAAGATGATTAGCGAAAGTTTTACTATTGCACCCGATACGGCTAGTAAAATACTAGATAGTCAAAACTTTGAGCAACATATTTATATTCATAATAACCACTCAAATAAAATGTATATAGGCGGTAGTAACGTAACGGCTAGTAACGGTTTACATTTAGATAATGGCGAAATGATTGAAATTAGAGTACCGCAAGATAATGAGTTATACGCTATAAGCGAAAGTACTACCGGCGATATTTCTATACTAAGACCTAGATAATGCCCTATTATATTTCAATGGAACACCCGGATTGTCCGAACGGCCACGCGGTAGTTAAAGAAGAAAACGACGAATTAATTACTTGCCACGAAACACACGAGGACGCAGAAAAACATTTAACCGCCCTTAATATAGCTATGGCAGAAGAAGAAAAAAATAGTGATCTAGTAGCAGAAACTAGAGCAGTAGATTTAACCGCACCGGCTTTTATGAAAAAGAATATGCAACGCGGTTTAGATAACTTAAATAGAGCGGGCGACGGCTTAACACCTAAAACTATAAGGGACGCTAGAAGTATTATTAGTAGCGGTAAGGTAAGCCCGGCTAAAGTAAAGTTAATGTATGCTTGGCACGCTCGACATTTAAGTGATTTAAAACGAGAAAAAAGCAACCCTAACGATAGCGACACTTGGCGCGCTAGCGATGTTGCGTTTTTATTATGGGGTAGTAATCCGTGGACGGCGCCTACGCAAGCAGGCGATTGGGCTAAAAGAAAATTAGATCAACTAGCTAACGAGGAAAGAAGTTTAGATAAAAGAGCGCCTAGCGACCCTAGTACGCCGGCACCTAAAGAGGATCAAATAGAGGGTAGCAAGAAAAACCCTAAAGGAAGTGCTACCGGTAAAAGTAATAATATTAAATTTAACGACGCTACTTTAAAAGCTATACAAACTATCGTAGATAACCATAATGAAGAAGTTAAAGATATGTCTAGTTGGCGTAAATTACGTGTACCTACGGCTAAAGCAGTTGTACGTAGGGGCTTTGGTGCTTATAGTACTTCGCATAGGCCGGGCGTTAGTAGGCAAGCGTGGGGTTTAGCTAGATTAAAAGCTTTTAGTTATTTATTAAAAAATGATCGGCCTAAAAATTCTAACTATAGGGGCGATAATGATTTACTACCCGAAAGCCACCCACGTTTTAGCGGTAAGGAAGAAAAAAGCAACAATTTTTATGACATTAAAGGCGACGCTATGACAGTTACCACTAAAATACTTAATAAGCGAAGTAGGATTAGTTCATATATGAAAGAAAAAGAAAATAGAAGTTTTAGTTTAGCTAACGTAGAAATAAGAGAAAAAGAGGACGATAAATTTACTTATAGCTTTAGCGGTTACGCAAGCGTATTTAATAAACCGTATGGCGTAAGAGATAGTAAAGGCGCATATACCGAAACAATTAAACCGGGCGCATTTAAAAAGACTTTACAAGAACAAGATGACGTTAGATTTTTAATTAACCACGACGGAATACCGTTAGCGAGATCAAGTAGCGGTACTTTAAAATTAGAAGAAGATGACTACGGCCTATTTGTTGAGTGCGAGCTAGACCCGGCTAACCCTAAAGTTGCCGAAGTTGCAAGCGCTATGAAACGCGGGGATCTAAACGAAATGAGTTTTGCTTTCGCAGCAGTACGCGATGACTTTGACGGCGAAAAAAGAGATGTACAAGAAGTTAGATTATTCGACGTAAGCGTAGTTACTTACCCGGCTAATAGTTACGCCGGCGCTACATTACGTGGGCTAGATATATCCGAAAACTTAAAAGAGCTAGTCGAAAGTCGTAATAGTGAAAAAGCAGTAGAAGTTTTAGAGCAAATTATAAATTCTTTAGATGAAAATAAAGATGAAGATAAGCGCTCTAAAAGCAACCCTAAATTAGAAGTCTTAAAATTAAAGATGAAAAAAGACGGGTTGTTATAAGACGTAACGCCGGGTACATACCCACCTTACGCATTAAGTACAAGCAGAATAAAAACGAGGAATAATTAAATTGAAAAAATTAATCGAATTAAGGGACGCTAAAGCTGAAGAACTTAATGGCCTAGTTTCCGAAATGGACGAAATGGACGCCGGCGAAGAATTCGACGGGAAAATGGAAAGATCCAACGCTTTAATGGAAGAAATTAAAGAGCTAGACGAAAAAATTAAGGCTGACGCAGATATGCGCGCTACCCTTAAAGAAGTAGAGGAAAGCAGAAAGTCTTTAGAAATTAAAGATGAAGATATTTCCGAAACCCGTATGGAAGTTAAAGAGCCTGATATGTACCGTAAAGGTGGGGAAAACTCATTTTTCGCAGATATGTACCAAGCAAAATTTAATTCTGACTACGACGCACAAAAAAGATTGTCCGACCACCAAGAATTCTCAAAAAGAGATGTTGGTACAGGCGCTTTTACAGGATTAGTAGTCCCTCAGTACCTAGTAGAAGATTACGCACCACTTGCAAGAGCGGGCGCTAACTTTTACAACGCAGTACCAAAAAGAGAATTACCTGCTTTTGGAAATAAAGTAGAAATATCAAGAATTACTACCGGATCAGCCGCAGCTGAACAAGCTAGCGAAAACTCCGCAGTACAAGAAACAAATATGGACGACACACTATTAACAGTTAACGTTGATACTATTGCCGGCCAACAAGATGTTTCTAAGCAAGCTCTAGATAGGGGCGGGCAACCGGGCTTTAACTTGGAAGATATTATTTTCCAAGACCTAGCTGCTGCTTATTACACAAAACTTGATAACTTACTTTTAAACGGTTCCGGATCCTCCGGGCAACCGTTAGGTCTTACAACTGTTTCCGGTGTAAACTCCGTAACATATACAGACGCAAGCCCTACAGTAGCCGAGCTTTTTCCTAAATTAGCTGACGCTATTCAACAAGTAAACTCAAATAGGTTCGCACCTGCTACCGCAATAATTATGCACCCAAGAAGATGGGGCTTTATTACTAGCGGAGTAGATAGCTCTAATAGACCACTAGTACTACCTGCCGGCAACGCACCGCAAAACGCTTATGGCGTAGGCGACGCTGCTAAATATGGTGTAGTAGGACAAATATTAGGTATACCGGTAATAACCGACGCTAATGTTGCAACCAACTTTGGTACAGGTACTAACGAGGACGAGATCTATATCGTTAGAGCAGAAGACCATATTTTATTCGAGCAAGATGTATTTACAGCTAAGTTTGAAGAAACAAACGCAGGATCACTTACTACTAAGTTAGTGGTTTACGGTTATGTTGCTTTCGCTAGCGGTAGATACCCTGCTGGAATTTCCGTCATTGGCGGAACAGGATTGGTAACACCAACCTTTTAATTAAATTAGTTTTAGTACGTCGGGCAACCGACGTACTAGAACTTTAAGGAAAATTTATGAGTAAGAAAACAGAAAAAATTGAAGCTTTAAAAAAAGAATTAAAGCACTATGAGATTTATAACAAAGCTGATCGTGCCGAAGAAGTTAAAAAAGAGATTAAAGCTCTTGGCGGAAAAATTGAAAATAAGTCCGCTAAACCTAAAGCCGAAAAAAAGACTATAAAGAAGTAGTTATGCCTAAGCACTATAAAGGCGGTAAAAAAATGAAAGGCGGTAGTGGTAAAGGCCGTAGGGGTAAGTAAACTATGGCTATTACTAACGGGTATATAACCCAAAACGACCTTAAAGCTTTCGTTGGAATACCGACTAGCGACACCGCAGACGATGATTTATTAGATAACGCTATTAATGGTGCTAGCAGACAAATAGACGCTTTTTGTGGCCGTAAATTTTACGCCGACGCAAGCGCAACCGCAAGAGAATATTTTACAAACGATTATTTTAAACTTTACGTAGATGATATAAGTACAACTACAGATCTAGTTATTAAATACGATGANGACGANGACGGTACTTATGAAACAACCGTACCTAGTACCGAATATAAATTACTTCCTATCAACGGTGTAGTAGGCGGTATAGAGGGTAGCCCTTTTTATTTAATACAACTTAATAGCGACGGAGATTACGAGTGGCCTTTATCTAATACTTCTAATAGGCCATACGCACAAATTACGGCTAAATGGGGTTACGCTACTACGCCCGAGCCTATTAAATACGCTTGTAAAATGTTAGCTAGCGAGCTTTTCGCTATGCGTAACGCACCTTTAGGAGTAGCCGGCGTAGGCGACTTCGGGGTAGTTAACGTACAACAAAATAGAGAGGTTACCCGGTTATTACTACCATTTCGTAAAGCTAGCGTTTTAGGTATTGCATAGTGGCTAGTTTACAAGAAGTTAGGGACGGTATTAAAACTACCTTAGAAAATAATATTGACGGTTTAAGGGTTTATGACGTAGTACCGGATTACGCTATTAATTTTCCGGTAGCTATAGTACTACCTACTTCTATACAATTTAATGTTGCTATGCAACGTGGAACTGATCTATATAATTTTGATATTTTAGTCGCCGTAGAACGTGGTAATAGCCGTACCGCCCAAGATAAACTAGACGCTTATATAACAGGGCAGGGTAGTAGTAGTTTAAGGCAGACTATATTTAATAATAGAACGTTAGGTTTAACAGATACCGACGCGACTATAACGGGAGTAGGCAATTATGCTGCCGATGTAAATTTAAACGGTATAGACGCAATAGGGGCAAATTTAAGCCTAGATGTGTACACTAAAGGAACGAGTTAATGCCTAAATTTAAGATAATAGGAACAAAGAAAATAAACGGAAAAGAGCCGGGCGAAATAGTTGATCTAAAAGATTTAGACCAAATTATTACATTAACTAAAGCAGGCCATATTAAAGAATTAGATAAAAAAGATAAAGCTAAAAAAACTAAAAAAGCTTTAGATCAAATTAAAAAAGATGAGGTTAAATAATGGCTAAATATGTTTTTACCGACGGTAAGTTATTTTTAGGCGGGTACGATTTAAGTTCACATACTAACGCCGTTACTTTAGACGTTACCGCAGATGAAGTAGATGTTACAACTTTATAATAGCGGTGGTTTTAGAGAGAGATTAGGCGGTCTTAAAGATAGTAGTATTTCTATAGACGGATTTTTTGAGGCGGGTACAGAAAAACCCGACGCTTTATTAGGGGCTAACGTAGGTAACGAAATTATATGCACAATAGTTCCGGACGCAGGTGCAGGTAATACCGCGTACTTTTTAAAGTCTAAATTATTTAGTTACTCAATACTTGGGGCTATAGGCGAAGTAGCGCCTTTTAGTTTATCTAAAGCTAATAGCACCGATAAAGTTGTAAGGGGTACTATTGATATAGACGGAAGTATTACCGCCACCGGTAATACTACAGGTAGACAATTAGGTGCCGTAGGATCCACCGAAAGCATATACGCCGCAATTCATTGCTACGGTGTAAGCGGTACAAGTACCCCTACTATTACGTTCGTATTAGAAAGCGATGATAACGCGGGCTTTACTAGTGCTACTACTAGAGCTACCTTTACAGATATAACCGCTATAAGTAGCGAGATTAAAAAAGTAAGCGGGGCTATAACCGACGATTATTGGCGTTTATCTTATACCGTTAGCGGTACTACCCCTAGTTTTGATATACACGCTACTATTGGTATAGAATAAAAAAAAATTAAAAAAACCCGACATTATTTGATCTTTTAGTATAAAATAGTCTTATAAATTACTTAGGGAGGTAATAATGGACTATCTAAATACTAAAGAAAAAAAGTTAGTAAATTTTTAGTTAAAGAAACTAGTTTACTAGCTAACTTAGATGAAATTAATACTAATACAATCTTAACCGCCGGTAACTTAGCTAACGTAAATATCGATAGTATAAGTACCGTTAAAGTTAGGGTTGCATTAATGCAAGTTAAAAAAGAACTATTAGGGGGTAAATAATGAAAAATGGATATGCTGATTATTTACCAAACTATACCGGAGATCCGGTAAAATGTTTAACTTGTAAAATACAAATGAAAAATTTTGATAAATTATTTGTAGTTGATCTTAATAATGACGGTGTAGATACTTTTTTATATTGTACAGAAAAATGTTATAAAAAAACCGTAACTAATACTCCCTAAGTAAAAGTTACGTACGTATAAAAGCCGGGTTTAAACGCCCGGCTTTTTCTTATGTCATACTACTTATAGATATAACTACCCGACTTAAAATTTAATTATTAAGTAAAGGAGTTAAATTGGCAAAGTTTGTATTAAC
>JGI11772J19994_1000287_pt1 | contig 11197 bp, 7 predicted proteins | sample Etolagsurwater0m_FD_19994 | JGI IMG/M metagenome (IMG submission 19994) | reverse complement strand
AACTGGTTCATTAACTGGTAATGCAGACACATCTTCAGCCTGTACTGGAAACTCAGCTACAGCTACTACTCTTAGTGCAGGAGCAGACAGAACTAAATTAGATGGTATTGAGACTGGTGCTACAGCAGACCAAACTGGAGCAGAGATTAAAGCTGCATACGAAGGTGAAGCCAACACTAATGCTTTTACAGATGCAGACCATAGTAAACTTGATGGCATTGAGGCTGGTGCTGAAGTTAATGTTCAATCTGATTGGAATGCAACTTCTGGTGATGCCCAGATATTAAATAAGCCAGCAACTCCAACAATTACAATTCAAGCAGCTTCAACAGCAATTGGGGGTGATACTACAGTTACATTGCCATCTAATGCAATTATGCTTCAGGGATATGCTTCTATTTATGGTGGGGGCAATGCTGGTGCTAGACTATCTGCTCAAATAAAGAACTCTGGCGGTACAATTATTGATTCGCTTGACCTTTGTGGTACTAACTATACTAACGGTAGTGATGGTGGCTCTGGAATGATTGACTCGCATAGCTTCTGTGTAATGCTTCCTTCTGATGCTTACTCTGTTCGGTTCTATCGCTCAAGTGGTAGTCAGGGTATTTCTGGAGCAATTAACCAATATATGATTTATAGCTAGGAGTCATTATGGCTATACAGCAAATATTAACTTTTGAAGGAGGATTATCTACTAAGATATCTCCTCACTTAATTGGAAGAAACGAAGGTATCATTTGTCAAAATGTAGACCTAGAGAAAGGTTCACTGCATCCACTGCAAGACTTCTCTTTAGAGGCAACTACTACTGGTAAGTATACTGAACACTATAATGGTTCTTATATAGCTAACGCTGACCCAGATGATGAAAGATTCTATGCTGAGTATGCAGGTAGATTATATTGGTCTAATGCTGGGTATGGAACATATGGACTTATGAGGTATGATGGAACCAACACAGGCATTGATGCTGAAGCACCCAGTCCTCTTAATGAACTTGCTAAGCCAACACCTAATGCATCTACTGAGTTTGGTAGGCTAACCAATAATGCAAGCTATACTTATGCAATTACAGTAGTTGATGCTGATGGAATAGAATCAACTCCAATATTTACTGATGAGGTTGCTCTTTCTAACCCAAATGACTTATCAATACTACTGAGTGTAAACAAGGTTAATATGGATACATATCTACCAACTGGTCATACAATGAACCTTTACAGAACAGGTGGAGCTAATCCTACATATAACTTAATCATGGAGAATATGTCTCCAGATAATCCTGCTGTTATTGATGGTGATATTGACCCAGATTATGCTACTGGTCACTATCACTTCTTAGATGACAAAGCAGATATTGATGTATCAAGAATAGAGTTAACTACATTTGAAAACACTCCTCCTCCTGAAGATTTAGATATGCTTATTGAGAATCTAGGAACATTCTGGGGTTCTGTAAATAATAGAATTTACTTTAGTAGAGTAGGTACTCCTGAGTTTTGGGGACAACTAGACTATGTAGTGCTTGATAAGCCTTGTACTGGTCTTGGAATATTCTCTGATTACATTATGGCTTTTACAGAGTCTGGTGCATACAGAATAGCAGGATACAGTAGAGATACTGTGCAGGTAGAAAAACTACCATATAATCAAGGGTGTGTAAACAAGGATACAATCACTAATATTGATACTTATCTTGTATGGGTATCTAAGAATGGTGTATGTTTATTTGATGGTTCTCAGATACAGGTAATGACTAAACAGAAGCTAGGATGGGATGATTTCAACTTGGTTGATGATTTATCATATGATGACTTTAGTGAGACACAACAATGGAATACTGGCTCTGGGTTTGAGGTTACTTTCTCAAGAGGATATAGAGATAAATACTTCGGTATATATTCTGGTGGTATTGGTATTCTTGATATGAGTAGTGGTGTTAAGTTCTACACGGTTGAGTTTCAAGGAGCAGACTCTTTATTCTACAACGAAATAGATAATGTCTTATTTATTGTTAAGGGTACTGAGATATATTCTTACAATACTAGCAATAATCTTATGACAGCTACATGGAAATCAGGTAGAGTTGCAGATGAAGGAACTAATGTGAATAAGCACTATAGAGATGTTGAATTAGATGGTACTCCAATATCTGTAGAGGTATTTATAGATGGAGAATCTAAAAAGATATACTATGGAAAGAGTAGATTTAAGCTTCCTGCTGGTAGTATAGGTAGAGATATACAGTTTGAGATTAAAACTAATACTGAGATTAGAAGTCTTAAATATGAGTACACTACATTAAAGGCATAGAATGAAAAGCTCACAGATTAAAGACACAGCTACAAGGGTAGCAGTAGAAGACCTAGAAAAGAAGATAGCAAGGATACAAAGTGTTCCTCAACTACCAAGAACAGCTAGTTTAGCTTCTGTGATAGATGCTATCAATAAGCTAACAGACTCAATAAAAAGAAGATAATATGAAGCTAAGAAAATTTACAATTGAAGATTATGAGCCAGTAGTAGATATGTACTATGAGTTTACAAAAGAAGTATATCCTGACAGAAAGATAGGACCTAAGTATTTCTTTTATACTATGGTATCTTCTTGGATTAATTCTTCTAAAGATATTGTCTTAGCAGTCAAAGGAAAGGATATAGTAGGATTTACTATGTCTTTTATAGAAGACAACAGTGGCATTACAGAACCAATATACTTTGGGGAATTAGCTTATGTAAGACCAGAACACAGAAAGACTAGAGCAGGATACTTACTGTACAATAATGTATCTAACTATGCTAAAGAAAATAACTTGACACTAGTAGCCAATGGTTTAGCAACTAACGGTGTGTCCGATATGATAAGAAAACATTTCGATTGCAAGGAAATGTTTATTAATTTTGAAAGGAATATATAATGGGTGGTGGTAAAGGCGGTGGTTCTTCACAAAGACCAGTAACAGCAGAGGAAAAGAGATTATGGGATGCACAAGCAGACCAATTAGATAGTTTAAGAGTAGTTGCAGAAGAACAGCATGGATTAGCGTTAGAGGATAGAGAGTATTATGAGGAAGTATTTAGAGATGCTAATACTCCTGAAGCTCAGACAGCATTTGCTGACTTACAAGAGCAACTAACAGGAACTAGACCAAAAGAAGGAAGCATTACTTCAGACTCTCTATTAAGAGATGTTCTTGTTGGTTCTTCTGGTGAAATGCAAAGAGCTACTAAGCAATTTGTAGCACAGCAAGAGAAAGACTTTGGAGAGTTTAAAGGTAAACTGTCAGGACTATCTAAAGAGTATGCATCTCAGATTAAATCTATTGGTTCAGACTATCAATCAGAACTAGCAGATATTAAATCTAAGCTAGGTACAGCAGATGAAGATATTCTTAGCAGAGAAACTGGAGCTGCAGCAGCAGGTATCAGCTCTTCATATGCAGAAGCTAGAAAAGGAATAAGTGCTGAACTAGCTAGAAGAGGATTAGCAGGTACTGGTGTAGAAGCATCAGCATTAGGTCAAGCATACCAAGCAGAAGCTATGAGTAAAGCTGGAGCTATGAGCCAAGCTAGATTAAGTGCTATTGGTTTATCAGACCAAAGAAGACAGCAACAGTTAGGGATAGCAGGAACTCAGTTCCAAGCAGGACAAGCAACAGCAGGTGGAGTGTATCAGCAACAAGCAGGAGTAGCAGGACAACTGTATGGTATGGGTTCTCAAATAGGTCAGCAGGGATACCAGCTAGATATTGCTAGTAGACAGCAAGGTATTGGTAACTTACAATCACTTAGTGCAGCAGGACAAGGTCAGTATGTAGGTGCTCAAAACTATTTAGGTCAAGCAGCAGGTTCTTATGCTCAAGGTGCTCAAATAGCGGGTAGTAGTGCAGCTCAGATGGGTCAACTAAATGATGCATGGGCAATGAATCAACAGAAGATGCAACAGCAAGCTGGAGCAGGATTAGGAAAGACGACTATGGGCATAGCTGGGCTAGGTGTGTCTGGTGGTGGTAGCTTAGGCGGAAACCTTATTAAGAGCTGGTTTTAGGAGTATAATATGAGTTTAGCATTTATGAGTGGTCTCTATACAGGACTAGGAGAAGGACTTGAAAAGTTCAATAAGAATGAGCTAGAAAGAGAAAAGAAGAAACAAGAGAAGATTACTGCTAATAACAAGGCTATAGCGAAGAAGCAGGCAGATGAGGTTGATTGGGCTTCTAAAACAGAAAAGAGCTTTGAAGAGATTAATGAGAAGATTACTAAACTAAAACAATCTGATTCTAAATTAACTCAAGGAGAAAGAGAAGCAGAATACAATAGACTACAACAGCAGAAAAGAGATACTGTAACTAGAGTTGGTTCTGAAGCTGCAAAGCTTGGATATTCTATCCCTGAAGCTCTGACTACTGCTGATTATTCTAACTATAAGAACATAGATGGGAAGTGGACAAACGAAGATGACTATGCTCAAATAAATGAAGACCCTAATCTTAAAATGAAAGATGGGAAGATTTATAAGAGAACACAAATGAGGCAAGTTGAAGAAGTTAACGGTAAAGAGAATGTTCTGCAGGAGGAAGTGTGGACTGATATTGGATTTGAAGCTCAAGATATAGATAAAGTATTTGCTAGTGAGCCTGTTGAAATTAAAGATGAAAAGTCAGTTAAACTATGGAACACAAAGACTAAGAAGTATGAGTTGTTTCCTAGTAATAAGGCAAAAAACATAGCCTTTGCAAAGGGTGGGTTCTTACTGGAAGAGCCAGACAAAGACAAGGGGACATATTATTATTATAAAGACAAACAAGGTAGAATTTTTGAAACAACAGATAAGAAAGAATACTTGACAAAAATAGGAACACCTCAATATTCTAAAGCAACAGATAAAAATGTTAGCGGAACACAAAATGTAGTAGGACTTAATCCTTCAACTTCTGAAGAAGATATAAACAAGATGGTGGGCTCTAAATATAAAGATATATATGGGTCTTTTGGAGATAGTGGAAGCCAGGCAACATCACTGCATTATTTCCTGAAACAATCAGGCTCTTTTGGCGGAGATGACTCTTTAATTTCTGACAGGATAAAGAACTTGCAAGACGGGGGATGGTTCGGAACTGGATTTGATAGAACACTATTAAATGCGGACAACGAAGATGGTGTTAAAAAATTTGGACTAGAGGGACAAAGAGAACTAAGACACGCTTTTGAGTATCTTGACGGAAAAAGGGTTGAGGTAATGACAGAGGAGAAAGATGCTAACGGAGTTACTGTTAGAAAGACACAGTTCCTAACAAAGAGCCAAGCTCAAAGGAGACTAAATAAAGCAAGTGTAACAAAAAACCTAAAGGTTACAGTATCAGGAATGAAAGCTCAAGAGATAGACAGAAGCAGTACTGAGACCGCTAGGGCAGCATTCGACAAGGCAGTTGAGCTTTATTATAAACATATTCACGGGAAGGGTGGAATACCAACAAAAAAAGAAAAAGATGCCTTTACTAAATCAATGGGAGACAGATACGATAAAGACCCTGAAGCCTTCAACAAGTCAAAGATGGGTCAGTGGATAATAAATAACATTTACGACTATACAAAGGAAGACTAGATGTCTATATTTGATGAGCCAATAGAGGAAATAGAGAAAGACTCTTTTGAAGTAATTAATGAGCCGATAGAGGAGCTAGAGGAAGAGCAAGTAACGGCAAGCATATTTGATGAACCAATAGAGGAATTAACTCCGATAGACCAGGATGAGACAGAGATTCTGTCAAATACAGAAGTTGTTGCTCTTGAAGCTACCTATGGTATATATGAAATAGCAAATACATGGCTTGGAGTAGAGTCAACAACAATGGACGAGGTAAGAGAGTCCCTAGATGAACACTATGAGTATTCTCCAGACAAAGTAAAGAACATGGTCTTGGCAACATCTAAATATGCAATAGACATATGGGCATTGAGTGCAGCAGGAACTAAATTTGCCGCAACAAAGGTAGGGGCTCCACTAGTTAAGAAAGCAATGAAGCTACTGAACTCTAAGAATCCAAAGGTTGCATTTGCAGCTGCTGCTGCCTTAACTGAAGCAGAAGAGGCCCTAACTGCCACCGCTCACGGAGAAGAGTATACTCCAGGAACAGGAGCAGTAATTGGGGGCTCTATTGGAGTCGCATACAGCAAGAGAGGAAAGCTTTTTGAAGCAAAAGATGCACTAGTACTACAATCTGTAAAGATTTCCAAAAAATTCTCTAAAGCTCTTTCTAGAGCAGAAGCAGTGGAAATTCGTGATACTACAAAAGAGTCTTTGTCAGCCCCAATGGAAAAAAGCACTGGTTCTGATAAGGTTCCTGCCGTAGTAGAAGATGATGAAAATATTAAGACTATGAGCCAAGACAAAGCTGTGCCAAAGCAGTCATTCGCACTATCTAAAGTAGCAGATGAGAACTCAAAAATCTTTGACGATATAAAGGATATTCAGGTCACGGTATTGGAGCCAGAAGAGATGGACTTCTTAGGTGCTGGGAACATAAAGAATCAGGACAACATATTTGTTGCTACACCTGAAGATACAGACCTAATGGGTCTTGATGGTGAACACATCTTTTTAACAAAAGAGGCTTTAAAAAGAAAAGACCTAAAGTCAATCCTGGAAGAAGAAGTTGGACACATACTAGATGAGAGACAGGGGATTGGGTCTAAGTACTCAATGGACTCTTATCTTCAAAACAAGGATGCGATTCTATTAGCAGGGAAGAACTCTGGAAGGGACTTCTCAGAAGAGAACCTACAGAAGCTATTTGCTCCAACAGAGATAAGACAAAATAAAGGTAGATTGCAATTATTTTTAGATGAAGAAGGTGGTATCCAAAAGGTATTAGATGATGAGACCTTTAAGGCATATGCAGATATAGCATACAAATCAAAAACAAAAACAATAGAGAAGCTGAAAGACCTATATGAAGTAAATGCCTTATCTCCAAAGTCCCTATCGGAAGTAATAAACAATACTTTTGATTCAGTAGGCAAAACTTTAAAGAAAGAAGATTCCTTAACTAAGATTCCATACGAGGATGAAGAGTGGGATGAATTTTTTGCTAAGCAAGATAAAGACTCAACACTTTCTGACCTAGAATCTGGTTCTCAAATAGTAGAGCCAATCGAGAAGGGTCACCCCGACTACCAGAAAGTAAAAGACTTAGAGGAAGATAGAAAATTCTTCACTCAAGATATAAGGGAGATAAGAAAAACATACAACAAGCTAAACACTGAAGGAAAGCAAGAGTTTGTAGAAAAGTTTATAAGGCTATCAGATTCAACTGGTTCTAAAGAGAGGCTAGAAACTGTTCTTGACGACCTTAATGAAGCAACAGAGAGACTAGCCAAAGTGGAAGCCGACATAAATCTAAGAAAAAGGGATGTAGGAATAACCGAAAGAGCAGACATGGATAGGGCTACCCTTGCTAAACAGAAGAAGGCCACTAATGACTTGAGGGGCTTAAATAAAGAAAGAGCCATGCTTAAAAACAAAACAATAAAATTGGAAAGAGAAAGGCTAGATATGCTTGCTAATGAGCAAAAAGTAATAAATAGCATATTCTCGAAGCCTGAGTTGTTTGACTTTTATAGACAAGAAATCTCAGATAGTATAACTAGAAAGCTGAAAGACATAACAGCAGGGCACAAAAACAGAAAGATGGTTAAGCCAAGAGAAAGCGATAGTCCTAAAAAAGAAAAGAAAGAGCCTGAGGCAAAAATAGAAGCAAAGCCAAAGCAAGAAGAACCTCTTGAGGGCAAAAAGAAAACAGAAGAGTCAAAAAGGCAGACAGAAAAAAGGAGAGCCTCTGAGCAGAGAATAAAAGAGCACTCTTTTAGTGCGAAAGACTATGAGAAAGAAGTAGAGCTTGATAGTGTGCAAAAGAAGATTGTAGACAGGTTCTTAAAAATAATAGGCGAAGATGTAAAGGTTACATGGAATAAGAAGCTAGATAAAGTATGGGACGAAAAAAAGGGAGAATATGTAAGGCATGGAGGTAATTTTAACAGAGTAACTGGAGAGATTGAGCTGAATCCAAACATTGATTCATCTAAGATAACAAAAACCTTTGTGCATGAATTAGCTCATGCTGTTTCATACCATGCAATTAGAAAAGATGAGAGTTTATATAAAGAGCTAGAAGAAATAATCGAATTATCTAAAAAAGCAACTGGTTCTGATAAGTATTGGTCTCGTAACCCAGACGAATTGATTTCTGAATATTTCTCTAAAACTGAAGTAATGGAAGGCTTGAAAGATGTAGAAATAAATAGAGATATTTTCTACAGGTTAGCTAATCTTATAAGAAGAGCCTTAGGCTTAAAAAAGCTTCCAACTACAGTAGGAGAAAAGCTTGAAAAGATTATTGACGATATAGAAAAAGGAATATACCCAAAGGCTAGCAAAGAAGGTAGAGAAGAGTTTGATAGAGCAGTATCAAAAGCAGCAGACATGGCTGAAGTAAAAGTCAATAGACTAATGAGGGATGCTGGGATATTTAAAGTAGATAAAACAGGGAAAGTAACTATTGGCTCTTTTGAGACTGATTATTTTAAGACAATACTGAATGACATTGGGATTACTAATAAGAAAACAACAGCTGCAATCAAAAGCCTAAGAGCCAAAGTGAATGGTATGAAAAAACATGAAGCTGAAATATCTAAGAGTATATCATCGATAATAAGAAATTCTAGCATGAAAGAAAATGATATTAAGGCAATGATACAAGGAAGAGTAGCAACAGTGCTTGCCAACAATCCCCTTGAGAAAATAAAGGCTATTACTACCAAAGGGATAGCTGATAAACACCGTATATCTGAATCGGAACTAAAGGAGCTAATTTCTGGATTTGGGCAGAAGAATGTAGGAAAAGAAAATAACTTCCCTAATGTAGATGTCTTATTTAATCACTTAGTGTCAAGATTCCCAAGGTTAGATGAGTCCTTCAAGAAAGATTTTGAAATTTTAGTTGCAAAAGATAATTTTGATTTCAATAAAAAGATAGATAAAGATGTTTTAAATATGCTCAGAGACATGGAAGAGCTTGAAGACATTATTCTTGGAGCTAAGAAGCAACATGGATATATAGGGTTTATAGGACAGCATGACTTTAATCTTAAAGTAGCTAAATCTAAAGAAGAAATAAGTAAATATAGCGAGGATAGTAATTGGAAGAGGGTAGGAAAGACTAATACTTTTTATCAATTAAATTTAGATGCAGATGTTTCAGACGGGATACTCCCGTCTTCAACGAAACCGTTTCAGGGAACTATAATTTCAGAAGATATAGAAGGAAACATGAAGAGACTAAAGGAGGAAAAAATTCCTTTCTCTAAGGTCATGGATGGCTCTAAGGTTGTACAGCTAAGACTGTATCCATCAGAGCAGACAAAAGAAGCTCTTGGATATTCGGAAGACCTTCCTAAGCTTATGGCTAGAAAGCACAGATTGTTAAATGAGCAGGCTATAAGAACATCAGTAATGAATAACCTTTCTGGAGAAATAAAGTCACTATTTGCCAAAGAAGCAACTAGTGGGTTCGTAAAGATAGATGAAGACATGGCAGTTCATTATCGAAAAATAGTAGGGGCAAAAGAAAACGAAGAAGTCTTCGTAAAAAAAGAGTTTGCAGACCTACTTGTTGGGGTAAAGGAATCTCTTCTATATAAGGGAGATAACAGATTCGGTAGAATGGCAGAAAGGACTTATAAAGACATATTTAAAAGATTCAAAAGATCCGTAACTGCAAAATCTCCATCTAGTATCTTAAATAATCTATTCGTGATTCCTAGTATGCTCAAAATGAATGGAGCCAATCTAACAGATATTCCTAAATTAATCATTCAATCAAATAAAGACTATACTGAGTATGTAGAAGGAATGAAGAAATACTACAGTATAAAAATAAAGCTAGGAGACAAAGCGGCAGATAGGTACTTGCAAAGCTTCAGAAAGAAAAATATAATTGCAGAAATGATGGAAGATGGCTCAATACAGTCTGCAGTAGATGATTCACTGATTCAACTAAATAATGAGGCTGATATGCTTCAGTACTTCCCAGACTCTCTCTTTGGATTCAAGGAATCCAAACTAGACAGAATAATGAACAATATAGAAATGAAGCCAGACTCTGAAATAGGAAGGTTCTTCCTAAACAAATTTGTTATGGCGGACATTCTTGGTAGAGCCAGCATGTATGCAATGCTAAGAAGGACAAAAGGAATGGGAAGGAAAGAAGCTGCAGAGATAACTACTGGAGCATTTGTAGACTTCTCTAGTCCTCTGCCTAAGCCTATACGAATACTAGAAGAGTATGGAGTTCCATTTATAGGATGGATGTACAAAGTACAAACACCTATGTATAGAGCAATAAAAAAGAATCCTACTAGTGCGGCAGAAATAGTAATAGGATACTATGCTCTTCAGGCAATGTTTGATGATAACAAAGATAATATGCAAGACGGATATGCTGGAGATTTAAAAATAGACAGCTGGTTCTATCATAATTCATTTGCTGACACTGGAGTTCTAACAATGTCTCCACTAGCAAATATGGAAGCTCCATCTATAGTTCCTCAGCTTCACAAAGAAGTATCTGGTACTATATCTGGAGACAAGAACCCACTAGAGATAATGGGATTCAATATTAAAAGCTGGTAAAACTACCACAATTTGAGCAGGCAGAAACTTCATTGTTTTTGTCTCTCATTCTTTTATACTTATTATAAATATCATTGCAAGTCCAATACAGTCCCACCGCAGTACTTACTGCATAAAGAGTGGTTCTAAACATCTGTTCTTTTCCTTTTGGCTCTAACTGCACCGATAGACCTGCCAGTTCTTTGTGCTATTTCTTTATCTGAGTGACTGGTGAACAAATTAATCTCTGTTACAGTCCAATATTTATAAGATTTAGTTTTTTTAAACCTATTCCTAAACAGCTTTTCTATCAGTTGTTTTGCCTTTAAAATTATCTTTTCCAATACTGTTCCTTTCTTTGATATATTCTACTGCTGAACTTTCTCTATAGAATATCTTTTCTATCTCCCATTCATTTAGATTATCAGCTCTAGCTACATACACTAAGTATTGCCCACTATTATTCTTTGCCCATTTTCTAATTAAATGATTCATTGTTTGCCCCTAGAATGTTTTATCCATTCT
>JGI11772J19994_1000285_pt1 | contig 11211 bp, 6 predicted proteins | sample Etolagsurwater0m_FD_19994 | JGI IMG/M metagenome (IMG submission 19994) | reverse complement strand
CTTACGAAGGTATGTTTGCATATGATACAACAGGTAATGAGGCCTATGTTGCAGACGCAGGTGGTTGGGTAAAACTATTAAATGAAAACAGTTCAGTATCAGCACACGCTGATGTTAATATTACAGGTATTGCTGACGGATATATTTTACAATGGTCATCAGCACAGGCAAGATTTAACGCAGTAGCAAATTCAGGTTCATCATTTACAACGGATAAATCCAATATAGGTGATGGCACAACAACGGCCTTTACCGTTGCGGCCGGTAGAACAGTAGATGATGTATTAGTATTTGTAAACGGTATTTGTTTAGTACCAACAGATGACTATACAATCAGCTCAACAACATTAACATTCACAACAGCTCCGACAGCGGCCGCTGAAATTGTGTTTAGGTATTTGGGATAATTAAATGGGAACAATAACAAGAAATTTTGCAAACTCAATAACTGCTACATCAACTTTAGATGCAGGAGTTAACTTTAAAAATTTATTAATCAATGGTGATATGACTGTATATCAACCAGCTGTTACTAAGACAAGTATTACAGCAGATGAAACCCAAGCCGGTGCTGATAGATATAATTTAAGAGTAAATGCTAGAACATCTTGGGCAGGTACACTTGCAAATGAACCAACATTTGTTCCTACAAATCAAGGATTTAAAAAGGCATTATATGTTCAAACAACAACTGCTGAAACTTCAATTGATGTTGCTGAGATTGTAAGAATAGGTCAAAAAATTGAAGCAAATTTATTACCTCATTTAAAATATGGAACAGCAAATGCACAGCCATTAACTTTTTCATTTTGGGTAAGAAGTTCTGTAACAGGAACATTTGTATCTGAATTGTGGCATAGAGACCATCCTAGTGATACAGGATATAATAGTCAATCTTTTACTATTAGTTCTGCTGATACTTGGGAAAAGAAAACGGTAACTTTCCAAGGCGATACAGTAAATGGGTTTAATTATGACACAGGCATAGGTTTAGAATGTAATATTTGGTTAGGTGCTGGTACTAATTACACTTCAGGCGGTTCTACTACAGGTGGTGCATGGTCAACAGACGCAACTAAAAGAGCATTCGGAACAAGTAATGATTTTATCAATACATTAAATGCTAATTTTTACACAACTGGTTGGCAATTAGAAATTGGCGAAATAGCCACAGATTTTGAATTTGTTCCACAAGATATAAATTTAGCAAGATGTCAACGCTATTATTATAGAAAAACATCTGAGGATCCTTATGGTCCACTTGCTCAAGGAATGCAGATAGGTGCTTCAAATTGTATGACACAAGGATATCATCCTGTTACTATGAGGACTGCTCCTTCTATTGCTATAAGTGGTAGTTGGGCTTGTGAACACGGAACTACTTCATCATCATATGCTATAAGTGCCACAAGAAGAAATAAATATGCGTGGGCTAATGAACAATCTATTTCTGCTACAGATGGCTCAGCAGCTATAGTTTATGGTAATAATGACTCAACAGCATATTTTGAAGCGGAGGCGGAACTATAATGATACAATCAGCAGAATATATATACAGCCAACTTTCTGGTCAAAAAATTTGTGTTAACATTACACACACTGATGGAAAAATTTGGTCAGTACCTATGAATGAAGAAAATAGACATTATAAAGAACTTTTAAAATGGGTGGAAGAAGGAAATACAATTACTGATAATCCACCAGAATAGTATGAAAACTTGTATAAATATTGAGTAAGGAAGAAATAGAAAACTATGCCAGCAATTATAACAGATAAATTTAGAATTCACAACTCAGAGCAGTTTCAGGAGTCCTTTTCTGAAGCATCTCCTAATGTTTACTATCTAGGTATTGGTAGACCACAAGCGTTTGCCACACAAACAAGAGCAGATAGTAGAACAGAAAACCAAGGTACAGATTCAAATCCTGTAACACCTGTAGATTGTGTAGATACTCAAACACTTACTTATGATGACTTACTGGCAGTCAAAAAGATTACTAGTTCAGATGTAGAGTTTGTTACACCAAGAATTAACTGGACAACAGGTACAGTTTACGACTATTACAGACACGATTACGGTAAAAGAATTACAGGTACTACAACAGCACAAACTTCAAATACAGGTGCTTCAAATTTATTTGATGCAAACTTTTATGTATTAACAGCAGCTAGAAATGTTTACAAATGTTTAGATAACAATTCAGGTGCAAATTCAACTGTAGAACCTACAGGTACTTCAACATCTATTTTAACAACTGCCGATGGATATAAGTGGAAATATATGTACACTTTATCTGCTTCACAACAAGCAAACTTTTTATCTACAGACTTTATGGCAGTTTCAACAAATTCAACTGTATCATCAGCCGCTGTTGACGGTGCAGTAAACATATGTAAAATTAAAACTGCTGGTTCAGGTGGTACAGACGGTACNCATACAGGTATTGCAATTAGAGGTGACGGTNCTTCAGGTACAGTTTCAGTCACAGTAACATCTGGTGCAGTAACAGCCGTAACAGTTACAAATGCAGGTACAGGTTATACTTTTGGTACAATCTCAAATGCACAAATCGTAGCCGCTGGTGCAACTGGTTTGACAGGTGCAGAAATTGATGTAATTATCGAACCAAAAGGTGGCCACGGATTTAATGCAGTAGAAGAATTAGGTGCTTTCTTTGTAATGATGAATACAAGTTTAGAAGGTACAGAAAGTGCAAACTCAGGTGATGTCACAGTAGCAAATGATTTTAGAAAAGTTTGCTTAATTAGGGATCCAAATGCAGGTGGTTCAGCTGCTTCAGCAAATACATTAAGAGCTACTTACGCAGTTAACTTAACAGGTGTATCAGGAACATTTACTGCTGATGAAGAAATTAATCAAGCAACAACTGGTGCAGTAGGTAAAGTTATTGAATGGGATTCAGTAAACAGTATTTTATATTATATTCAAACAAAATTCAATGATGAAGGAGTAGATAGTAACGGTAATCAAACTGCTTTTAGTGGAACAAACGCTATAACAGGTCAAAGTTCTAGTGCAAGTGGAACACCAACCACATCAACTAGTACAATTAATAATGTTTCATTTACGAGCGGATATTCAAGTCCGGAAATTGACCATGACTCTGGTGATATTCTCTATGTAGAAAATAGAGCACCAATAACTAGAGCAGCCGACCAGACCGAAAATATCAAACTGATTATTGAATTCTAGGGGAGATTAAATGCCAAGTCCAACAGATTTTAACCTCTCGCCTTATTATGATGACTTTGCAGAGTCAAAGAAGTTTCATAGAATACTTTTTAGACCGTCATTTGCAGTACAGGCTAGAGAGTTAACACAATCACAATCTATTCTACAAAACCAAGTAGAAAGAGTATCAGACCACCTTTTTGAAAAAGGTGCAATGGTTATTCCTGGCGAAATTGGTTATGACTTAAATTACTATGCAGTCAAACTTACTTCATTTACAGATTCAGCCGCAGTTGGTGTAACATTAGCAGACTTTGTTGGATTAGAATTAACAGGTCAAACTTCAGGTGTAAAAGCAAAAGTAATTAATACATCTGCCACAGACGGTACAGACCCAAATACTTTATTTGTTAAATATGTAGATTCAGGTACAAATAATTCAACTGAAGCTTTTGCAACTGGCGAAACAATTTCAGTATCAACTACTTTACAAAGTGTAGTTACAACAGTTTCAGCAGTAGTAAATAGTACAGCAACAGGTTCAGCTGCTTATGTGGCTGCCGGTGTTTATTACATCAACGGTTTTCATGTTCAAGTTAATGAACAAACTTTAATTTTAGACAAATATTCAAACACACCAAGTTATAGAGTTGGTTTAACTGTTACAGAATCTTTTGTAACTCCAAATGATGATAACTCTTTAAATGATAACGCAGCTGGTACTTCAAATGTCAATGCTCCAGGTGCTCATAGATTTAAAATAGATTTAACACTTGCTAAAAAAGCATTAACAGCTGTTGATGATGCAAACTTTGTAGAATTACTTAGACTTAAATCAGGTATTTTACAAAACCAAGTTAGAACAACTGAGTATGCAGTATTAGAAGATACTTTAGCAAGAAGAACATTTGACGAATCAGGTGATTATGCAGTTAGAAATTTTGATTTAGATTTAAGAGAACATTTAATCTCAGGCAACAATAGAGGTATTTACACAGCAGTTAATGGTGGTAGTGAATCTAAGATTGCCGCTGGTATGGGACCAGGTAAAGCATATGTTAAAGGTTATGAAATTGAAACTATCGGTACTACTTTTGTTGATGTAAACAAAGCAAGAGATTTCGATACACAAAATAACTTTACAACAAAATTTGATGTAGGTAACTATGTCAATGTTACAAATATTTACGGTTCACCTGATATAGGTTTCGTATCTGCCGCTACTGAAGCATTTAAAAGAGTTAACTTATACAGTACACTAACAAGTTCCAGAGGAACAGAAAATGCAGGTAGTGGTGCAAGTATCAATACAATTGGCCGTGCTAAATCCAGAGGTTTCCAATATGTAACGGGAACACCTAGTAGTTTCACATTTGCAAGTTCAGGTCTTACAGACGCAGTTTACAGACATTATTTGTTTGATATTAATATGTTCACTCATTTGAACATTAGAACAAATCAATCATTTACAACTGGCGAAACTATTACAGGTTCAACTTCAGGTGCAACTGGTACTGTAGAAAGTATATCTACTACAACCGCCGTAGCTGCATCAGCAATAACTGTTGCAAGTCCAGGTGTTGTATCAGCAACAGCACACGGCTTAAAAGAAGGCCAGCAAATTACATTTAGTGCAATTTCAGCCCAAAATAATTCGGTTGCTATGTCAACAAGTGATGTGTTTACAGTTAGAAATCCAGGCACAAATGATTTTGAATTATATGAAAGTGATGGAACAACAGCAACAAATATTACTTCATATTCATCTTCAGGTAATGTATTACACGGTGTTGTAATTTGTTCAAGTGTAAATGGTGCATTTATTCCTGGTGAAACAATCACAGGCGGTACTTCAAGCAACACAGCTATTATTCAAACAGATGCAGTTGGTTTAAGAGGAGTTAGAACACACGATTTTTCTGCTACTAAACAAATTGGTATGGCAGGTTCTCCAACTTATACTGCTGATGTTAATAGAAGTGCAACATATGGTGAAAGTTTACAAATCACTGGTACTTTATCAGTAGCAAATAGTGGCGATGCAGTATCAGGTTTTGGTACTTTATTTACAACTGAATTAAAAGTTGGTGATGAGATTACATTTAATACAGACGCAGGTACTTCATTAACTAGAATTGTAGAAGCTATTATTTCAGATACAAGTTTAACAATTTCAGTTGCAGTTGGTGGTTCAGATGTTTCTACTAAAACTGTTGCAACAAGAAATAGAGGTAGATTACAAGATTCACAAAAAAATATTTCTATCTTTAAATTACCTAATGATGCAGTTAAAACATTAAAGACCACATCAAACAATGGTATTACAGATACAAACTTTAAAGTAAGAAGACAATTTGTATTACAATTATCATCTGGTTCAGGACAAATTTCAGCAGGTACAAATGAAACTTTTGCAAGTTTAGCTGAAGGCGATTATACAATTTCAATATCTGCTATTAACGCAGCTTCAGTTGGTGCAACAGGTAACATACTAAGTTTAACAGGTAATAATGGAGATGGCAACCCTATCTTTACACTATCTGGTTCTCCAACAGGTAAAACACTTGATATAGATTTTGGTACTGCTTATGCTGATGCCGAATTAAAAATTTTAGCAACAGTTAACCGTTCAGTTGCAGGTTCAAAAACAAAAACATTAAACTCTGGTTCAACTGTAGCCATTTCTAATCAAACAACAATTCAAAGTGGCACAATCGGTTTAGGTAAAGCAGATGTTTATACAATTAATGCAGTTTATATGGCTGCTGATTTCTCAACACCAGCAACTACAAGTGATACAAACATTACAAGTAGATTTGATTTAGATACAGGTCAAAGAGATAACTTCTATGACATTGGTAGATTAAAATTAAAAGATGGTGAATTAACACCAACAGGTAGACTATTAGTTAATTTTGATTTCTTCTCACACGGTTCAGGAGATTATTTTGATGTTGACTCTTACTCAGGTGTTGTAAACTATGCAGACATTCCAGAATATACTTCAGATACTACAGGTAGAACATATCAATTAAGAGATTGTTTAGANTTTAGACCNNGAGTTGATGATGCANNNACNATTAATTCAGGTGGCCAAGATAGAAGTTATGATGGTTCAGGTGCATCAACAGTAGATGTTGTTAAGTTTGGTGATGATGTNACAACNGACTTTGAATTTTACTTACCAAGAATTGACAAAATTTTCTTAGATAAAGAAGGTGCTTTTAAAGTTGTAGAAGGTGCGTCTTCTTTAAACCCACAAGTTCCTAAAAACTTAGACAATGCAATGCATTTATATACATTGTATCTAGCGCCTTACACACTATCTACCGAAGAAATTGAAATTATCACTGTAGATAATCGTAGATATACAATGAGAGATATTGGTAGATTAGAAAAGAGAATTGAAAACTTAGAATACTATACTCAATTATCTTTATTAGAAACACAAACACAAAATTTACAAATACAAGACGCTGAAGGATTTGATAGATTTAAAAATGGATTTATTGTAGATAACTTTACAGGTCACGGTATTGGTGATGTAGGTAATTTAGATTACAAAGTTGCAATGGATATGGCTCAAGGTGAGGCAAGACCATTATGTAAAACAGATTCAGTACAATTAATTGAGGCAGATGATGATGGCACAACTATTATTGCTTCAGATAGAACAGACAACAACTATGCTAAAACTGGTGATTTAATTACATTACCTTACCAAGAACAAACATTAGTTGACCAACCTTTTGCAAGTAAATTTATCAATGTTAACCCATTCAATGTATTCACTTGGGTAGGTACAGTAGAGTTAGACCCACCAGGCGATGAATGGAAAGAAACTGAAAGAGTTCCTGAATTAGTTGTTAACCAAAATGGTATGTTTGATACTATGGTTGCAAACTTAGGTAATCCAAATCTACAAGAAATTGAAATGGGTACAGTTTGGAATGAATGGCAAGACAATTGGGTAGGAAGACCTGTTGAAGGTGGTGCAAGAGATATTGGTGGTACATTTAGAGAACAAACATTTGCTTTTGGTGTTCCAAGAAGAGTTTTACAAAGACAAGAAATTACAACTGTTCAACAAGTAAATCAAACAAGAACAGGTGTTAGAAATGTATTAGTACCACAAGTTGTAAGAAATTCATTAGGCGACAGAATTATTAATGTTGCATTTATACCTTTCATTAGAAGTAGAACAGTAAACTTTACAGGTACAAGATTTAAACCTAATACAAGATTATATGCTTTCTTTGATAACATTGATGTAAGTTCATATATTACACCTACAGGCGGTGCATTAGGCGGAAACATTATTACAAATGCTAATGGTGAAGTATCAGGTGCGTTTGCAATACCTGACCCTACAGTAAACTCAAATCCAAGATGGCGTACAGGTGAAAGAGTATTCAGATTAACAAGTTCATCTACAGATGACAGAAATTCAGATATTGCTACTGCTGGTGAAGCAGACTATATCGCTAGAGGTACTTTAGAAACAGTTAGAGAAACAATTGTTTCAACAAGAGAACCTAGACTTGTTAGAGAAAACACTACAGAAACTAGAACAATTGCTAGAACATCTACAAGAACAGCCAATAGACAAGTTGGTTGGTGGGATCCTCTTGCTCAAACATTCTTAATTGATGACCCAGGAGGAGTTTTCATTACTTCACTTGACTTATACTTCCAATCTAAAGACGATAATATTCCTGTTACTGTTCAAATTAGAGAAGTTGTTAATGGTTATCCTTCAACTACAATTTTACCATTCTCGGAAGTAACTTTAAATCCAAGTTCAGTTAGTGTAAGTGAATTAGGAACAACAGCAACTACATTTACATTCCCAAGTCCTGTTTACATACAAGAAAATGTTGAATACTGTTTTGTTGTATTGGCTAACTCAGCAAACTATAATGCTTATGTGGCAAGAATAGGTCAAACAAATTTAGGTTCTGATAGAACAATATCACAACAACCATATGCTGGTGTATTATTTAAATCTCAAAATGGTTCTACTTGGACTGCTGAACAAAATGAAGATATGAAGTTCAAACTAAAAAGAGCAGAATTTAGTAATGTTACAGGTAATGTTACTTTTGTTAATGATACATTGCCAAGCAGAACACTTAAAAATAATCCATTAAGAACAACAAGTGGTTCAGATGTTATTAGAGTTTTCCATCCAAACCACGGTATGCACGGAACATCAAACAATGTTACAATTTCTGGATTAGAAGCAAGTACAAGTTACAATGGTATTAATGGTTCTTCTATTAACGGAACATACACAAGTATTTCAAATGTAACATTAGACAGTTATGATATTCAGATTGCAGACAGCTCGACTGCTACATCAACAGGTGATGCTGGTGGTTCTACAGTTGTTGCAACACAAAACAGATTGTATGATGTTGCAATGTTAAACATTCAAACTATGACTGTTCCTGATACAAGTATTTCAACCTCAATTAGACCTACAAGTGGTAAGTCAGTACACGGTTCTGAAACAGAATTTAGTTTAACATCAAGTACAAATGCAATTTCAGTTGTTGCAAATGATAATATTTACTTTGAAGTGCCTCAAATGGTGGCTAGTGATATTAACCAAACAAATGAAATGTCTGGTAGTAAATCATTATTTGTAACTTGTTCANTAAGTACATCAAATACAAAATTATCACCTGTAATTGATACTCAAAGAATTAGTATGATTACAGTTCAAAACAGATTGAACAGCCCNACAGCTATTAATCATCCGACATTTAGAGATGATGAACAATCAAGTGGTTCATCTACAGCGGCTATTTACTGTACAAGACCAATTGTATTAGATAACAATTCTACAGCATTAGAAGTAAGATTAACTTCAAATGTAAGGTCAGATGCCGAAGTTGAAGTGTATTATAAAATTACATCTTCCGAAGAAGTTAGAGATATTAAAGATTTAAATTGGGTACCATTTAATGGTGACGGTAGCGAAGATATTGCCGTAACACCTGCTGAAACAAATGGTGAATTTAAAGAATACAAATATTCAGCAACAGGATTATTAGACTTTACTGCTTTCCAAATTAAGATTGCAATGAAAGGTACTAATTCAGCACACGCTCCTAGAATCAAAGATTTAAGAGGAATTGCATTGGCGGTGTAGTATGACAAGATTGAAAGTTGAAGGTTATTCTAGTTTAGTAAGAGAAGTAAATTCAAAAGGTATTGTAAATACAAATACCTCAGAATATATGACTTATATGAAAAGAGTGAGAGCTAGAGAACAACACGGTGACCAAATTCGTAATGCGTGTAAAGAGATAAATAATCTTAAACAAGAGTTATATGAAATTAAAAATTTAATAAAAGAGATGGTTAAAAAATAATGGCAGCTAGAACAATATTACAAACCGATACACTAGAAACCTTTAGACTACAGTTTAATGCTTTGTCTTCACAGGACTTTGGTGATATTGCGACACTATCAGGCGCTATTTCAGCGACTAATATTGTTGATGCAATGAATGAAACTATCGGTATTGCAACATCTACTGCCGGTTTTACAATTGAAGATAGTTCATCAACTCAACAGATTATCGGTGGTGGTGATACTTTAAGAGTATTTGGTACTTCAAATGAAATTGAAGCAGTTGTAAGTGCAACAGATACTTTAACAATTGGTTTACCAAATAATGTAACTATCGGAAATAATTTAACAGTTACAAATGATTTAACTGTATCAAACACAGCAAATATTGGTTCTTTAAATACAGCAACAATTAGTTCAGTTGATAGTACAACAGTTACAGTAAATGATAACTTTTCAGTTTCAGGTAACTCTACATTAGGTACTATCTTTATAAATGGCAATACAATTAATACAACTGACTCTACAACATTAACATTAGGTACAAACACAGTTGTTGACGGCACTTTTGGTGTTGTTGGTGGTTCTACATTAGGAAATGTAAAACTTGGAATACCAGGACAATATGATTTAACATCTACATCAGGTTTCTTTAGTGTTGATGCAACACTTTACTTAGCACCAAACAGACCACTTGTGTTTGAAGGTGCTACAGCAGATGACTTTGAAACAACTTTAAGACCTGTTGATGCAACAGCAGACAGACTTATTTTTATACCAAATGAAAACGGTACTATTATTACTACAGGTTCTATAGACGCAATTACAGAATCAATGATGGCCAATGATGCAATTGGTTCAGCAGAATTAAAAAGTGTTGTACAATTAATTATCTACAATTCTTCAGGAACACCATTAAAAACACTGTACGGCGCAGGTGCATAAATATGAGATTAGATTATGGCAGTAAGAACACCTTTATACAATAACGCTGGTAATATCCAGCAAATGACAAGTACAATGATTGATGAAATCATTGCACAAGTTGTATATCAATACTCAGTAAATCCAGGGGTTGCTCTTAGTGTAGTAGGTTCAGGTGGAAACTTAGGTACAATTTCAGATACAAGATTACAAGCAGGTGCGGCCTCTACTAGTACAACAGGATTTCCTAGTGAAGCAACAACAGCAGAACCTTCAGTTGTAACAGTCAATTATTCAAAAATTAATCAATCTTTAGCAGGCACATCTTTAACAGCAGACACAGGTAAATTATATCCCGTTTACTTAGATGGTTCTAATAATATGGTTGCTATGACTTTACAGGATATGAAAGATACTTTTATTCATCCAGCAATTGATTTATTAACAAGTGGTTCTACAACAACAAGTCAAGCAGGTACATATTATATTTCAAGTACAGCTTCAGTTTCAGGTGCAACCGAAGTAAGTGGTATTAGTACGGCAGTTTTTTCAAATACAGAAGCAGATACATCTCAATATACAGCAGCTGGTATTGCAGAAACTTTAGACCAACCACAAACTTTACAAAATTTTTATTTGCAAAGAATTACAAGAACAAATCCAACTTATACACTACCAATGTATATTAGAAGTGATAACAATATACAAGTTTATCCTACAAGTGATTTTGAA
>JGI11772J19994_1000283_pt1 | contig 11284 bp, 12 predicted proteins | sample Etolagsurwater0m_FD_19994 | JGI IMG/M metagenome (IMG submission 19994) | reverse complement strand
GCTAAAATCCTAGTGCCAACATTGGAGGGTTTGTTGGAGTTACTAGAAGAATATTCAGATATGGAGGTAAACTGATGGGTAAAGAACAAATCAAAGTAGAATACATTGACCATATGGGGAGCGACCTATCTACTGTCAACTCAGCTAGGGTAAGCTTTGATAAACAGGTTGATGAAGTTTCTGGTGGTGATGTTAAGCTGATTAAATACTTAGCTAAACATAAGCATATGACACCATTCAGACACAACCAAATACAGATTAGATGCAATGCCCCTATCTTTATCGCTAGACAGCTAGGTAAGCACCAGGCAGGGTTATCTTGGAATGAGGTAAGTAGACGTTATGTAGACAGTGAACCTGAGTTATTTATGCCTGACGAGTGGAGATTGAAACCAGAAGGCTCTATCAAACAAGGTAGTTCGGCAAAGGCACACGTAGAAAAGAGTTTTGTTATTGAAGAAAATTATTGGGATTCATATAATGACGGACCGCTTGAAGATGTACTTGGTACTGCACTGGATGCTTATAGACTTTTAATGGTAAACTCTTTAGACCTATACAGTGAAATGGTAGAACAAAACATTGCCCCAGAAATGGCACGTATGGTACTACCACAGTCAATGATGACTTCTTGGTATTGGACAGGTAATCTAATATCTTTTGCTCATGTGTACAAAGAACGTATTGCAGAAGGTGCTCAACTTGAAGCACAATGGTTTGCAGAAGACTTAGACAAAGTAATTAGACCTTTATTCCCAGAATCATGGAGTGCATTAGTAGATGGCTAGACCTAAGAAAAATAAGAACGCAATTAACGACAACAATTTAAAATTATTAGATGTATCACCACTTACTGATAACCAGGCATTATTCTTTGATAACTATACAAGTGATAAGTCACAGTTATTGCTAGGATATAGTGGTACTGGTAAAACCTTTATGGCTTTGAATAGAGCCTTTAAAGAGATTATGGAGGGTTCAGATTATAGAAGGGTGGTGATTGTACGTAGTGCAGTTCCTACAAGAGATATTGGATTCCTAAAAGGTACAGAGGCAGAAAAGGGGGCTGTCTATGAGTTACCTTATAAGAAAGTTTGTAGTGAGCTGTTTGGTCGTGATGATGCTTATGAGATTCTAACTAAACATGATGGTATTAGGTTTATGTTGACTTCATTTATACGAGGGTTAACACTAGACAATAGTATTGTTATTGTAGATGAATTTCAGAACTTAACCGCCCATGAAGCTGACAGTGTCCTCACACGTATTGGTAGAAACTCTAAGCTAGTTATATGTGGTGATATACTACAAAGAGATTTTACTAAACATTCTGAAAAGAATATTGAGAAGTTTTTAACAGTCATTGAAACAATGGATAATAGGTTTGACTTTAATTATTTTGATGAAAATGATATAGTAAGAAGTGGATTAGTAGCAGACTATATCAAACATAAACATAAACTGTATAAAGAGGGTTATTAAGATGACAGCAAGTAAACTACTTCTATTGGTAGAAGCGTACGAAGATTATGAGTTCAATAATATTATGGGGATTTACGAGGAGGACAAGAAACAAGAAGCACAGGAGGCGTACTGGGCTTTCTTTGATTACTGTAAAGATGCTGATATTGTTTGGGATTTAGATTAACTATGATTGAAGATATAAGAGAAAGGCAGATACAGTTAGAGCGTACCGCCTCCGCTTATAGCTACGATAGACTTATAAATCAAATCAATAGGAGAATAGAGCAAGACCAAGCTGATGACCTACAAGAAGGTAAGCTAATTCTAGTACACTCAATCGAAGCGGTAGCTGATAAGCTTGATGAGTATATGGAGAAAAGGATTACAGGTAAGATGAAAGCGGCACGTGATATAATTGCCCTTGACTTTTATGGTAAGACGAAAGATTTAGCCTATGTTATTCTTGCAACAATAGTTAGGAGTATTAGTAAAGAGATTCAGATACCTGTGTTGTCTTTGGTTAGGAAAATAAACACAGCAGTATACGAAACAATACTTATACGAAGGCTACATGCTAGTGATTCAAACTTCGGGGCTTTTGTTGATAAGCGATATGCTAATCGGTCAGAGGTATTTAGAACTAGAGAAAAGCTTAAGATGGCTAGGCTTCAACAAAGGTTAAATGAGTCTGAACTTGATAGCCTCACTACCTACTTAGGTACAACCTTAATTGATTTAGTTATAAAAAGTGGTTGTAATATCATTGAGCAGAAAACGGTATATCATAATAAAAAGAAATCAGCAAAGATTATGTATACAGATGAATGTTTTAAGATGGTGCTTCAATCACGTGAGAAACTATTGACAGAATATAGACGATACCCAATACTACTTACTAAACCAGTAGACTGGAATTCATTTATAGGAAGCGGTGGCTATATCACAAAAGAAATATACGTGATGCCTATAATCAAAGCTCAGGCTAGGTCTAAAGAACTACTCCATAGCTTCTTTGACAAAAGTGACACACAGGCAGTATACGATACTTTAAACACACTACAAGCTACTAAATGGAGGGTTAACAAGAAAGTATATGAGGTGATGTCAAAAGTTTATGATGACAACATAACTGATGAGTCAGCACCATACAATAACCCTTACTTAGTAGGTAAGTTACCTTACAATGATAGTTTAGAACCTGAAGACTTTATCAATGTAGCTAACTATGGTGAGTTATATACCGAAGGGAAGTTTAAAGGGTGGCCTAAAGAGAAAGTACAGCGTACAAAGTACTTTAAAGACCTGGAAGCACAGCGAGATATTGTGATAAGCAATAGAGGTAAGGCGATTATGACTAACCTAATCTTGTTCAATGCTCGTGAGTATCTTGATGAAGAGGAGTTTTACTTTAGTTATCAATATGATTTTAGAGGGCGTATCTACCCAATACAGCAACACCTACAGCCACAAGGCAAAGGCGAAGTAAAAGCCTTGCTAGAATTTAAAGATGGGTGTAAGATAGAAACTGAAGAGGAGTTAGAGTGGTTTTTGATTCATGGTGCTAACTGTTACGGATATGATAAGGATGAATACGTAGACAGAATAGCTAAGATGCGAGCTAAAGAGGAGGAAATTAAGCTAGTAGCTGAAGACCCATTGAAATATAGAATGTATTGGAAGGATTCAGCAGACCCTTACCTCTACTTAGCATGGTGTTTTGAGTATGCAGACTATCTAAATAATCCTAATGACTTTGTATCACGTATCCCTATCGCTTTAGACGCTACTTGTAGTGGTATCCAAATCTACTCAGGTTTGTTGAAAGATAGAGATGGGGCTAAGGCAGTAAATGTTATAGGTGATAAACGTAGTGACATCTACCAGGAGGTTGCTGACAAGGTTAATCATTACCTGGCAGTTGGTGAATATCCAAAGGTACTAGATTATACTACATCAAACAAGGAGGTACACCAGGCGTACACACAACCAACTATTGATTCTGTTAAAGGTAAGATTACTCGTAGCTTAACTAAGCGTAACACGATGACACAGCCTTACTCAGTAACAAAATATGGGATGTATGAACAGCTAAAAGAAACCTTAACAGAACTTGAACAGAATAATAAGAAGTTTTGGATAGGTGATAACTGGTTATTTGCTAAGATACTAACGGATTTAAACGATAGAGCAATAGCTGAGGTTGTTCAAGGGGCTAGGGTAGGTCAGAACTACCTTAAAGAAGTTGTAGCAGACAAGGTAAGTAGAGGAGGTTATGTGTTTTTCACAACACCTATCACACATTTCCCTGTACTGCAGAAGCTTCACAAAACTAAGGTAGAGAGGATATTCACACCAATAGGTAAACTATCTATTAAGCGTACTGTAGATGAAATGAATCATCTAAAGATGCAGAATGGTATCGCTCCTAACTATATACATAGTTTAGACGCAAGCCTATTAGCCTACACGGTGTTAAAATTAAAGGAGGATGGTTGTAGTAGCTTTCATCTAATACATGACTCCTATGGAGTTCCTGTTAATCATGTAGTAAACTTAAATAAAAGGGTAAGAGAATCATTTATAGAGATATTTGAAACAAACCCTTTGGCTTTATTTTTATCACAAGTAAATAAAGACTATCCAGTTAAGGCAGAAGATGTTATGATTAACACGTTAGACCTTAAAGAAGTGTTAGATAGTAAGTATATTTTTAGCTAACTTTAAAAGAATGGACATTATAGATTAAAGACCAAAAAGGAATCATAAAGATACTTAAAGATTCTTAAAGATTCTTAATGATTACCTAAAAGACTTACTACTACTATAACTACTTTAAATAATATACTTTAAAGATACTTAAGTATACTTAAAGATACTTTAGTTAATACTAATTAGGAGGTGATAGTAGTGAGTAAGCTTTAGCCACTTTAAAAGAGTGGACATTATAGATTAAAAACAATTTCATAAATGCATAACAAAGGAGTCAACAATGGCTAATGCAAAATTTAAAAAACCTTTCGCAGTAAAAGGTATTATGGTAACTTCTCCAAAAGGTCAAGCTTTCTGGTGTAAACACAAAGAACCTGACCGTATGTACAATCCTGATGGCGCTTTATCAACTAATCTAGTTTGTGACCCAAGTGACCCTACTGTTGTAGCTTTCATTGAGAAACTAGAAGCTTTACGTGATACAGCTCTTGAAGAGACTAAAGCAAACTTAGGTGACAAAGCAAAAGCTTATACTGGTCGTGATGTGTATACAATGGAATACGATAAAGACGGTATGGAAACAGGTAACATTATATTCAAGTTTGCTCTAAAGGATATTGATAAGCGTAAAGCATCTGACCGTCAACATACTATCACCATTGTAGACGCTAAAAGAAACCCTATTGAAAATGCACCACTTGTAGGTAATGGTAGTACTATTAGATGTGTCGCTTATGCTAACCCTTACAACAATCCTAACCAAAAGCAGATTGGTATCTCACTCATTTGGTCAAAGATGCAAATCATTGAACTACAAAGTTATAACGGTGGAGGCGGCTCAGACTTCGATGAAGAAGATGGGTTTGTAGCAGAAAAGACAGCTCCTGTTTCTGAGGGCTTTGCTTATGTAGAAGATGATGAACTAGACTTCTAGTATACCTTTTTAAATATAAAAGCTTCTAGGGGGTCTGACGGCTCTCCTAGAGCACTTAGGATGTCTATGAAAGAACAGAAGCTAGAAGTACCAATAAGAATTGAGTTAGGAGTACATAAGAAGAAGATGTACTACCTAAACTTAAACGGTTATCGTAATTGGAACTTCCAACTAAATAACCAACTAAAGAAAACATTTAAAATAGAGATAGCAGATAAGGTGAGAGCCTTAGATGAAGTTTTAAATCCCTGTGAAATAGAGTACAAAATATTTTATATCAACAAACGAGAGTTTGACTTAGACAACATTGGAACTGTATTAAGTAAGTTTACTAATGATGCCTTGGTTGAGTATGATATACTTGTAGATGATAACTACAAATACGTCACAAAGATTAAATTTGTTTTTGGTGGTATTGATAAAGAAAACCCTAGAGCAGAGGTAACCATTAAGGAAAGTTGATATGAGCAACGAAGAAGATAGTGAATTCCTATATCATACAGCTTGTGAGAACTGTGGAAGCTCAGACGGTAGAGCAGTTTACTCTAATGATACAAGTTACTGTTTTGCTTGTTCTAACTGGGAAGGTAGTAACAACACTACATCACCTAAAAAAGTAGAGAGGTCTATGCAGAACCAAGAGTTACTAAAATACGAATACCAGGATTTAGGTAAGCGTAAGATTCCTGATACTATCACAAAGCAGTATAGATATGGTATTGGACACGATAAGAACGGTAATCTATGTCAGATTGCTAACTACTTCAACAAAGACAAAGAGATTGTAGGACAAAAGCTACGCTATGCTGATAAGTCTTTTAAGTTTATTGGTAACTCAAAAGAATCATTAATGTTTGGACAGCAACTATGGGGCAATAGCGGTAAGAAGCTAGTGATTACAGAAGGTGAGATTGACTGCTTATCTGTTGCTACTGCTTTTGATGGTAAGTACCCAGTTGTTAGTGTTAAGAATGGGGCTAACTCAGCCAAGAAAGAAATCACTCAGAACCTTGAGTGGATTACAGGATATGAAGAAGTATACCTTTGGTTTGATAATGATGAGCCTGGTAGAAAAGCAGTTGAGGAATGTGTTAGTGTTCTCCCTGCTGACAAAGTACGTATTATTAGAACAGCTGATTACAAAGATGCTAACGAGGTCTTAGTATATAAAGGTCGTTCAGGTGTTGTTAATGCCTTTTATAATGCCGAAAAGTTCAAGCCAGATGATATTGTAATGCCTCTTGACTTGATTGATACTATTGCCGAACCAGTAGCTATGGGTTTCCCTTACTTCTACGACAAACTAACTCGTTACCTATATGGTAGACGTTTTGGTGAAGTTGTTACAGTAGGCGCAGGTGTTAGTATAGGTAAGACAGACTTTGTTATGAGTCAGATTGCCTTTGATATTAAACAAGGTTGGAAAGTAGCTACCTTTATGCTTGAGCAATCAACTAAAGAAACACTACTACGTACAGCAGGTAAGATTGATGGTTGTAACTATCACCTACCCGATGTAGAAACAGATAAAGAACATCTTATAAAGACTACAGAAGATATGCAAGGTAGTTTGTTTATGTTTGATAACTTTGGTGCTAATGCTTGGGATAAGATTAGTGAGAAGATTAGATATATGTATCACAACTACGATTGTAAGATATTCTATATTGACAACCTAACTGCTTTAAACGCACAAGCACAAGATGAAAGACGTAACCTTGATAGCTTGATGGCAGATGTAGCAGGCTTAGCTAAAGAGTTAGATGTATGGGTACTTCTTGTGAGTCACTTGAACCCTCCTAAATCAGGGGCAAGTCACGAAGCAGGTGGTAAGACAGAACAAGCACAGTTCACAGGCTCTAGGGCGATTATGAGATGGTCATATGGTATGTTAGGTATTGAACGTAACACGCTACATGAAGAAGTAGAAGAAAGAAACAAAGGCTTAATCAGAATACTCAAAGATAGATTCTCAGGAACAGGTACAGGTAAGACAGTTGGTTTTTACTATGACCCTGATACTGGCATAGCTAGGGAGGCTGATGATGACTTTGACTTAGAGCAAACGGAGGTAACAGATGATACTGATTTTTGATATAGAAACTAATGGGTTATATCATGATGCTACAGAGCTTCATTGTATCTCTGTTAAAAAATTAGATGCAAAGACTGAGGTGTACACATCACAACCACTTAAAGGTAGTGCAGGTACATTAGAGGAAGGTTTAGCCTTATTATCTAAAGCTTCATTACTTATTGGACACAACATCATTAACTTTGACCTTCCAACACTTAAGAAGTTATACCCTAATTGGGAGTATAAAAAGTGTTTAGATACTTTGATTATGAGTAGACTAGCTTTCCCTGATAGACTAGGAACTGACCTAAGTAGTAAAGCACAGGCTATTGAGAATATGCCTCCTAAACTAAAAGGTTCTCACTCATTAAAAGCCTGGGGTTATAGAGTAGGAGAGTACAAAGGAGACTTTGGTGAGGGCAATGATTGGACTACACTTACTACTGAAATGATTGAGTATTGTAGACAGGACTCAGATGTTACTCATAAATTATACAAAACTCTATTAAAAAAAGAAATACCAGAAGAAGCTATTTGGTTAGAGCAAGAGTTTGCTAAAGTTATTAGTAGACAAGAGAAGTATGGTGTTTATTTTGATGTAGACAAAGCTAGTAAACTTCATGTAGAGTTACTAGAAGAGCTTGATAAAGCTACTGAACTATTAGATAAAACATTCACTCCTTTAAAAGATTGGAAACCTTTGAAAGAGCCTAGTAAATATACAAAGTCAGGTTCGCTTAACAAGGTAAGACTAAAGCAAGAAGAAAGTGGTGCTTATTTAGATGATGAACTAGGATGGGGTAGGTATGAAACTGTTACCTTTAACCCTGGCAGTAGACACCATATAGTAAGATGGCTTAGAGAAGTGTATGACTGGCAACCTACCAAGTTTACAGAAAAGGGTACACCTATTATCGATGATGTAGTTTTGAATGAGTTAGACTTTAAAGAAGGTAAGATACTTGCCCACTACTTTACTGTTAACAAGTTACTAGGTCAGCTCTATGGTGGTAAAAATGCTTGGATGAAGTTTGTAGATAGCAACAACAGAATACATGGGGGTGTTAATACATTAGGTGCAGTAAGCAGACGATGTACTCACAGTAGACCTAATATGGCTCAAGTACCGAGTGGTAGAGCTTACAAAGGTCATGAAGCTAGAGAGTTGTTCTGTGTACCTAAAGGTAAGAAGATGGTAGGGTGTGATGCAGATGGTTTAGAACTACGTACACTATCTCACTATATGGCTAAGTATGATGGTGGTGCTTATGCTGTTGCTGTTGACCAAGGAGATAAGGACTTAGGCACAGACATCCATACACTCAATCAGAAAAGTGCAGGACTACCTACACGTGATGATGCTAAGACTTTCATCTACGCCTTCTTATATGGAGCAGGCGATGAGAAGATTGGTTCTATTGTTGGTGGTAGTAAGGCACAAGGTAAGAACCTAAAAGCTAAATTCCTACGACAGCTACCTGCTCTTGATAAATTAACAACATTAGTAGCAAGTACTTATAAAAAAACAAAAACACTTAAAGCATTAGATGGTAACAAATACCACATACGCTCTGCTCACTCAGCTTTGAATACCTTACTACAAGGTGCAGGGGCCTTGGTTATGAAATACTATTTAGTATTCCTAGACAGAAACCTACAACAAGAGTTTACTTTTGGCAAACAGTATGAGTTTGTTTTAAATGTACACGATGAAGTACAGATAGAATGTGACAAAGATATATCAGAAAGAGTAGCTAAGATATGTGAGTCTACTTTTGATGATGTAACTAAGTATTTAAACTTCAGAATACCTTTAAGAGGTACAGCTGATATAGGCTCATCATGGGCTGAGACACACTAGGAGACACTATGACAACAACTTATTACAAAGACTACCCAAAGTCACACGCTTTAGACTTACATGAAACAAAACAAATAGGTGGTGCTCACTACAAACTACCTATCGAGCCTATCGATTATATCGTTAAAAATAATCTAGGCTTTATGGAAGGAAATGTAGTAAAGTATGTAACACGACACAAAAACAAGCAAGGTGTAGAGGATATTAAAAAAGCTATCCACTACCTTGAACTAATTATTAAATACCAGTATGGAGAGAGCAAATGATGAGTGTAGTTGAATTATTTTTATTGTTGAACTTAGGGGTTTCATGTGCTATCCTGTACAAGTTATATACATCAGAGACAATGTTTGTAGAATTAATGGAGAAAGACGATGAACATTAAAGATTACTCAGAAGCGGTTATGAGAACTGCTAAGTCATGTGAGACACAGGAAGTAGACGGTCAGACAATGAACGTACTACATTGGTCACTAGGTCTATCAGGTGAGGTAGGAGAGTTAGTAGACACAGTTAAGAAACACATCTTCTACGACCAACCTTTTGATATGGTAAATGCTCAAGAAGAACTAGGCGACATCCTGTTCTATGTAGCCGCTATGGCTGAAGAGCTAGGACTAGACCTTGAATACATTATGGCTAACAACAAAGCTAAACTAGAACAGCGTTATCCACAAGGATACTCAGATGATGATGCTAAAGCTAGAGCAGATAAAGACTCAGATTTAGGAGACCCTTTAGATTGGAGATGGATTACAGAAGGGGAGCAAAATTAATGACAATCAAGATTGATACAACAAAAGATTCACTAATGAGTGAACAGGCTAGAGAATTAGTGACTAAGTATTACACTACCAAAGAGGAGACATCAGCACAGGAAGCTTATGCTAGAGCAGCACAGGCTTTCTCAGGGGGAGACAAGAAACTAGCACAGCGTATCTACAACTATGTAAGTGATGGTTGGTTTATGTTCAGTTCACCTGTGTTGTCTAATGCCCCTAGTGCAGATGGTAAGAGTAACAAAGGACTACCTATTAGTTGCTTCTTAACAAAAGTACCAGACAGCCTAAAAGGCCTCATAGACCACTCTTCGGAAGTCAGATGGCTATCGGTTAAGGGTGGTGGTGTTGGAGGCCACTGGAGTAGTGTTAGAGCTGTTTCAGATAAAGCTCCAGGGGTTATCCCATTCTTACATACAGTTGATGCAGATATGACTGCTTATCGACAAGGAACTACAAGGAAAGGAAGTTATGCTGCTTATCTTGGTATTGACCACCCTGACATCATTGAGTTTATCAATACTCGTGTTCCTACTGGGGGTGACATTAATCGAAAGTGTTTTAATATACACAACGCTGTTAATCTTACCGATGATTTTATGGTATGTGTACGAAATGGTAAGAAGTGGGCTTTACGTGACCCTGACACAGGAACGGTCAGAGAAACAGTAGATGCACGTGAGTTATGGCAGAGATTGTTAGAGACACGTTACCGTACAGGTGAACCTTACCTAAACTTTATTGATACAGCTAACAACGCCCTCCCTCAATCTATGAAAGATAAAGGGTTAAAGATTAATGGTAGCAATCTTTGTAATGAAATACATTTACCAACTAATGAAGAGCGTACAGCAGTATGTTGTTTATCTAGTGTAAACTTGGAGAAGTACGATGAATGGAAAGATACAAATATGGTTGCTGACCTTATTACTTTCCTTGATAACGTTCTACAGTATTTCATTGACAATGCTCCTGATGAACTAAGTAAAGCAGTTTACTCAGCTACACAGGAAAGGTCTTTAGGTCTAGGTGCTATGGGCTTCCACAGTTTCTTACAGTCTAAGAATATTGCTTGGGAATCAGCTATTGCTAAATCACTAAACAAAGCTATGTTTAAACAAATTAAAGAGGATGCTTTAAATGCAACTAGGAAGCTTGCTAAAGAGCGTGGCTCATGTCCTGATTGTGATGGGGTTAGGAACAGTCATCTACTCGCAGTGGCTTAGGTAAAACGGGTCACTATAAACTCCTTTAATTGTCTGGGACTCCTAAGTACGAAAGTATATGGAAATCAGCAGCCAAGCCCGCAAGGGAAGGTTCAACGACTATCGAAAGCACATAGAGATATGGAAGTTAGTAGAGTACACTCAAGTGAGTGGAAACGGGGAGCAACCGAGAGGTTGAAGATATAGTCTGGTCTCATGTGAAAGCATGAGCAGTTCTTGTTTCTCTAAGGAGGA
>JGI11772J19994_1000282_pt1 | contig 11284 bp, 13 predicted proteins | sample Etolagsurwater0m_FD_19994 | JGI IMG/M metagenome (IMG submission 19994) | reverse complement strand
AGAACAACAGGCAAATGAGGCCGCTGGTGTTGAAGATGAAACAGATACTACAACAGCAAATGCAGGTGGTATTGACAGTGATGATTTATTAGTGTCTGACCCCGTTGAAAGTATTACAAATGTAGAAGTCACTGGTGACGCATTTGTTGACCAGATATTAAGAGATGGTGCAAGTACAGATACAGTTGAAATAACCATTCCTGAAGTCATTCCAGAGATGCCAGACACTACGGAAGATGTTAACATAGATGTTGCAGTAGATGTAGATGAGCCAGTAGAAGAAGAAACTTTAATGGCTGAGTTAGAGATTACAGACGAGGAAATTGAAAGTGATACGAGAGAAGATACAGAAACTACAGATGAAAATTCTGAAGAACTTGACACAGCACAAAATGAAGAAAGCAGCGAAGAAGCGAATGAAACTAATAATGATGCTGACAAAGAAGAAGAAGTAGAAAAAAAGACTTCAGGTAAATCTGATGCAGAAAAACAAAAGTCTAAAAGAGAAAAAGTTAAAGAGATTGCTAAAAAGAAAGCAATAGAATTAGCAGAAAAAATGTCAGAAGCTGCTACTTTCGAAGCACAACAGGCAGTACAGTTGCAAGTATTGAAAATGATAGGATTTAATCCTGATTTTTCAGCATATCAAAATGTTCAAATGAACCAAATTGATTTTTATGCAGATACTCAACTGCCAGATACTAAAATACCAAATTCAAAATTTGGTTTACGAAATGGTTTGGCGCAACAATTATTATGGGATAAAATGGTAGAAGAACAATACAACAAGAAATAGGAGAAAAAAATGGCCGATTTAGGTAAAAAACTAGATGAAATCGAAAGTTTAAAAGATAAAAAATTTAAACTATTCGGTATCTCTATGACACCTACAACAATAGGTGCAGCCGTGGCTCTTTTAGGTTCTGTGATTGGTATGTTGTATGCAGGCTTTGTTATGTACCAAAAGATTGATTCCATAGCCAACTTAGATGTTGGAGCATTTGAAAATAAAATGAAAGTTATGGAAGCAAAGATAGATGAAACTGTAGAATATACCAGAGATATTAAAAACGGGTTGAGAGATGATATATTAAGAATTGAACAACAATCTGATAGAACTGAGGACTTGGTAAGAGAAACGGAAGATAAAGTCAGACAAATGATTGATGATGCAGAATTAAGATTTGAAACAAAAAGAGAACAATTAAGAATGAGTAATAATGCAGATTTGAAACAGTTAGAAGATAGACTGAATAAAAGAGTACAACAAGCTTTAGACAATCCATTAGCAAATTAGAAAGGCTAATTAGATGTATGAACTTTATAACAAATCAGAAAAGATATATATGTTTATATGTGGGTTGATTATAACTTTAGGAATAATTTATACAACCCACATATATTTTCAAGCGAGGGCAATCAATAATGAATGGCATCAAACATTCACATCACCAAAAGAATTTTGGTCGTCTGTTCCTAAATGGGAATGGAGACCTATTTTTACAGAAAAGGAGGCTAAACATTAATTTGTAATTTAATTTAACATAGGAGATAAAATTGTTAACTCAACTAGAACTAAGAAAAATTAGAAAAATTATTATTAAGTCTTGGCGTAGAGAGAAAAAAAACAAATTTGAAACTTATTGTTTAATGTGGGCTAGAGTCCGTAAGCAGAAAGATAGAAGACGAAGACGGTGCATAGCTAAATTATATAGAATAGAACAAGAAAGGAAATTAAGAACTGGAGAGTTAAAGTTGACGGCATAAATTAACTAAATACTATTATACGGTCAATATAGCAAAGTATACCTTGTGTGTATAATCAAGTAAAATCCTGAGACCGTTTTATTCGTCTCCTTGTGAGATTGCAAATTATAGAGAGTATCATGGCAGAAATAAATGGCATAACCACTGACCTCAAAGTACAAATTGCAGGTCTTAAAAAAGATATAGAGAATGTTAATAATCTAAACTTCAGATTAGACACTGCTATAGAAAAATTAACAGATGTATCCACATCTATTAAACAAATGTTGGCCGTACACGAAGAAAAGATTTCCAGACAAGAACAAATAGATGAAATTATCTTTGATAAACTCAAAGAAAGAGCTGGAGAGATAGACCAGGTACATAGAGATTTAACCAGAGAGATTCAACAGGTAGAAAAAAGATTATTATTAGAGATTAAGCAACTCAAGCTTGACATTGGCGGGAGAGTTGGTATACTAGAGCAATATAAATGGTTGTTGTTAGGTGGCGCTATTGTCGCAGGCTGGATACTATCTACCAACTTTAAATTTATTGTAGAAATGATGAGCTAGTCCAACTGGACGCAAAAGGCCAAAAAAACAGCGCTGGAAACCTCGGTGCTATTTTTCACACGGAAAGATTTTAGGCTTGACATTTGAGGCGAAATGATATATTATGAATAATTGCTATGTCTAGTTATATTGATATTAAATACATTAATGAGATTTCTACCAGATTAGGACAATTCAAAAAGAAAGGTGATTACCTTTACAACTTTAGATGTCCTCATTGTGGTGATTCAAAGAAAAGTAAAACAAAGGCGAGAGCCTACTTTTACCGTGTGAAAAATGATATGTTTTTCAAATGTCACAATTGTGGCGAAGGTCAAAGTCTTACAAATTTTTTGAAATTTATAGATGCTAAAAAATATGAACAGTATCTATTAGAAAGATATAAAGGGTCGGCACCCTCCACGCCCCAGCCGAAGTTTGATGACTTTAAACCAGTATTTAAAGAATCAAACATAATGGATAGTCTTACAAAAGTCAGTGACTTGAGCGAAGACCATCCTGTTAGACAATATGTCATAAACAGAAAAATACCTGAACAGTATTTTTCAAAGTTGTATTTAAGCGACAAGTTTATGGCATTTGTTAACAAAGCAAAACCAAATACTTTTGGTCATACGAAAGGTGAACATCCAAGATTAATCATACCTTTCTATGACGCAGACGGAAAAGTGTTTGCTTTCCAAGGCCGAGCTTTCGGCAAAGAACAACCAAAATATCTAACTGTTAAGTTAGACGAAAATAAACAAAAGGTTTACGGACTAGATAGGGTAAATCTACAAGAACCAGTTTATATTGTAGAAGGACCTATAGATAGTTTGTTTATCAAAAATTGTTTGGCAGCTGCTGGTGCAGATTTAACTTTAAGAATTCCACCAGAGCAGGTCACATATATATTTGATAATGAACCTAGAAATAAAGAGATTATTAAAAGAATGTATGATGTGATTGAAAAAGATTATAACATTGTAATATGGCCAGATGATATTCAACTGAAAGATGTAAATGATATGATTATATCAGGTATGAGTAAGGCCGAAGTGCAAACTATTATAAGTACCAACACTTACTCTAAGTTGGAAGCTTTAACTAAATTAAGTTATTATAAGAAATGTTAGGAGGAAATGAATGAATAAAGAAATATTAAATGTAGTTAAAAGAAACGGTAGAGGTAAAGAACCTCTTAACATTGAAAAGATACACGAAATGGTAGAATATGCTTGTGAAGATATTTCAGGAGTATCATCATCACAAGTAGAAATGACAAGTGGCCTACAATTTTATGATGGAATGTCCACAGACGAAATTCAACAAATTCTAATCAAGTCTGCTTCAGACTTAATTTCATTAGAACACCCAAATTACCAATATGTTGCTGCTAGACTTTTATTGTTTAGTTTGAGAAAACAAGTTTTTGGTAGATTATGGGACCACCCACACATTTTTAAACATGTGAAGAAAGGTGTGGAAAAAGGCGTCTATGACCCCGAAATCTTAACTTGGTATGATGAGAAAGATTTTGATAGAATGGAAAATTGGATTACACACGAAAGAGATTACGATTTTACCTATGCTGGTCTTAGACAAGTTATTGACAAATACTTAGTACAAGATAGAAGTAACGGCCAGGTTTTTGAAACACCTCAGTTTATGTATATGCTAATTAGTGCAACTATCTTTGCTAATTATCCAAAAAGCAAAAGGATGAGCTATGTTAAAAAATATTATGACGCAATTTCAAAATTTAAAATCAATATTCCTACCCCGGTTATGGCTGGTGTTAGAACACCTATTCGCCAGTATGCTAGTTGTGTGCTTGTTGATGTTGATGATACTCTTCCATCTATTTTCAGTAGTGATATGGCTATTGGCAATTATGTTGCACAAAGGGCTGGAATTGGTATTAACGCAGGTCGGATTAGGGGCATCAATTCCCGAATTAGAGGCGGCGAGGTACAACACACAGGAGTTATACCGTTTCTCAAAAAGTTTGAGGCAACAGTTAAGTGCTGTACTCAAAATGGTGTTCGTGGAGGCTCCGCTACGGTTCATTTCCCAATTTGGCATAAAGAAATTGAAGACATTTTGGTCCTCAAAAACAACAAAGGAACGGAAGACAACCGAGTACGGAAATTAGATTATTCAATACAGTTATCAAAACTGTTTTATGAAAGGTTTATTAATGATGAAGACATTACATTATTTTCTCCGCACGAAGTACCTGAACTCTACGAGGCTTGGGGCTCGCCTGAATTTGATGAAATTTATCAAACAACTGAAAGAAAAACAAGTGTCTGGAAAAAGAAAGTGTCAGCGCAAGACTTGTTGTTCAATATGCTCAAAGAAAGGGCTGAAACCGGTAGAATTTATATAATGAATATTGACCACTGTAATACTCATTCTAGTTTTAAAGATAGAGTTTATATGTCAAACTTATGTCAGGAAATTACACTACCAACAGACCCTATTCAACACATTGACGGAGAAGGAGAAATTGCATTATGTATCTTATCGGCAATCAATGTTGGTAAATTACAATACCTTGAAGATTTAGAAGGTCTTTGTGATTTAGCAGTAAGAAGTTTAGATGAGATTATTGACCATCAAAAATATCCAGTTAAGGCTGCTGAAGTATCTACTAAAGCAAGAAGAAGTCTTGGTATTGGTTATATTGGTCTTGCACACTATCTGGCAAAAGCAAAATTAAAATATTCAGATAAACAAGCTTGGAAAGAAGTTGATGAATTAACAGAAGCATTCCAATATTATCTATTAAAGGCAAGTAATGATGTTGCAAAAGAAAAAGGCAAATGTGAATACTTTGATAGAACAAAATATTCCGATGGTATCTTACCAATTGACACCTATAAAAAAGAGGTAGACGAGTTAACTAACCGAAAACTATCTATGAAATGGGAAGAATTGCGTAAAGACATTAAAGAATATGGGCTACGACATAGCACTCTCTCAGCCCAAATGCCATCTGAATCCTCTAGTGTGGTTTCAAATGCAACAAACGGCATTGAACCACCTAGGGACTATTTAAGTATTAAAAAGTCTAAGAAAGGTACATTAAAACAAGTTGTACCTGATTATCAAAGATTGAAGAATTTTTATACTTTATTATGGGATATGAAAGACAATGAAGGATATATAAATATCGTAGCAGTAATGCAAAAGTATTTTGACCAGGCGATTAGTGGAAACTGGTCATACAATCCTGAAAATTATGAAGACAACCAAGTACCTGTTTCGGTAATGGCCAATGATTTATTGACTACTTACAAACTAGGTTGGAAGACTTCATACTATCAAAATACTTATGATGCAAAAAGAGATATTGACGAACCATCTCATCCAGTTGGTTGGAAAGATAATGTAGAAGAAGTAACAATACCAACCGCTGAATTGCAAGATGAAGAAGCTTGTGAATCATGCACAATTTAAAGGAGTGTTATGGCATTTTTATGTGTAAATACACCTCATATAGATGTGTTTGTCAAAAAGGAATATCTCTATGACCACCAAAAAGGCCACGGTGAGTTTGTTGAGGGAGTTTGGGTAACAGCAAAGTCTATACAAGGTAGAGCATTATATTTTGAAACATACTTACCTGAGTATGGTGCTTTATATGATAAATTACCAATTAGTGCATTTGTGTGGAAAAAAGAAATTGAAGAAAGTGTACCATTAAGTGAATTACAATTATGGGATTGTTTTAGTTATGATATTACAATTTGTGAAAAAGTGATGATGATAGGTAATCAAGTTAAGTATTTGTCGCCATCAAAGAAATGGTACAAAGGTTGGTATATGTTTACAATAGATAATGCAAATTCAACCAACTTAGAAAGAAATGTGTCTTATAGTGAAACGCCTAGTCAACATAAGTCATTTAATATATTAAAGTTAGAGAATGGCCATTTTGCGGCTCAACCTAACAATAGAGTTATCTTTTATGATAAGTCTTATACTCCTAGTGATTTGAAGTTTCCAGATTTCAAAGTGTCCACGGTAGAGTATAGTGTAGAAGGCGAACAAAAGTGGACAGCAGGTGATGACGACAAATTTTTTTATGATATAGAGGAGAGAAAAGAGTAATGGCAAGTGTATTTAATAAAGCAAAAGGGTTAGACTTTACCAAACAACCAATGTTTTTTGGTGAAGACTTACAGGTACAACAATATAGTGATATGAAGTATCCTATTTTTGACAAGTTGAACCAACAACAATTAGGTTATTTCTGGAGACCTGAAGAGGTGTCACTTCAAAAAGATAGAAATGATTATGCAGAACTAAGAGATGAACAAAAGTTTATTTTTACAAGTAATCTAAAATATCAAACTATGTTAGATAGTGTACAAGGTAGAGGACCGTGTTTGGCCTTTTTACCATTTGTATCTATACCAGAACTAGAAGGTTGTATTGTAACTTGGGACTTTATTGAAACCATCCATAGTAGAAGTTATACATACATTATTAAAAATCTATACTCTAATCCAAATGAAATTTTTGATACTATTATTGAAGATGAAAAGATTGAGAAAAGAAGTAAGTCTGTAACTCAAACTTATGATGAGTTAATTCAATTAGGTTATAAATGGCATCTAACACCAGACAAGGTTGATTTACAAGAACTTAAAAAGAAAATGTACCTTGCAATGGTTACAGTTAATATCTTAGAAGGCTTAAGATTCTATGTATCATTTGCTTGTTCATTTGCTTTTGGTGAATTAAAACTACTTGAAGGTAGTGCAAAGATTATTTCTTTTATTGCAAGAGATGAAAGTCAACACCTTGCAATGTCACAAACAGTTATTAATAACTGGAGAAACGGTGATGATAAAGATATGATGCCTATTATGAAAGACTGTGAAAAAGAAGTATATAAAATGTATGATGAAGCTGTACAGGAGGAGAAGCGTTGGGCGACATATCTATTTTCGCAAGGAAGTATGATTGGATTATCAGAAAAACTGTTACACCAATTTGTAGAATATATGGCCAATCGAAGAATGAAAGCAATCGGCCTAACACCGGTTTACGACCAAAAAACAAATCCTCTACCGTGGGTAGACCATTGGTTAAACAGTAGAAGTTTACAAAACGCACCACAAGAAACAGAAATTGAAAGTTATGTTATTGGCGGTATTAAACAAGATGTTAAGAAGGACCAATTTAAAAAGTTTAAACTATAATGCCTAAAGAAACTAGAAAAAAACACTGTTCTTCCTGTGAAACTAAATATACCGTACAATGGGACATTGAAGAGCAAGACTTAGAACCTCTTACTTGTCCTTTCTGTGGTTATGAAGTTGAACAGGAAGAAGATGAACAAGACATTTGGGAAAACAACACCGAAGACGATAGTTGGAATTGATTATAGTTTAACAAGTCCTGCCATATGTGTGGCAAAAGATGATAAACTAAATTTCTACTATCTTACCAGCAAGAAAAAATATGATGGTAAGATGGCTGAAAATATTGAAGGCCAATTGCATGATGAGTTTGATAACCCTATGCATAGGTTTGGTCTAATATCAGATTGGGTGTTTTATGTATTATATGATTTACACGAAGGTGATTATGAAATATATATTGAGGGTTATTCATTTGGTTCTAAAGGCCAAGGCGTTTTTCAAATTGCCGAAAATTGTGGCATACTTAAATACAGACTTGAACAAGAAGCACTATCCTGGAATACAGTTGTTCCTAGTGTTGTTAAAAAAGGTGCAACCGGAAAAGGTAATGCAGATAAAGATATGATGTACGAAGCTTTTATAAAAGAAACAAATATTGATTTAAAAAAGATATTTGATACTGATAAAGTTGGTAATCCTGTATCAGATATTGTTGATAGTTATTATATAGCAAAGGTTGGTTATGAAAATAGTAAAGTTTGATAAGTCAAAAGCAGTTACATCAATTGCACACGCATTAAAAGAAAACCACGAAATTATTGATTTGTCAAATTTTGATAGTTTTAACTATGAACATTTTTGGCATATGAAAACTTGTGACTTCTTTTTAAATAATGGTACATTTGGTAGTAACCACCCTAAAAGACAATGGTTGCCAAATGCAAACAATCATAAAATGGCCGTAATGAACCATAGAAATGAAATGATTAATATGTTTGCCAAACACTTCAACAAAAATATTATACATTTAGAGAGCGCTACACTTAGCAGAATGAAGTGTAATTATGTCAATAAGTTTTACAAAGAAATTGCTCCTAGATTTTATAGAATGGGATTAAATCATTGGGTCTTTAGTCATACTAAATGGTGCAAACCAATTAAAGGTAGATTAGAGAAAAATCTAAAATTAATAGAAGAAGAAAACAACTTTACATTTAATAATGTGTTTAATCATCAATGGAAAAATAACAAAAATGGTTATATTTTAATTTTACCTGGTTTAGAAGATGACCCTACTAGCTCTGTACCTGTTGCTGAATTTGTTGCACAGACGGTACATTGGATAAAACAAGTTACAACTAGAAAAATTGTTGTTAAGGCACACCCTCATAGTAAACTAACTTATGATGATTTAGATGTTGAAGTAATGGTAGGAGATAATAAAATTGTTGACATTGCAAAAGATGTTTATTGTGCTATACTAGATAGTAGTACAAGTATATTTGAACTAACAGAATTAGGTATACCTACAATTACAACTCAACATAGTTTTGGTGTAGGATTAGGTAATACAGATTATACAAAGATAGAAAATTTACATTATGCAAGTAGTGAAGAAGTTTTAAAATGGTATGAACAAATGGCGTCAACAGAATTTTTAATGAGTGAGTTTAATAGTAAAGATTTTATTATGCCAAGAATTATGGAGTTGTTAAATGGGTAGTATAAAAGGATTACCAAATCATTTAGGTGGTCACGGTAATGTTACACATATTGATACAGGTTTAATAGAATTTGCAAGAGATGAATTAGGTTGTAAATCAATGTTAGATATTGGTTGTGGTCCAGGTGGTATGGTATATGAAGCAATTAGATTAGGTTTAGATGCAAGAGGTGTTGATGGTGACTTTGTAACTAAAAGAGAAAAACCTGAATTGTTTGAGATACACGATTTTACAAAAGGTAAACTAGAACACATTAATATGAACTTTGATATGATATGGTGTTGTGAGTTTATAGAGCATGTTGAAAAAACATATGAAGATAACTGGATGAATTTGATGCAAAAAGGTAAATATATTTTTGTTACATATTCAGAACCAGGTAAACCTGGTCATCATCATGTTAATTGTGAACCTATTGATTATTGGTTGACATTATTTACTGATTATGGTTTTAAATATAGAGAAGATTTAACAGAAAAATCAATAGAACTTTCTACAATGAAAAGAGAATTTTGGAAAGATAATGGATTAATATTTGAGAGGGTATAATGAAAAAGGCGATTATAACAGGTATCACAGGCCAAGACGGTGCTTATCTAGCGAAACTATTATTAGATAAAGGGTACAAAGTATATGGTGCTCAAAGAAGAAACACAGGTAAAAGTTATTGGCGATTAGATGAACTAGGTATCACAAATCAAATTGAGTTTGTTGATGTTGATTTAATGGAACCATATAATATTGAAAGAGTATTAGAAAAGATTGAAGTAGATGAATTTTACAATTTGGCTGCTCAATCATTTGTTGCATTATCATTTGAACAACCACAAGTTACTACACTTGTCAATTCATTAGGTGTTTTAAATATACTAGAAGCAATAAGACATAGATTTCCACATATTAAATTTTATCAAGCATCAACAAGTGAAATGTTTGGTAAAGTACAAGAAACACCACAAACAGAAAAGACACCATTTTATCCTAGAAGTCCTTATGGTGTTGCAAAAACATATTCACATCATTTAACAGTAAACTATAGAGAAAGTTTTAAACTATTTGCTTGTAGTGGTATTTTATTTAACCACGAAAGTAGATTTAGAGGTGAAGAATTTGTAACTAGAAAAATTACAAAAGGTATTGTAGAATATAGTAAGACAGGTAAACCAATTGAACTTGGTAATTTAGATGCAAAAAGAGATTGGGGACACGCACAAGATTATGTTGAAGCAATGTGGTTAATGTTGCAACAAGATAAGCCAGATGATTATGTCATATCAACAGGCCAAACACATACTGTAAGAGAGTTTATTAGAAAGTGTTTAGATTATATGGACATACCTTATAAAGAAGAAGGACATGAATTCTTTGATGCAAGAAATAATCAAATTATAGTAAAAACAAATCCTAAGTTTTTTAGACCAGCTGAAGTTGATTTATTAATAGGTGATTGTACAAAAGCAAAAGAAAAGTTAGGCTGGACTCCTAAACACGACTTAGGTGATTTAATTAGAGATATGATAGGTGGTGATTTAGAGAGATATGTCTAGTATTTTATTTACAACATACAATAAAAGATTATATGATGAATACGCACATCAATTAATCAAAACATATGCAGACACCAATCAAAAACTACACTTGTATGTTTTTGTAGAGGATAATGTTACATTATATCCTGCTGTTAAGAATGTAACTTACTTAGATTTGTTTCAACACGAACCAGATTTAAAAGAGTTTATTGAAAGAAACAAACATAAATCTACAGATAGTTTCTTTAAAGATGCAGTAAGATTTTCTTATAAGGTGTTTGCTCAAAATGCAGCTAGAGAATATGCAGATAGAATGTTNTTTGTAGATGCAGATATGGTATTTAATAAACANATACCATTAGAGGTGTATGATACTATTTTACCGAAAGATATATTTGTTGGTTTTTATGATAGACCAAATCAATATACAGAAACAGGTTTTATAGGATTTCACAATAATAAATTAATTAGTAAAAAGTTTTTTGGTCACTATTTAAATTTGTATAAAGAAGATACAATATACAATTTAGAAAATTGGACAGACTGTCACGCATTTGATGAAACCAGAAAGA